>Ga0306922_10004037_pt1 | contig 13845 bp, 12 predicted proteins | sample sta12Cox44000082_FD_203758 | JGI IMG/M metagenome (GOLD analysis project Ga0306922, IMG submission 203758) | Lab enrichment of tropical soil microbial communities from Luquillo Experimental Forest, Puerto Rico - statoxic.12C.oxic.44.000.082 (v2)... | ecosystem: Environmental > Terrestrial >... | reverse complement strand
GCTCTTCGGCCCTGGCCGGCCACGAGCTCGTGGCCGGCCAAGAGCCGGCGGGGCTGTGGCGAGGTCAGGCCGGTGTCGGCTCTTTGGCTTTCGCGACTGTGAGCAGCACCGCGGAGTCCTCGACCGCCTCGAGGTTGTGCCGGGCGCCAGACACGATCAGCAGGTCGCCTGCGCGTGCCTGCCATACGTCGGCTCCAGCCGTGAGCCGCGCCCGCCCGCGTAGCACGAGGACGGTGGCCTCGCCGGGGTTCACGTGCTCGGCCAGTGACCTGCCTTTGACAAGGGTCATCAGCGCCTGGCCGCAGCACGTGCTCATGTCCGCCGTAGACGGTCTCGGCGCTGCGCCCGCTCGATGCCGACCGGGCCCGCTTGAGATGCTCGCGGGCCAGGGCGTCCAGGGAGATCTTCTGCATGCCCGAGTGTCGCAGATACCCTGACCGGCGCCGCCGAGCCGGCATGCCCGTCGGACGGGGTCAGCGGACCGGCCAGGGCTTCGGCGATCAGTGCCGCTGCGACGTCATGGGCGCTCAGTTGCCTTGTGCTCCGTGCACCGGTATCCGGCGGCGTGTCCGTACCTGGCCGGCCTGGCCCGGTGCTGATCTGGGACAGTCAGATCGTGACCGAGCCCGGAACTGTCCGTCGAGGGGCTCGCGTGCGACGATCCGGGCCGCGGGGCCGCGGGGCCGCGATGGGGGCGGCGTCAGATGTGAGGTGAGCAGCCGTCGGCGGGCCTGGCCTGCGCGGGCTCGGCGGTGCGGCATGACGGTGGCCAGGCCGGATCAGTGGCTGCGCCGCTCAGGGAACCCTGGGGCTGGGGTGGCGTCGGCGGGCGGGCGGTGGTGGCACGACCTTCCCGGCCAGGGCGCGCCCGGCGGGGATCACGACGAGTTTCCCCTCCCTGGTGCGGACCGCGAAGGACCCGGCGTCGGCCTGCTCGAGAATGCCCAGCACGTCGGTCACCTGCTTGCTGTCCGCCGGTCCTGGGCGCCAGCGGATCACGACCCGCTGGCCGACATCGGCGGAGGTGAGCCGGACCTGCAGCCGGTACCGCATGCCGGTCACCTGCTCGCAGGGCAGACGGCCCGGGCTGCCGGGCAGCCGGCCGGGCATTCACCGGCGCAGGCGTTGTCGTTGGCGTCGATTCGCGGCTCGGCGATCACGTATGTCATGGGCGGCTGCACCTCCCTTGGTTACCTGCTCGCTGCGCCTGCCGGCTCAGGGCGGCGGGCCTGGCCCGCTGGCTGGGCGTCTTGCTGCTAGCCGCCGAGGTACGACATTTCCGCCTTCCGGCTCACCTTGGTGCGGCTGACCTGGCGGGTGCGCCGCTCGGAGTAGCGGTCGGCCCGCCGGGTCCAGATGGCGGCGACGTGCTCGCGCAGCGCCTGGTCGCTGGCCCCCGCGCGGAGCAGGCCGCGCAGGTCATGCCCGGCACCGGCGAACAGGCAGGTGTAGAGCGTGCCGTCGGCGGAGAGCCGGGCCCGGGTGCAGCCGCGGCAAAACGGCTGGGTGACCGAGGCGATGACGCCGATCTCGCCGCCGCCGTCGCGGTAGCGGTACCGGGCCGCGACCTCGCCGGGACATGCGGGCGCGAGCGGTTCCACGGGCCACTGCCCGCCGACCAGGGAGATGATCTCGGCGGCCGGGACGACCTCGTCCAGCCGCCAGCCGTTGGTGGTGCCGACGTCCATGTACTCGATGAACCGCAGCACGTGCCCGGTGTGCCGGAAATGCGCCGCCAGCGGCAGGATCGACTGCTCGTTGACCCCGCGCCTGACCACCATGTTCACCTTGACCGGCGCGAGCCCGGCGGCGGCCGCCGCGGCGATGGCCTCCAGCACCCGCGCGACCGGGAACCCGGCGTCGTTGAGCGCCATGAACACCTCATCGTCGAGGGAGTCCAGGCTCACGGTGACCCGGCGCAGGCCCGCCGCGGCCAGCGCCGCGGCCTTGCCGGCCAGCAGCGCCCCGTTGGTCGTCAGGGCGATGTCCTGGACGCCGTCGACGGCGGCCAGCATCGCGACCAGCTTGTCCGGGTCGCGGCGCAGCAGCGGCTCGCCGCTGGTCAACCGCAGCTTGCGCACGCCCAGGCCGGCGAAGACCCGGGCCAGCCGGGTCAGCTCCTCAAAGGTGAGCAGCTGCTCGCGGGGCAAGAACGCAAAGCCGCGGCCGAAGATCTCGCGGGGCATGCAGTAGGTGCAGCGGAACTGGCAGCGGTCAGTGACCGAGATCCGCAGATCCCGCAGCGGCCTCGCCAGCGTGTCCGCCAGCGGTACCTCAGCGACCGTCATCACCGCACCTCAGGGCCCAGGTCCCGGCGGGCCTGCCAGTTAGCGCCGCGGCCGCCAGGGGCCGCAGGCGTGCCGGGACTTCTGCTGCCGTCCCGTTCAGGCTAGCCGCTGCCGGGCTCGCCGCGGCAATCACAGCCGCCGGCCCTGCCCCGCCCGGCATCGGCATGCAGCCGTGCCTCCAGCCACGACACGAAGAGCACCCGGGGCCTGGCTGGAAGACCATCCCCCATCTGCCACGCCCTCATCCCCAAGGGCGCCTGCTGGCTGAACCTGCAAGAAGGCTGGTGGCGGATCTTCCGGCGCCACGCGCTGGCCGGACAGGACTTCGCCGACTCCGACGAGATCGCCCACGCCACCCGGGTGGCCACCGCCCAGCTCAACGCCCGCGCCCGGCCCTGGGTATGGGACGGCCCCAGCCCAAGCCACCGTCCTACCGCCGACGCTTTATATACACCCTTTAAACTTGGCATTAATCGGACCGGTGGTCGAGTGGGATGGCCGCCACAGCCTGGCGGAAGACGTCGACCGCGGCATCCAGATCCATCCAGCTCCCGTCAAGGCCTATTGCGCGTTCCGCCATCGGAGCGGATGGCACCCGGGACCCGTCTACGGTCGGCAACCATCTCGGCGCGCAGAAATGCCAATTCGGAGCGCAATTTGGGTCCTCCGCGGACTGTCGACTTGCCCGACCAATTGGGCGGGAGTGTGCGCTCCCCCGGACCGAGCGCCGATCACACGGTGTGAGCAGTAGCGGTAGGTCCTCGAGCTGCCTATCGATGCCGACTCGGGTTTGCCTGGCAGCTAGGGCGGCTGCGCAGATGGCTGTGCGCAGATTAGTACTTCTGAGCTTGAGGCGCACGTGTTTGCCCGTGATGAAGCGCTTGTCGTTCCCTTACCCCGGGCTCCCGCGGGCACCGACGTCCGACAGGCCTGCGCCCTGAAGCGGGGGCAGGGCGCAGGCGCGCATTCGCCGCAGCAATCGGGTGGCGACGGGACGCACTAGCGGGTGGATTCCGCCGTTGCGCTCCGCCTCCGACTCCCAGCGTGCCCGACGCGCCGCAAGCGTCGCGGTGTCCGCCAGCTCGGTACAGTCAAGGGTGTCGTGGTTTACGTCTACGACGATGGTGTCCCCGTCCTCGATGAGCGCGATCGGCCCGCCAAGGGCCGCCTCGGGCGAGACGTGGCCTATCACTAGCCCGACCGACCCGCCCGAGAAGCGGGCGTCGGTCATCAGCGCGATCGTGATGCCGCGGCGCCGGCAGAGCGCAGTGATCCGCGAGGTCGGATCGAGCAGCTCGGGCATGCCCGGCGCGCCTCGCGGTCCCTCGTAGCGGATCACCACCATGTCGCGGTCCTCGAACCGCTCCGGCGTGGCGGCGAGCGCCTCGATCAGCGCCGCCTCGCTGTCGAAGAGGCGGGCGCGGCCGGCGAACCGCCCGCCCTCCATGCCTCCCTCGACGCCGGCGAGCTTGATCACCGCGCCGCCGTCGGGGGCGAGGTTACCGCGCAGCAGCCGCAGGCCGCCAGTGGGCTTGAACGGCGCCGACAGCGGGTGGATCACCTCACCGTCGGGGGCGGGCGGGTCGAGGCGCGCGACCTGCTCAGCGAGCGTTTCGCCGGTGCAGGTGATACAGCTGCCGTCGAGCAGCCCGGCCGCAAGCAGCTCGCGCACGATCACCGGCAGACCGCCCTTCGCGTCGATGTCGACCATGGAGTAGCGGCCGAACGGGCGGGCGTTCACCAGCACCGGCAGCGTGCGCGACACCCGGTTGAACTCGTCCTGCGTGATTACCTCCCGCCAGTAGCCGATACCCGCGGCGCGCGCCAGCTCCGGCGCGTGGAGCACGACGTTCGTGGAGCCGCCCATGGCGATCGCCACCAGCGTGGCGTTGCGCAGCGACCCCGGGGTGACGATGTCGTGCGGCCGGATGTCGCGCTCAGAGAGCACCTGTAGCGCATCGAGCAGTTGCGCGGGGAACTCCTCGATGCGGCGGCGATCCTCCGACGCCGGGCTCACCATGTGCAGCGGCTCCATGCCCGAGGTCGCGATGAACGACTGCATCGTGTTGTAGGTGAACATTCCCCCGCAGCTGCCATGGCCGGGCGAGCCCTCGAGCGCGATGCGCCGCCGCACCTCCGGTGGCTCCGCCGCCGCCTGAAAGCAGGAGACGATATCGATCGGCTCCCCGGTGCGGGAGTCGGTCCCGGGCCGGATCGAGCCGTCGGACATGATCACCGCCGGCACGTTGCGTTCGAGGATCGCGGCCAGCGTCCCGACCGGTGGCTTGTCACAGGCGACCACGGCGATCACCCCGCGGACATCGCTCCCTTCCAGGTGAAGGCACACGCCGTCGTTGGTGGTCTCCCGGCCGATCAACGAGTAGCGCATCTCTGGCGTGCCGTTGCGCTGCCCATCGGAGATCCCGCCCGCGAAGTTGGCCGCGATAACCCGCACCGGAAGATCCGCATCGACGACGCGGCGACGCAGCTCGGCCTGGATCGCCTCGACCTTCGCGGGGACGCCGACGTAGCAGATGCTGTCACCGAGGTTACCGATGACACCCCACGCGGGGCAGTGGATCTTGTCCGGGTCCTGTCCCAGCAGCCGCGCCGTCGCAACCGCTTGCGTGTCCTGTCCCGGCTTCCACTCCTCCGCGTCGCGCACCGTCGATCCCTTGTGTCCCGTGTTCGGATCGTGGTCGATGCTATCAAGGCTTGGAGATTCGCCCGGCGCGAGGGACGCGGTGTCGGCCGCGTCCGATACCGCTCTGATGCCCGCGGCGTTCCCCGGTAACGGCAACTCGATGAACGCGCTTGATCGCAACCGCTACACCGGAGCGTGGACCTGTCGGCCGTTTCCGGCACCGAGCAGGTGGCACCAGTTCTGGCTGGCGTGCGCGCCGCCGGGATCCCGGCGAGCGGCCGGGATCCACCGTGCTGGCCGTCTGGCGGCGTGCCGCCCCGCGCTGGCCAGCCTCAGGGCGCGGGGGATGGCTGGGGCGGCCATGTCCGGCGGGATTCCTCCACCGGGCTCATCAGGCCGACGTCGTTGCCGTCGGGATCGGCCACGATCGCCCACCGCGCGCCCCAGAACGCGTCGAACGGCGGCTGCCGCCCCCGGTAGCCCGCCGAGGTCAGCTCCGCGTAGCGGTCATCGACGGCCTGCCGGGTCGGCAGCACGAACCCGAGGATCACCTTGGCGCTGGCCGGATCGGCGCGCCAGCCCGCGTGCCACAGCCGGGCCGACTCAGCGGTGTCCAGCTCCAGGCTGAACCCGCCCGGCATCCTCAGCTGCACGTGGGCGCCGATGGCGTCCGCGGGCCCGGGGACGGCGATCCCCAGCCGCCGGTAGAAATCCAGGCTGGCCGCCATGTCACAGACCACCACGTTGAGCATGTGCAGGTCCGGCGGGCCATCGCTGCTCACGTTCGCAGTCTGCCAGAGCAGGCAGCCGCGCGGACAGCCCGCCGCGGGAGCACCTGGACAGATCCCTGCCGAGCCGCCAGGGCTGGAGCCTCCCGTCTCAGCCCGAACAGCAGTCCGCTCCCGGACCAGGCGACGGCCAGGGGGCGCCTGTCACGGACAGTGAGTATCCGCCAGGCGCCGTCGTCAGTACTTTGGCGCCAGATCGCCGATTATTTGTTCTGCAGAAGATTGAGCGGCCGTTCACAAGCTCGCTCACGATGTCCTGTTCTGTCGCCTCCAGTCGATACCGGATGGGCTAGGGGCTTCCCGGGGCTGGTGGCAGGGTCCGGTGGCTGTCCTGCGGCCAGCGTTGACGCCGGCAGCGTCGCTGGTGCGCGGCCTCTGCCAGGACGCCGGCCGATGGTGCAGGCAGGGGAACCCTCGATCAGCCCGTTGGGCGGCCCGCCCCGTCATGCCGGCCTTCTCGCGCGCCACCGGCAGGCCGTGGCCAGCGACAGTTGTGTGCCGCCAGCCTCTCGGGCTCCTAGGCAGGGATCTCCGGGGCGATCCGGATCAGGCGCTTGCCCAGATTCTCGCCACGGTACAGCTCCGCGATTGAACCCGGGGCCTGCTCGATTCCGTCCAGGATGTCCTCCCGGTAGCGGATCTGCCCGTTGCGCACCCAGTTCTCGAGTTCTTGCAGTGCCCCGGGATAGCGCTGGACATGGTCGAAGATGAGAAAGCCCTGCATTCGCGCGCGCTTGACGAGAAGATGACGTTCGACCCGCGGTCCTTCAGGTGGCGGGTCCCAGCTCGCGATGGACGCCGTGCCGCAGATCACCACCCGTGCACCGATCGTGAGACGTCGCATGACGGAATCGCTGATCGGGCCGGCTGTGTTGTCGAAGTAGACATCGACGCCGTCCGGACAGGCACCGTCAAGCGCCGCCTCAAGATCGCCGGCCTTGTAGTCCACCGCAGCGTCGTAGCGGAACTCCTCGCGGCATATACGCACCTTGTCAGGCCCGCCGGCGATGCCGACGGTACGGCACCCCTTGATCTTGGCGATCTGGCCGGCGCATGACCCGACCGCTCCCGCCGCCGTCGAGACGACCACGGTCTCGCCCGCCCTGGGCTGACCGATATCCAGCAAGGCGAAATAAGCCGTCAGGCCGTTGAGGCCAAGGACGCCAAGCGACGTCGAGATCGGCAAGCCCGATCCGCCGACCTTGCGCTCGATCGCCGTGGCGTCCACCGCAGCGTAGTCCTGCCAGCCGAACATGCCAGTCACGTACTCGCCCGGATGAAAACCGGAGTTCCGCGACTGTTCGACCCGCCCGACGGCGAGCGAGCGCATGACCGCACCAAGCGCTACCGGCTCGGAATAGTTGGCGACCGCGCTGACCCAGCCGCGCATCGCGGGATCGACCGACAGGTAGATGTTGCGTACCAGAACCCGGCCATCGGAAAGGGCCGGCACAGGCGCCTCGACGATCTCGAAGTGCTCCGCCCGGGGAATGCCGGACGGTCTGGATTTCAGTCTGACCTGCCGGTTCGCGCGTCGATGCATGGCTAGTACCTCCCGGTGCACTCTAACGCTCACCTCTTGTCGCGCCTTGGCCCCGGCGGCTTCATCCCGCCGTACTGGATCCCCAGGGTGCTTCCAGGCGGACCCGGCGAGGTCAACGAGATGGCGCAGGACCTCGGCCAGGGTCCTTGCCGGCGTTGAATATGCGCTCTGCCTCACACAGTTCGCCGCCGCTTCACGGCGGTCATCCTCCGTCGCCGGGCTGGACTCACGCAGCAGGTGGACCGCTATCCGGAGACTCCGGCTGGCAGTACCACAACGACCGTTCGGCGCAGCAAGGGCGGCTGGCGAGGGCGGCGTCGAACAGATGGACCGGGAAATTGCTGCAGAGCCCGCCGTCGGTGAACCACAGCTTGGCAAATTCCAGCCCCATGGCGGGTAGCTCGGCGTGGTTGGCGACTGCTTCCCGAAATGCCTGTGTTGCCTGCTGGGTCTGCAGGCTCCCGCGGTTGATCGTCCACAGGGGGACCGCGGAGATCAGCAGCGGGAAGCTCAGCGACATCCGGGTCGCGACGATGACGGGCAGGAACGCGGGGTCGGGGAGCCGCATCAACGCGGGGGAGTGCGCCGCGGCGACCCGCTCCTCCCAGCGCCACTCATCCGCCTCTGCCGCATTCGGCGGCACTGGAGGAGGCGCCTTCAGCAGGGCTTCGACCACGTAATCGGGGAACAGCGTCCGCCAGGTCTGCGGGTCGTAGAAGACGGTTCGCGCCTGCCATGGCAGCTCGTACGGGCGACCCTGGCTTAGGCAGGTGCTGATCATCCGCAGGTCTACGTGCCTGTCAGCCGCGTCAAGAGCCGTCGCGCCGGCGGTGGCCAGGTCGGTGTCGCCGGTCCACAGCTGGCCGAATCGCAGGGGCCTGGCATCCTGCGGCAGGCCGGCGACCGTGTCGATCTGCTCCGACAGCCAGTCGGTGAATCCGGGGTGACCCGGGTCCGCGCCGAGACCACGGCATATGCCGAACAGGTTGTCGGGCACGTCACCGGTTAGCTTGTTCGTCAGGCGGACCGCCGCGGCGGCGCCCCAGCCGCCGATGGCCAGCAGCGCGCCAAAGATGATGAGCAGCGCGCCGGCGACGACGAACAGCACGCCGGGCGCCCGAGGCGCCGCGAGGATCACTGCGCCGTAAGCCACGAGCAAGATTCCCGGCGCGAGCCCGGCCAGGCTGGCCCACGGGAACGCGGCGGACAATGCGACGATGAGCACGGCGTACTTGCCCACCCCGCTACGGGGGCCACCTGGACGGTCGTTGCCGGTAGCGGTGAGCATGAGCCGCAGCAGCGGCCGTGTGGCCGCTTGCGGCTGGAACAGGGCGGCGAGCCGGCCATCCCCTAGCTGACTGGGGAGCGCCGCCATCCGCTCGAAGCCTCCCGAGGACCGCCCGAATTCGGCGGCCGCCCCAACCGCAGCGCCGATAGCCCCGGCCGATGCCCCGCCGATGCCGCGGAACCGGTAGCTGGCTCCTATCGCGCTGAGGGCTTTCGGGTAAACGACCCCCGAGGTGATGCCGCCCTTCAGACCACATCACACTGCGCCGCTGGCCCGGCCGGGGTCTGTGACGTGCCGGTGCTGGTCATCGTGCCGCTCCTGATCCAGTAAGAGGGAAAAGGTCATCCCGGCGGGGCCGGCTCGAAGCTAATCGTCAGCCCGTCGGTATGGTCGCCGTACTGCACGTCGTAGTCGAAAAGGCCGCGCCAGGTGTCGTTGTCCCACCAGCGGTTGTACGGACTGGGCACGTTAAAGCCGAGCGTTGGCCGCGGCTGGCGGCCCCAGCTCAGGAGCCGGGCGATCGCCGGGGCGTCGGGATGGCGGAATGTGGTCCCGTCAGTGGAGAAGAGCCAACAGGGACAGCGGACGGCTTCGACCAGTTCCCTGGTGAGGTTTTGCTGGCTGCCGTGATGGGGCAGCTTGAATAGGTCCAGCAGCACAGGATCCCCGCCACCCAGCCTGGTCATGGTCTCGGTGAGATCCTCGGCGAACGCATCGCCGGCGAGCAGGATTCGGCGGCCCTCCCACTCGGCCAGCAGGGTGATGCTCGTGGCGTTGGTCTTGCTGGTGTCTTTCCGTGAAGCGCCTTCGGCGAGCAACTGCAGGTCTACCTGGCTCTCCAGCACCGGAGGTTGCGACGAGCCGTATGCCTCAAGGGACCCGCCGTCCCTGGGTCCCAGCCCGGGGGAGACCCCGCTGAGGCTGCCCCTGGCCAGGGCAATCTCCACTTCGTCCTTCCACGTCTGGCGCAAGCCGGCCAGCCGGGGCGCGGTTGGCCCGAGGACCGTCAGCGTGAGTCCTCCGGGCAGGGCCACCGTGGGTGGGTGGTCGGTGGAGCATTCGACCGCAAACCGGTCGAACGCTTCGTTCCAGGGCTGTTTCCGCAGCCAGCTCGCGAGCCGCTCGCCCTGTGCCGGGCCCATCCCCTCCAAGGCCGGTACGCCGCGGCGACGCGGAAGCTGCTGGCCGTGCAGGTGCTCCCAGCCGTTGAACCAGACGTCGTCGAAGGAAAGCCCCGGCAGCTCCTCGCCGGCATCAGCGAAGCAGCTCAGCACGCCGCCGATGTGATCACTGTCAACGTGAGTGATCACCAGCAGGTCGAAGCGGCGCCGGTCCCGGGGAAGAGTGCTGAGGCGCTCCCGGAACGCATGCCCGACTTGCTCGGTGCCCAGGTCAATGAGGAGCTGGTGGCCAGGCCACCGGACCCAGATGGCATCACCTTGGCGCGCGGGAAGGAACTGCACATCAAGGCACATCGCCTTCACCCCGAGGGCAGCTCGACGCTGAGGTTCACCGAGCCCCAGTCGGCGTAGGCGGAGTAGCCGGCCAGCCCGTCCAGCATGTCACGGCGCTCATGCCTACTGGCTTCGTCCGGCCACCGCCGCAGCAGCTCCATCAGCAGGGACAGCCCGTCGGTGTACAGGGGGCGCTCCGATGCGGCCGCGAGCAGCAGGCGCAGTCCGCGTTGCCGCTCTTCGGGGCTGGGCTCGTGGCGCAGCAGCGAGGCCAGGAGCACAGGGGCATCTGCCAGCCAGGCAAAGTCGCGAGCCAGGTTCTCAACCCAGGCCAAGCGCTGGCGCAGCCGGCCCATCCTGTCCAGCGTGAGCCCGCCCAGCACGGCACCAGGCGGATCAAGGTACTTATCCGACAACAGGTCCGTTGCCTCCCGGAGCAGGTCGACCTCGGCGGCTATCTCGCCGTGCCGGACCAGTCCGTCTATCAGCCGGGCGGGCCGCCGCTCGGGAGGGAACGACATCCGCAGGCCCCTCCGGTCACCGGTCCAGACCACATCCACCCGGCACGAGTTCCTCGGGTAAGAATCGCGGGGGTTGAGCGGCAAGGACATGAGGATGCGACGGTCTTCGACGCGGAACACGGCCGACGGCACCCTGTCGAGGTGGTCCATGGGCTCGAACACCCACCCCTTCGCATCTCCGGCAGCCAGCCTGCATCCATCTGTGAATTCCACCGATGCGAACACATAGGCGGGGATTCCAGCGCCCTCCAAGAAGCCTGTCTCCGATGCCTCAAAGGTCACCGAGGTCGTCTCGCCGCGCTCGATATGGACGTGCTTGACAGCGCTTTCACCATCGGACGTCACCGCGGCGACCGAGTACAGCCCAGGGGACAGCCTCACGATGGAGCCTGAGCTGAGGCGATTCCTGAAGGCGCCGTTGGCATCGCGCACCACGATAGGGAGCATGTATTTCACCACGCCCGATTCATCGTCCACCTCGACGTGCAGCCGTCCGGACGGGTCAAACGGGCCAGGCGCCGGGACAGTCATCAGCTCACCTCCACGACATCGGTATATGCCGGAGGAGCGGCGTTAAGGATTTTCGTCGCGCCGCGCGCGAGGGGCGGCTGGACCTCGACGTTGAGCAGATAAAGGCCCGCTGGTCCCTGGTACCGCAGTGGCCATGCCATCGGCACATCCAGCGGCGGGTCCGTGCCGCCGAACCGTAGTTGTGCCGTCGGAGACGGCTGCGCGTCCTCGGGCCGCAGATTCACGACGATGTCCACCAGTGGCGGGCGGGTGAAGCGTTGCGCCACCACCTCCAAGACCCGGCCGGCCACGTCGACGTGCTGGTCCTCTGCATGATCCGCCAGGATGCTCATGACCTTCGGCGGCAGGACCCGGATCAATTGCGCCGTCCCGACGTGCCACTTGTCGCAGTTATTATCGGGCCCGGCCGCGCCGCCACCGCGCAACGCCCAGAGCAGGGCCTGACTGAAGATGCTGGTCCCATTGATCTCTGCGAAGGCGTTTTGCCGGGAAGAAGAGGCCAGGAACAGCGGAGAGGCGCTCACCTGCCCGATACCCTCGGACAGGGTTAGCGCACCTTCCAGCCGTTCGAACCACCGCGCCATCGCTGGTTGCTGCCGGCAGGCATCACAGAACCAAACTTGGGTCTGCGCGATCCCGTTCTCGTCCATGCCCGCATGACAGCCCACCACATCGATCGCGCCCTGAAGCTCGTTGAGGTGCGCCGGGTCGCCGAAATCGTGCAGCAAGACTACGGCTCCCCGCTTGTTGAGCTGGATCCCGTGCCCCGCGATGTAGACGAAGGCCACATTCCGCGGGTTATGGCGGCAGTCACTCCTGAATTGCGCTAGCTCAGCCTCGACGGCGGCGCGGGTGGCGTGGGCCGGGCCGCTAAGGCGCGCCGCGATATCAGGGTGAATCGACTCGCCCTGCGACGGAGAGAGCAATACCCGCAGGCTAGCCAGCGGAGCATCTGGGTTGCAGTACTCGTTCAGCAGCCAGGCCGCGACGTCGGAGGCCGACCTGGCGGCGGTGGTCAGATTCCGGAGCCCGCACGACGCGCCCAGTGCAGACGGGTGAGGTCCGTCCGCGAACGGGTAGTCACTCACGCCGATGACGAGTGCATGCGTGCCGGGGACGGACCCACGCCACGGGACTGGGATGGATGTCATCGGCGCACCGCCCGCCCAGCAGGCAGACCTCTCACGCTGACCCACCCTGGATCCGCAACGTCGGTCACCTTTCGGTCCCCCGGGAATGACACCACCGGGAGAGTTATGCCAATCACAGATCACCCCTTGCTACGAGGATACTTGAGGGGCAATTCCCGCCAAGGCTCCCGCCTCCTCCGCCCAACGGGAGCGCTGCTACCCGCGTCGACAGCCACTGCCCGCGGACAGGCTGTACGAATATTCTGCGTGGGTCTCGGCTCGGCGATTCAGCGACTAGACGAGTCGGATCTGACGCGCGTTCGCGATGAACAACGCCGAAGTGGCGGAGGCCGCAATCGTCCGCGACGCGCAAGCCAGCGCATAAGTATGCGATGACCCAACGCCCTCTGTTGGGTATGAGCGCGCGTCGACCCGCGGTTCCACGCCCCAGATCGACCTGATCTGGACACCTCATCTGATAAGCGCTGCAGGCTTTAAAGCCATGCATTAGGCGGATATCGCACGCGGCGCGAACGACTATTAGTCACTGTCTGTAACCTAACGCCGGCCGCCGGCTGACCTCCCCTGGCCGGCCGGAATCAGCCCCCACCCAGGATCCCATGGCGGGTTCTGGGCTTACTTTGGCTGACCCGCGCTAGCCTGCCAAGGTGAGCCCGAAGACGCAGCGCCAGGAGCACACGCCGGCATCGGTGACGCAGGTCGCCCCGGCGATGGCCGCACTCGGCGCCTGCACCGGGGAACAACACCGCTGCCGAACACGCGGCCGGGGCCGCCCGGCTGGGCGGCGCCGCGCTGACCCGGGTGCGCCTGGTCAACGCCCTGCTGGGGGTGGTGCCGGCCCAGGCGGTGCTCGCCGGCGCGTTCCCCTGGACGAGCAGGCCAGAGACGCCGCCTGCGAGGAACATCTGCGCTCGGCCGGAGCCGGCCCCGATGAGGTGGCCGCGCGGCTGGCGCTGATCCGCTGGCAGGTACTGCGCTCGGCCGCCCCACTGCGGCAGATGGCCCGAAATCGCCGGGCGGGGCCGGTCCCGCTGGCGGCCGCGCACGCCGCCGAAGCCCCGCAGGTCCTGCTGGGAGTGATCGCCGCCAGCCGAAACGCCGTCGCCACCGGCGACGTGACAACACTGGCGGCCCACACCAGCCGGCTGCGGACGGCCCGCGAGGCGATGAGCAGCGCTCCTGCCAGCACCGGCCTGCTGTTGAACATCGCAGGTCGGCCGGCCTGTAAGGCATCAGACGCGGAAACGACGCGCGGCCCGTTTCTGGCGTATTCCGGTCTCACTCCCAGGGCAACAGACTCCGCAGTCGGCACAACGGCGCTTCTTGCTTCGTAGTTCACTTTGCTGCCCGTCATCAGTCCCTCCCGGGTATCAGGCAGACTCCCTGGGACCGATCTACGTCGCGGGGAGGAGCTCGCCGGGGCGCCGGTCCCATCCGTGGAAGAACGAGTAGTCGCCGGCGGCCCAGGCCTCGCGGAGCCTGGGCGTGCCCAGGTCCCAGTCCGGGCGGATCTCGGCTGTGGCCGCGCGCAGGTCGTGCCACAGGTCGTAGAAGGACGGGCGGCCCCAGAACCAGTAGCCGTTGTAGATGCTGTGGATGACCAGTCCGGGCTTGAGCACCAGGGTGTACGGGATCAT
>Ga0306922_10004031_pt1 | contig 13853 bp, 10 predicted proteins | sample sta12Cox44000082_FD_203758 | JGI IMG/M metagenome (GOLD analysis project Ga0306922, IMG submission 203758) | Lab enrichment of tropical soil microbial communities from Luquillo Experimental Forest, Puerto Rico - statoxic.12C.oxic.44.000.082 (v2)... | ecosystem: Environmental > Terrestrial >... | reverse complement strand
ATGAACCACGAGGCCGCGGTCTGGATCAGCAGCACGGCCAGCCCTCCGGCCGGGGATGAGCCCATCATGCCGCCACGGTCAGCTTGTCCAGCAGGCCCTTCCAGTCGCACAGCAGAAACCGCCACACGATGCGCCCCTCGGTGATGCGGTACATGTCGATCCAGTCGAAGCAGACCCGCCGGCCGGTCGGCGCCACCCCCAGGAACTGCCCGGAATGCGTCACCTCGAAGGTCCCCCGGATGACCAGCATGTCGCCGGCCTCGACGACGTCGTGCTCGGTGACGGCCATGTCGGTCAGCCGGGAGGCGATGTGCTCCTGGAAGTTCCGCAGCGCGACCTGCAGGCCCGTCGTCCACCCGGTCAGCCCGACGCAGTTCTCGGTGTAGCCGTCTACGTCGGCGACCTCGCCCACGCGGGCGAACTCGCCGTTCAGCAGGTAGGACTGGAACCGCCGGTAGACCTCCAGCGGGTGCTGCTCCGTTGTCATGCGGCCATCCTCGGCTTCCCGCATTGCCGTGGCCATCCCAGAAACCTGGGAAATTGACGGCCGTGCCAGTGCGCTGCGGCCGCGGGGACGGCTGGTCAGCCGAGCTGAACGGCGAGCAGGTGGGCGAGCTGGCGCCGGCTGCGGACGCCCGCCTTGTCGAACACCGACTTCAGGTGATCCTGCACCGTGTACTCGGTGATGTGCAGCGAGGCGGCGACCGACCGGGTGTCCAGCCCGTTCAGCACGCCGCGGACCACCTCGACCTCACGGCCGGTGAGCCGGCAGGCGCTGGCGGCCAGCGGCAGCAAAGACCCGGGCCGCGCGGCGTCGATCGCGACAACCACACCCCGCACGGCCGCTCCCGCGGTGATCGGCTCGGCCCGGGCCCGCACCCATCGTCCCCCCGTCGTCCTCACTCGCACCGCGACCGCCCTGCCCGCTTCCGCGGCGTCGATGTCCTGACCGCCGGGGCCCTCATGGCCCGCGCCCCCTGCCGCGCGCATGGCCAGGCCGGCCAGCAGCGCCCGCGCGAACCCGGCGTGCGACTGCGCGTCAAGCAGCCTCAGCCATTGCCGGGCAGCTGGGCTGGCGAAGACGACCGAACCGTTCCCGTCCAGCCAGACCGAGCCCGGTTCGAGGCCGTTCCCCTCGGCCGTCCCGGCGGCGACCATCGCCCGGGCGATGGCAGCCGCGCCGCGCCCGATCCCGGCCTGTACCACGCGCATGTCACGATCGGTGAACGGGTGCCCGGCGTCACGCATGAAGTTCAGTGCGCCCCAGCACTGCCCGGTGGCGTCGACCAGCGCCGCCCGCAGCTCGTGGCGATGTCCCCGGGCGTCGAGGATCTCCCGCCAGCGCCGGCTGGTCCGGGCCCGCGGATCGCAGTCCCGGCTGGCGGCACCCACCCTGACCGGTCCCGCCGCCAGGTCCCGGAACTTCAGGAAATCCTGATCGAGCTGCTCGTTCCTGCATGCCACCAGGGCATCATCCAAGCCGCGCTCCACCGTCGCGGCGAACGCGGTGGGCAGCAGCACGTCCGGGTCGAAGGACATGACCACGCCCTCGGCGAAGCCGACCGTCCGCTCGAACGCGCCGAGCATCGATCCGAGGCACTCCTGCAACCCGGGATGCGGGTTGCCGACTCCGGCTTGCGGGTCACCCACGACACAAGCCTATATACAGCCAATCACCGGGAACCCGCCGGAAGACAGATTTGACAACTTGGCATAACGTCGTTAGCTTACATTGTGAGTTTACGTCGTTAGCCGAAGGAGGCCGGAATGACCGCTCCGGCACCGGCCATGGGACCCCGGGCCGTCACCCCCCGGCTGCCGCGCACAGGGCTGGTTGGCCGCCCCCTATCCGTGCGGGCTTGGCTGCTGCTGGCCGCCGGGACAGTGGGCGGGCTGGTGTTCACCGGCGTCTACCTGGCCGAGGGCGCGACCCGGGCCGGGTACCAGACGCTGGTGCAGCCGGTCAGCGCGCTCAGCCTGGGCCCGGGCGGATGGGTGCAGCAGCTGAACTTCGTCGTGTTCGGCGTGCTGGTGTGCCTGTCGGCCGTGGGCTGGCGGGCGGCACTCGCACCCGGCCGGGGCGCACTGGCGTTCCCGATGCTGCGCCTGATCGCGGGCGTGGGCCTGGTGATGGACGGGCTGTTCGCCCAGGATCCATCCGGCGGGTACCCGCCCGGCGCGCGGGCCGGGGCGGCGACGGTACACGGGCAGCTGCACACCCTGTTCGCGGTGATCACGATCACCGCCCTGGCCGGCGGGTGCTTCGTCCTGGCCGCCCGGTTCGCCGCCGAGCCGCTCTGGCGGCGCTGGGCCGTCTTCGCAGCGGCGGCCGGGGTGGCGACCATCATGTTCATCGCCGCGTTCGGCACCGCGGGCGGGCACGGCGGGCTGGCCGGGCTATGGGAACGAGCCGCCGGGGGAGCCACCTCGGTGCTCACCGTGGCGGTGCTCGCCCGGCTGGCCATCATCAGCCGTCCCGGCGTCAGGGCCCGCCGCCTTGGCCCGGCGGCCGGGGGGGTGGCGTGATGGCCGCCGTCCCGGCCCCGCCCCGGCGGCGGAACCGGCGCGGTGAGGGCGACCGGCTCCGGGAGGAGATCATCACCGCGGCCAGCCAGATCATCGGCGAGACCGGCGACGACACCGCGCTGACGCTGCGCGGGGTGGCCCGGCGGCTCGGGATCGCCGCCCCCTCCATCTACCGGCACTTCACCGACGTCGACGAGCTGAAGATGGCGGTGGTGCAGCGCAGCTTCGCCGAATTCGCCCAGGCCCGCGACGCCGCCAGCCAGGACGGTGGCGACCCGGCCGCGCGCCTGCTGGCCCGCTGCCGCGCCTACCTCCGGTTCGCGCTGGCCAACCCCGGCCCCTACCGGTACCTGTTCAGCCAGCACGCGCCCACCGGCGACCCGGACCGGCCGCCGGTGGACCTGCCCACCTTCCAGACCCTGGCCGCCTCGATCAGCCGCTGCCAGCAGGCCGGCCTGGCCCGCGCCAGCGACGACCCGCAATGGCTGGCCGCCCAGGTCTGGGCCGCGCTGCACGGCCTGGTACTGCTGCGCCTCAACGCCCCCGGCTTCCCCTGGCCCGGCCCCCTCGAGCAGATGGCCGACCAAGCCGTGGCCCGCCTCATCGGCCTCGACACCCCGGCGGACAGGCACCCCGCCTGACCGCCACCCCAAGGAGAACTGCCATGCATCCCATCCCCGCTTCCCGTAACCGGCCGCCCGCCACCACCGTGGCCGGGCTGGCCGCCGCCGCTCTCGTCAGCGCCGTGATCCCGGCCGCTGCGGCCCTGGCCTTCCTGATTTCGCTGGCGGCCCGGCGGCCCCTGGTCGCGGTGGCCGCCGGGCGCTGGCCCTGGCTCACCGGCCGCCCGGCGGCCCAGCTGCCGCACCGCACCCTCACCGGCCTGACCGCCGCATGGGGCATCGGCCTGCTCGCCGCCGCGGCCGTCCAGGGCGCCGGCGCCATCACCGGCGGGCTGACCTTCACCACCCCGGCCAGCTTCGCCGCCCGCGCCCTGATCGCCCTGGCCATCGAAGCCATCCTGGCCGCCCTCACCATCGCCTGGCTGCACCACAGCCCGGCCGTTCGGTAGGCAAGTCGCGGTCAAAGTCGACCACCACCGACCATAGCTGCCGGTCAGCTATCCGCCTGAAGACCCGACTCGCTGCATGAGCGGGCGCGGAACGTCAGGTCGGGCTGACCGGGCCCGCCCAGTCGGCGGTGGTGCCGTCGAGTCCGAGATTCATCACAAATCACTAGGCCCGGACGCCCTTACGATCTCCTTCAGCAGCACGACCGAAATCGGCATCATCATGTCGGCGGCGGGTGAATACTGACCCCGGCGTGGCATCCGGATTTTGACCCCCTACCGGATGACTCTGGCAACCAGCGAATGACCATGCAGGGGTCAGATTTCAGATGCCGCCAGGGGGTCAAAATTCGGGTTCTGTCGCGAATTTTGTGGTCACGCTGGGTGAAGGATGACGCGGGTGCGGAGCAGGTCGAAGCCGGCATGTCCGTACATCTGGCGTTTGAGCATCTTGATCTTGTTCACGGTGCCTTCGACCTTGCCCGAGCTGTAGGGCAGGGTGAGGCCGTTGGTGACGGCCTGCTGGTCGTTGCGGATGCCGGCGGCGAAGGAGGCCAGGTCGGGCTGTCGGTCGTCGGCTTCGATGGCGGCGAGCCAGGCCTCAAGGTCGCGGTCGCCGGTGCGGCCGGTCATCATCTCGGCGAAGCTGGCTACGTGCCCGGCGAGGGCGTCGATGTGCGGGCAGCTGGCGCGGATGGCGGCCAGCTGGGCTTGTTCTTCTGGCTGCAGGTGGTCGGGGCGGGACAGCAGCCAGCGGGTGATCTGCTGGTTCTTGGGCACCGCCCGGGGGAGGATCGGGTGCGGCTGCCTGCCGGAACGGGGCCACGTAGCGGCGGACGGTCCGCACGCTGCCGGTGAAGCCGCGCTGCTGCAGTTCCGCGTGGAGCGCGGTGGCGTCGGTGACTCCTTCGTTCCACCGCTGATGCAGGTACGGCTTGAACGAGTCGAGCTTGGACTCCTTGCCGGCGGCCCCGTCGAGCAGCTCATCGGCGCTGGCGGCACGGGCGAACCGCCGCACCGTGGGGCGGCTCAGCGACAGGGACCGGCTGATCGCGTGCAGTGACTCGCCGGCCTGGAGCAGCTCGTGGACGGCCGCGTAGCGTTCCCGGGTGCGCGCCGCCAGGCGGCCTTCGGTGCTGCATCCGCCGGCAGGCTGACCCGGGACGTCCGGCGCGGCTGGTTCCTGCTCGTGGGCTGGTTCTTCCTGCTCGGCGGCGTCGGGCAGGGCGGCGTCGCCGCCCGGGGGATGGTTCTTTCAGGCAGGAGCGGTGGCGGGCCACGGTCTTGCTGGCGTGTCCGGCCAGGTTGTGCCACAGGTGCCACCTGTCCGCTACCTGGGTGGCGTCCGGCGCGCCGGCCCGGGCGCCCTCAGCGTAGGTGCCGGCCCGGTCCCGGCAGATGATCGTCGCGCCGGGGTGCGCCGTCAGCCACGCCTGCACGGTGGCCGCCTCTCGGTCCGGCAGCAGGTCCACCGTGTCGCCGGTGGCCATGTCCACTAGCACGGTCGCGTATATCCGCCCCTTGCGCAGCGCGAAGTCGTCGATCCCGAGCACCTCGGGCGCGGCGCTGACCAGGGGCGCGGGGAGGGCCGCGACCAGCCGCAAGATAGTGGACGGGTGCACCTCGATGCCCAGCAGCCCGGCCAGCCGGGCGGCGGGCCGCCCGGCCAGCTCCAGCCCGAACCCGGCCAGCATCGCCGTCAGCGGCACGCTGCGCCGCCGGTAGCGGGACGTTAATCCCTCGGCCTGCCCGGCGAAGGTGACCTGCGGGCAGGACGGCTGCCGGCAGCGGAACCGGCGCACCCGCAAGGCGAGCAGCACGGGCCGGCCGCCGGCCGCGCCGTCGGCCACCACCCGCGTATACCAGCCGTGTCCACGCGCGGACTCCCGCCCGCACCGCGGGCAGCACGCCGACGCCATCTGGCATGACGCCGAGATCACCACCGCGTCCCCCGTGTCCTCCACCCGGTCCACGTGCAGCCCCGCCAGGTGCGGGAACAGCAAAGTCAGTAGAACCCCGTCCTGCTCACAGGTTCTCCAGGCGCGGACGGCGGTGGCCGGCCCGGCGGGCGGCATGGCAGACTGATCCGGCAACGAGGCTCCCGGGTGCGACGATCTTGGCGGATCACCGCGTCCTACCGGAGCCTCGTTGCAAGGTCACGTCGGCACGCTGCGCCTATCCCATACCGTGACATCCCGCGCACCCAGCCGCAGAGCCCACGCCACCAGCGGTCCCACGCTGACCCGAAGCGATCTCACTCGCCGTGACCACAAATTCGCGGCAGAACCGATTCAGCTGACCTAGCCGTCAGCGAGTGCGGCGAGATAGGCGCGTACCTGCCGTGCGCGCGGCTGCCCCACGCGCAGCCGCGAGCGGATAACCCGGATCGAGGGGACGCGGCCGGCCGCCACGTCGGCGGCGAACACCTCGGCGGCCCGTACCCGCAGCGGGTCGGTCCCGGATACGGCTCCGGGTACATGCTCCGTCCCAGGTGCGCGGTCATCGGGCTGCCGGGTGCCGCGGATGATCGTCATGAACAGCTCATACGAGCCGACGAGGGCGACCGCCGACCAGGCGGCCACGACCGCGCCGGCCGGGCCGTGGCCCAGCCCGCGTGCCACGTTGGCCGCCAGCGTCGCCGCGATGCCCAGGCCGGGCAGCCACCGCGCCAGCGCCGCAACGGGCGCCTCGCGGCGCGCCGCGTCTAGCAGCACCATCGAGCTGGCGTAGATCAGCCCGTCCACCGTCAGCGGGACCAGCCGGCCGATCCGGCCCGTCTCCCCGTGCGCCCGCACCAGGGCATAGGCGTGCTCGTAGGACGCGACCGCGGCGACCGCCGCGACACCGACCACCGTCCCCGCAGTACACCACCTGCTAATCTGCCCAGCGCTGGTCATCGCGCACCACCAGCCGCATCCAAGAAGAACTCCGAGGCCAGGACGCATTGGCAATTCGTTACACTCGGGCCTCGGACACACATACAAGTCCCTGACCTGCAGTTATGCGCTTTCCGGCATAGTCCAGGTACGCAAAGCCGCAGGTCACAGAAATGGGGGTTCAAGTCTCTCCCGGACACCAGCCCTTTGCCCATGCCGCGATGACGCCAGTCCCGCGGCTGACCCATTGAGGCGCGCCTAACGATTATGAGCGGAATGACACTGGATCGGCCTACACAGGTAGATCCACGCAGATTATCCGTTCTTGAGCGGGTGCGGGCCTTGCCTTGCGGTGGCCGCGCGGCGACCTGTGGTGCGAAGCCGCTGACCGTGCGCCTGCTCGCGGCTCGGGACTGAGCAGTCGTTCTCCTGTCACCAGAATTGGTGATTGTGACCGCGCAGCGTCCACACACCGGATTTCACCAAGAGCGCTTAGCCAGGCTCGGCCCACAATCACAACATGGCAGCGCTTGTCCATGTCCGCGATGCCGAGCTCGCAGAGCCGGTCGCCTCCACGAGACGGGAAGATCATCCTGCTGGTGCGTGTGGCCGGATTGCGACTATGAGCGTCCCAGATAGCGGTCCGGTGGCCGGCGCAGTGCGGCTTCCCGCCATGGTAGGCCGTGACGATGAGCTGATTCACGGCACGGAGCTGGCCTTGGACGCCGCGGCGGGCCGGGGCCGACTGCTGCTGATCCAGGGCGAGCCTGGTATCGGCAAGACCCTGCTGCTACGGACAATCCTCGATACCGCCGCGGACCTCATCCCGGACGTCTTGACCGGGGCTGCGGATGAGTTCGACCAGCGTCTGCCCTTCGCCACCCTGCATTCTTGCTTGCAGCCAGTTGAGACCTACAGCAGCCAGGCCGCGAAGGTCCTCGAGCTTATCCGGGGCGGCAGCGCCGAGAATCTGGTCATCGACGCCGCACTCACGCTGGTTGAGGAGCGGTGTGTGGCTTCGCCTCTCGCCGTGGCTGTTGAAGACCTGCAGTGGGCCGATCCGGCGTCTCTCCTGCTGCTGCACCGGCTGGGCAAGGTCGCGGCCCAGCTCCCGCTGCTGCTGGCTGCCACCATCCGCGGCGGCAGCAGCCGCCACGATGTGGCAGCCCTGGCCGACAGCTGGCGCAGCCAAGACGCGGTTTGTATCCGGCTCGGACCGCTGCCCGATCCGACGGTAGACCAGTTCGTCCGCAGCTTGGCTGGCGGTGGTCCCGGCCCGGCCTTGCGTGCGATCCTCGCCGGGGCAGCAGGAAACCCGCTCTACATCAGCGAGCTGATCACGGGGCTAGCCCGCGGCCATTGCCTGCGGGCCGTCGGCGGCGTGATCGATGTCGAGCCCGGCAGCGCCGGATCCGCCCTGCCGCCCGCCCTGCGCCGGGCTATCACCCGGCGGCTGGCTGCGCTCTCGCCCGGCACGCGGCACATGCTGGAAGTGGCCGCGCTGATCGGCAACACGTTCGGCCTGGCCGATGTGGCGGCGGTCATGGGATGCCCGGCCGCGCAGCTACTGGGTCAGGTCCGGGAGGCTGCCGAGGCGGGGGTGATCGTCTCACTGCCGGACACACTGGCATTCCGGCACCCGCTCGTGCGGACCGTCCTGGACGACGACATGCTCCCATCGGTGCGGCAGGCGCTGCACCTGCAGATCGCCCAGACACTGGTGTCCCACGCCTCCCCCGAGCGGGCCGTTGGTCACCTGCTGGCGGCCGAGCTGGCTGCCGGGCCGCTATTGCCCTGGCTGGCCACCGTAGCTGATGACATCGCCGTCCGGACGCCGGCGCTCGCTGCCGACCTGCTGACCCAGGTCTTGGATACCCTCGCCGTGCCCCCAGGCGAGGTCACCGACCGGCTGCGGTGCGCGCTGGCCGTCGCCTTGCTCCGTCGCGCGCGACCAGAGGAGGCCCAGCAGGTTGCGCGATCCGCGCTCGCGGCGGCGCATGACCCGCGGATCACCGCGACGTCGCGGTGGAGGCTGGCCAGCGGGTATGCGGGCCTCGGCGCCACGGATCACACGGTCGAGGAGCTCGGAGCGGCCCTGGTCACGGGCCAGCGCACGCTCGTCGAGCAGGCCCGGTTTCGCGGCCTGCGCGCGCAGTGCTATGTCACCCGCAGCCTGCCCGATGAGGCCAGAGCCGTTCCGGAAGGAAGCATTGCCGCCGCACGAGCCAGCGGCGACCCCGAGGCGCTAGCCCTCGGGACGGCCGCGGCATCGGCGTCCCCGACCTGGGACGGCTGGATCGATGAGGCGCTCATCTTCGCTGACGCCTCGGCCACCGCTACAGAATCACTGGGCCCGCGAGCGGGCGGACAGCTGACATCGTATTGGCATCGTGGCGTCTGCCTGGCCGAACTCGACCGAGATGCCGAGGCCGACCAGGCCTTCGCGGAAGCGTTCCGGATGGCCGAACGCGGAATCGGCACGGACTACCTCGTCTGGGGATACAGTTGCGTGGCGCGGTTGCGATTCTGGCAGGGGCGCTGGGATGAGGCGCTGACCCAGGTGCAGGCCGGCCTGCACCTGGGCGACCCAATGGACATGGGCCGGCACCTGCGTGGCCTGTCAGCGCTCATCGCCGTCCACCGAGGCGACCGTAACACGGCCGTCAGCTTGCTGGGCGCCCTGTATGGCTCGAGGCCGACCATGCCGCCCGGACAGCAGTCGGGCCATGCGATGACCTGGGCGCGGGCCTTGGCCGTTCAGGCTGACGGTGACATCCCTGCGGCGGCGGCGATCCTCGGCCAGGCCTGGGACGAGAACATCGAGAAAGACCAGCTCGGCTACCTCTGCCACTACCTGGTCCCGGACCTGGTGGCCCTCCGCTTGGCGGTCGGTGACCAAGCGGCCGCGCGCCGTGTCGCAGATAGCATCCGCGAGTACGCGTCGCGACGCACCGCTCCCGCCCTGCGCCGCTCCGCCCAGCATGCCGGCGCGCTGGCCGACGGGGATGCGGCGCAGCTGCTGGCCGTCACCGACGAGTACCAGCAGGCCCGGCGGGTGCTATTCGCGGCCCGGGCGTGCGAGCAAGCCGCCCCGTTGCTGGCGGCCGCCGGACAAGCGCAGCGGGCCCAGGCCGCGCTGCGGCAGGCGGTTGCCGGATACGAGTCGCTGGAGGCCGACTGGGATCTGGCCAGGGCCTACAGTTTGTTGCGGACTCTTGGCGTCCACTGCGGGAAAAGAGGCCCCCGGCGGCGCCCGCGCAGCGGCTGGGAAGCCCTGACTGAAACCGAGCGGGTCGTGGCCGACCTAGTCGCGGAGGGCCTGTCCAATCCGCAGATCGGCGCCCGCATGTACCTGTCCCGACGCACCGTGCAAGACCACGTGTCCAGCATCTTGACCAAGCTCGACATCGTGTCCCGCGTGGAGCTCGCGGTACTGGTGGCCCGCCGAGGCGGCGCGGTGAGCTAGCACTGTCCCCGGCCGGGCTCGATGCACTGCGCACGTCCCGGACGGCCACGGTGGCTGTCCGCAAGCAGTTGAGGCGGAGCCGGGCGCGATCGCTTGCGTCGGGATCATGGCATGCTCTTGTTATGGGTACGGGCCTGTTGCATGGCCGGCAATCCGAGATCGACCAGTTGGCTCAAGCCGTTCGTGCCACCGCGGCTGGCTCGGGAACGGCGATCCTGCTGGAGGGCCCAGCGGGTATCGGCAAGACGGCCTTGCTGCGAACGGCAAGGGAGCTGGCCGCCTCGAGCGGCTTCGTGGTGTGCGCCGGGGATTGCGACGAACTCGACCGGATTACTCCGCTGGCGCCGCTGCTGACTGCGCTGCGCTCGTCGGCGCCCCCGTTGATGGACGTCGCGGACCAGCGGGCGCTCCGTTCGACCACTGAGCCCATGTGGGCCGTCGAACGTCTGGGTGCCATCCTTGACAAAGCCTCGGCTCGGCAGCCGGTCCTGGTCACGGTCGACGATGTCCAGTGGGCTGACCAGACCACCTTGCTGTCACTGAGCACCCTGCCCGCCCAGCTCTTTGCCGTTCCCGTGCTCTGGGTGCTGGCCCGGCGCACGAATCCGGCCAGTCCCCAGGTCCAGACCCTCGCCGAGCGTGTCAGCCGAGCTGGAGGCGCCGTGAAGTCGGTGGGGCCGCTGCCGGCTGCGGCTGCGCTGGCCATCGCTTCGGACATCCTCGGTGCGACACCGGACCGCCAGCTGTCGGGGCTTATCGATCAAGCGGCGGGTAACCCGTTCTACCTCGTCGAGCTGGTCAGCTCGCTGCGTCACAGCCAGGCCGTGCGCATACGAGACGGTGTCGCCCAGCTGACCGCCCGAGGCGTGCCGGAGGAGTTCCGGTCGGCGATCGCGGCGCATATCCGGCCGCTTAGCGACCCGGCCAGGCGGCTGGTCGATGTGGCGTCGGTGCTGGGCCGTCAGTTTTCGCCGGGTGATGTGGCGGCGCTGATAGGCGAACCGGTCGGGCGGCTGCTGGGAGCAGTCGAGGAGGCGCGCCGAGCGGGACTCCTGGTCGACGTGGGCGACAGTCTCGCGTTCCGGCATGACCTGGTACGCGAAACGATCTACAACGAGTTGCCTGGCTCGGTCCGCCAGGCGTTGCATCGCGACGCGGCGTCGGCGCTGCTGGCGCGTGGCGCCTCGTGGACGTCGGTCGCGTCCCACGTCGCTGTCAGCGCTGTTCCCGGTGACGAGCAGGCGGCGCGCGCGCTGGAGCAGGCCGCGGCCGAATTGAGAGGCCCGAACCCGGGGGCGGCCGCCGACCTCGCCTGCCAGGCGCTGGGCCTGCGCGCTCCCGACGACCCCGAGCGCCCGGCCAGGGCCGCGCAAGCCGTCGACATGCTGGCCTGGGCGGGCCGCCCGGACGAGGCCATCCCGCTGGCCGAAGAAACCCTGGCCTCCGGGCCGCTGGACCCCAACGTCGAGGCGACCCTGCTCTCCAGCATCCGCATGGTCCTCGTGATCAACAGCGGGCGCACCAGCCACCTGCCCCCGCTGCCGCCCCGGCTCCTGGCTGACCTCTCCCTGGCGCCTGCACTCGGCCGGTTCCTCAGGCTGTGGGATGCCTTCGGGCGGCGATTCGAGAACTTCGACGGCGCAGAGCGGGTGTGCACGGCGGTAGCCGACGAGGCCGAGAGGGCCGGCGACGATATCGGCCAGGCGGTCGCCCGCTATGTGGTCGGCCAATTCTCCCTGGCGCGCGGCGACCTGACTGGGGCGCTTCATCAGTACGAGGTGGCAGTGGCGGCCGCCGACCACGGATCAGCTGAGGTCAGACGGACGCTGCCGCGTTATGCGCTGGGCTGGGTACTGTTCGCCCTGGACCGAGTCGACGAAGCCTTGCAAACCCTGGGCCGGGCATTGTCCGAAGCCCAGCTGCACAGCAGATCGTTCGTCGTCAACACCGAGGTGGCCCGGGCGCGCGTCCTAGTGTCGGCGGGAAGGCTGGATGAGGCGCTCGTCGAGGCTGACAGCGCGGTCACCGACGCCGAGGATGCCAGCCTGCCAGGTCCTCTTGCTGGCCTGTTCACCCTGCAAGTCGAGGTCGCACTGCGGCGTGGCGACATGATCGCGGCCCGCGCCGCGGCCGACAAGATGACCGCACTGGTCAGGGCGCGGCGCGTTCGATCAGGCGACCACTGGGCCATCGCCCGCGTGACCGATGCGGATGGGCAGCCGGGTGACGCCCTAGAGGCCATGGCCGAGCTGCTGGATGGCCTAGCGGCCGGACTCTTCTTCTTCAGCGTGCCCAACTTTGACAACTTGCCATGGCTGGTCTCCCTGGCCCTGCAGGCGGGTGACCGGACCAAGGCCGGGATCGTGGCGAGCGCGGCCGCCGCTCTCGCCGATCGCAACCCCGGCGTTGCTGGCATCGCCGCGACCGCGGCCCATTGCACTGGCCTGCTCGAGCGGTCCGAGCCGTATCTGCGCCGGGCGGTCAGCGTGCTGGCTGCCGGCCCCCGGCCGCTGGCCGCGGCGGACGCCATGGAAGACCTCGCCAGCCTTCTCGAGGCCAGGGGAGACCGCGCTGAGGCCATCGAGATGCATCAGTCTGCGTACGAGATCTACAGCCGGACCGGCGCCACGGGTGACGCCGCTCGCGTCCGGGGGGAGCTTCGCCGACTCGGCATCATCCGCCCGCAGCCCGCCGATCAAGTCCGGCGCGGGTGGGGCAGCCTCTCACCGGCCGAACTGGCGGTGGTACAGGTCGTGGCCGAGGGCATGACCAGCAAGGGCGCAGCCGAGCGCCTCTACCTGTCCGTGAACACGGTGAACACCCACCTTCGCCATGCCTTCATCAAGCTCGGCGTGCGCTCTCGCGTCGAACTAACCCGAATCGTGCTCGTTCACCAGCCGCCGATCCCATAAGGGAGTGACGCCTCGAGTAGCGCGAAGGCCTCCCAGTCGATTACTGGCTAGGCGGCCGATTGGGTGTGTCAGACGGTTTATGAGGTCATCCCTTCTCTAGGGAGGCCGGTCCTGGCCCCGGGTCACGCAGGCCGAGGAGCGCCTCGGCGTTAGAGGAGAGCACGCGGTCGGCGTCGCCGGGTGCAAGGCCGCTGGCGGTGATGTAGCTGACCGCGCGTTCGAAGACGGCTCCGGTCTCGTACGGGAAGTCGGTGCCGAGCACCAGCCGGTCCGCGCCGAACGAGTCCACCGCGCAGCGCAGTGCCGGCGGGTGGCCGTGGCCGACGGTGTCATACCACATCCGGCGGGCGGCCACCGAGGCCTTTTCCGGGGTCTCGGGTGCCTCCCACGAAAGCTGGTTGTCCATCCGCTGGATGAGCATCGGCAGCGCGCCCCCGAGGTGGGTGTTCAGGATCTTCATCCGCGGGTAGCGGGACGGGATCCCGCGGGTGATCAGGTGCAGCGCCGAGATGGTGTCCTCGACCGGCGCGCCGACACTCCAGGTGCCCTGATACCCGGCAATCAGCGGGGTGCAGGCGGCGTTCCCGGCCGGATGCAGGTACAACACGGTGCCCCGGCGGTCCAGCTCGGCGAACAGCTGCGCGGCGGAGCTGTCGATCAGCGGCTGGTCCATGATGGTCGTGGTCATCGCGACGCCGACCATCCCCAGGTCATCCAGGGCGCGTGCGAGTTCGGCCAGCGAGGCGTCGACGTGCGGGAGCGGCAGGGACGCGAACGCGGCGAACCGGCCAGGGTGGCGGGCGACCAGCTCGGCATACTGGTCGTTGACGAAACGGGCGGCGTCGACGGCGGCGGTCTCGTCCGGGCCGTGCGGCAGCTGCGGGGCGGCGGACAGGATCTGCATGCCGACCTCGGCGCGGTCCATCAGCGCGAGCCGGGCGGCCAGGTCGGCGCCGTCCCCGGCGCCCCGGCCGCGCTGCGCGGCAGTGTCGGTCTTGCCCAGC
>Ga0306922_10004028_pt1 | contig 13854 bp, 13 predicted proteins | sample sta12Cox44000082_FD_203758 | JGI IMG/M metagenome (GOLD analysis project Ga0306922, IMG submission 203758) | Lab enrichment of tropical soil microbial communities from Luquillo Experimental Forest, Puerto Rico - statoxic.12C.oxic.44.000.082 (v2)... | ecosystem: Environmental > Terrestrial >... | reverse complement strand
CTATGCGTGAGAGGCTGACCCCAAGAGATCATTCGTCATTTCCGCGAAAGCGGGAATCCAGGGCCCCAGGATCTCAGCTGTCGCTCTGGGCCCCCGCTTTCGCGGGGCTGACGAGTACCTGAGCCCGCCCATGCCTGAGTTCGAGTGGCAGTTCACGCTGGTTCTTCTGACCAACGGCGTGATGATCGGGTTGATGTACGCGCTGATCGCGCTCGGGTTTGTGCTGATCTACAAGGCAACCGACGCGATCAACTTCGCCCAAGGCGAATTCGTCATGTTTGCCGGCTTTCTCGCCGCGGGGGCTGCCGATATCGCCGGCGCGCCGTTCTGGGTCTCGGCACTACTGGCGATCGCCGGTATGGTGGTGCTCGGCTTTGGGCTCGAGAGGGTCGTGCTGCGTCCGCTGATCGGGCGGCCGGTGATCGCCGTGGTCATGGCGACGATCGGCCTCGCCAATGTGCTGCGTGGTTCCGCAACGATGGTGTTCGGGGCCGGCAACCGCTCGATCGAGATGCCGATCGGTGACGAGCCGATCATGTTGGGGCCGGTAATGCTGTCGCCGGTGCAACTCGTCGGAGCCGGGGTCAGCATCGTGTTCCTGGCTGTCTTCACCTGGTTCTTTCTGAAGAGCAGAGTCGGCATCGCGATGCGCGCAGTCGCCGACAGCCAGCAGGTTGCAATGGCGATGGGTATCGATGTGCGGCGCTATTTCGCGCTCGCCTGGGCGATGGCGGGTATCGTCTCGGCGCTCGGTGGCGTGGTGTGGGGTGCCATGTTGAGCGTCGACAATCAGCTGGCGCTGGTCGGTCTCAAGGTGTTTCCGGTGGTGATCCTGGGCGGCCTCGACTCGGTGCTGGGCGCAGTCGTCGGCGGGCTGATCGTCGGCGTCACGGAAAACCTGGCCGCCGGCTATTTCGACCCCATTGTCGGCGGCGGGACCAAGGATTTCGCGCCCTATGTCCTGATGATCGCTGCGCTGATGATCCGCCCCGAAGGCATCTTCGGCCGCCGGCGGATCGAGCGCGTGTGATGATCTCCCCCGCCATTTCGAGCGGTCGGTAGCCATGTTCCACCGCGAGTCGGGGGTTTTCAAGACCAGCTATGCCGCTGACATGGCGCTCTACCCGCTGCCGATCACCAAATGGGCGGCGGCGGCGTTTGCTGGCTTGTTCATCGTCATCGCGCCGCTCGTCCTCGGCGAATATTTGATCTCTATCCTCGATCTGATCCTGATCGCCATCGTCGGCGCGCTCGGCCTCAACATTCTGGTCGGCTACACCGGGCAGATCTCGATCGGTCACGGTGCCTTTATGTCGGTGGGTGCTTATACCGCCGCGAACCTCGTCATCCATCTCGGCGCCCCGTTTTGGGTTACCATACCGGCGGGCGGCCTGATGGCAGCGTTGATCGGTGCCGTGGTCGGCATTCCGTCTTTGCGCATCAAGGGGATTTATCTGGCGATCGCCACGCTGGCCGCGCAGCTGATCATCGAATGGACGATCAACCACGTGCCGGCAATCTCAGGCGGTGTGCAGGCCTCGATTCAAGTGCCGCGCCCGAGCCTGTTCGGGGTACAGCTCAAAACCCAGACGCAGCTCTACCTGTTTCTGATGGCCTTTGCCGTGCTGGCCATCGTCGCTACCTCAAACCTCGTGCGCAGCCGCATCGGCCGTGCCTTTATCGCCGTGCGCGACCAGGATGTTGCCGCCGAGATCATCGGCATCAATACTTTCCGCTACAAGCTGTGGGCGTTCGCCATCTCGTCGTTTTACGCCGGGGTGACCGGCGTGCTTTACACCTACTATCTCGGGATCGCCAATTACGAGCAGTTCCAGCTACCTGTCTCGATCGATTATTTGGCGATGGTGATCATCGGCGGGCTCGGCTCCATCCTTGGTTCGATCCTCGGCGCCATTTTCGTCACCCTGCTGCCGATCGTAACTCGCTCGTTCCTCGAAACCTTCGGGGGACTGATCTTCTCCCAGGCCGATTTGGCCAACATGATCCCCAATCTCCGGCTCATCCTCTTCGGCGGTCTGATCATCTTCTTCCTGGTGGTCGAGCCGGAAGGTCTTAACCGGTTGTGGCGGAATATCCGAAATTACTTTCGGGTATGGCCGTTTTCGTATTGAGGCATCGTAAAGGAGGAACGCGATGAAGAGCTTATCGACCGTAGTTATGGCCGCCGCCGGGCTGTGCATCGGCGGCACTGCGGCAGCGCAGCAGAAGGAGGTGCTGATCGGTATGCAATGCGATCGCACCGGGCCGACGCAGATCGTCGGGGTCGTCTATTGCCCAGCGTTTCAAGATTATATCAACCTGATTAATTCGAAGGGCGGGATCGAAGGCTACCAGATCGCCTACAACGAGCTCGATAACGAATACAAGGTGCCGCAGGCGGTCGAGGAATACGAACGCCAGAAGCAGATGGGCGCGATCTTGATGATGATCTACGGCACGCCGCAGGCGCAGGCGCTCAATCAGAAGCTGGTTGAAGACAAGATCCCGGGTACTTCACCCGGCTTCGGCATCTCGGCCTCGGCGGACGGCAGCCGGTTTCCGTATTTGTTCCCGATCGCCGCGACCTACTGGTCGCAGGGTGCGGCGGCGATCCAGTTCATCAAAGACAAACTGGGCGGCGATCTCAAAGGCAAGAAGATCGCCTATGTCTATTACGACAACCCGGCCGGACACGAGCCGCTGCCGATCCTCGAGGATCTGCAGAAGATCGAGGGGTTCGAGTTGCGAGCCTTCGCGGTGCCGCCGCCTGGCGTCGAGATGGGCGCTCAGGTGCTCGACATCGCCCAGCGCTATCGGCCCGATTTTGTCATCGACCATCTGTTCGGCCGTTCGCCCTCGGTGGCGATCAAGGAATACAAGCGCGCCGGGTACCCGCTGTCCAAGGTGATGGGTCTCGTCTGGGCTTCGGCTGAGCGCGACATCGAGGCGGCGGGCGGATGGCAGGCAGCGGAAGGCTATCACACCTTGCAATTCGCCGGCGCCGGCGACGACTATCCGATCCGCCAAGAAATCAAGGCGATGTACAAGACGCAGGGCAAGGAGCCGCCAAAGGGGATGGACGACACGGTGATCTACAACCGCGCGCTCCTCAACGCGGCGATCCAAGTCGAGGCGATCCGTAACGCGCTCAAGGCCAATGGCGGCAAGCAGCCGACCGGCGAGGACGTCAAGAAGGGCTTCGAGGCGATCCATGACTTCACCCTCGGTGGCCTGGTTCCCCCGCTCAAAGTAACCCCGGAAGACCACGAGGGCGGCGGTTGGGTACAAGTCTTCCAGGTCAAGGATGGTAAGTTCGTCAAGGAGACCGAGTGGTTTCGCGGCTATCCGGAGGTCGTGGCCGCCGCGGTCAAAAAGGCGGAATAATAGGCTGAGCGTTTACCCGTCACTCCCGCGAAAAGCGGGGGTCCAGGGCCCCTGGATTCCCGCCTTCGCGGGAATGACGAATAACTATCGAGACGTCAACAGAGGAGGTCAGCGATGCGCAGACTGTCGACCACAAGGCTGGCTGTCGCCGCGGGTATAGCAACGGGTCTCGCCCTCGCCGGCAATGCTTCGGCAGAGCAGAAGGAGGTGATCGTCGGCCAGCTGTGCGACCGCACTGGGCCGACTCAGATCAATGGTATGGTGCTGTGCCCAGCGAGCCACGACTACTACAACCTGATCAATTCGAACGGCGGGGTCGAAGGCTACCAGATCAAATCCGAGGAGCTCGACCACGAGTACAAGGTTCCACAAGCGGTCGAGGCCTACCAGCGCATGAAGGGGGATGGTGCGGTCTCGATAATGGCCTACGGTACGCCGCAGGTGCAGGCGTTGAACCAGAAGTTCGCCGAGGACAAGATTCCCGGTACCTCGCCGGGTTTCGGCATCGCCGCCTCGGCGGACGGTAAGCGATTTCCGTACCTCTTTCCGGTCGCTGCGACCTATTGGTCTCAGGGCGCCGGGGCGATCCAGTTCGTCAAGGACAAGCTGGGCAGCACCCTCGAAGGCAAGAAGATCGCCTACATCTTCTACGACAACCCGGCTGGCCGCGAGCCGCTGCCGATCATCGAGGATCTGCAAAAGCAAGAGAAATTCGAGCTCCGGACATTTGCCGTGCCGCCTCCGGGGGTCGAGATGGGCGCACAGGTGCTCGACATCACGCAGCGTTTCCACCCTGACTTCGTGATCGCCCACCTGTTCGGCCGGGCGCCGTCCGTCGCGATCAAGGAATTCAAGCGCAACGGCTACCCGATGTCCAAGATGATGGGTCTCGTCTGGGCGTCGGCCGAGGCCGATATCCTGGCAGCCGGCGGATGGGCGGTGGCGGAAGGCTATCATACCTTGCAGTTCGCCGGTGCCGGCGACGACTATCCCGTCCGCCAGGAAATCAAGGCGATGTACAAAGCACAGGGGAAGGAGCCGCCAAAGGAGATGGATGACACCGTGATCTACAACCGTGGCATCCTCTGGGCCGCCGTCCATGTCGAAGCCATCCGCCACGCTCTCGAGGCGAATGGCGGCAAGCAGCCGACCGGCGAGGACATCAAGAAGGGCTTCGAGCAGATCCACGACTTCGGCCTCGGTGGTCTCGTTCCGCCGCTCCAGATCACTGCGGCAGACCATGAAGGCGGCGGTTGGGTGCAGGTCTTCCAGGTCAAAGGCGGCAAGCTCGTCAAGGAGACGGACTGGTTCCGCGCCTATCCGGAGATCGTCGCCCAAGCGGTCGCCAAGGCCGAGTAGTGGAGAAGCCGCTGTCCACCTCGTCATTCCCGCGCAAGCGGGAATCCAGGGCCCCTGGCCCCCTGCTTCCGCGACGCTTCCGCGGGGGTGACGATCACTGATAACGCGATGCTAGCGCTCAACAACATCGAAGTCGTCTATGACGGCGTCATTCTGGTGCTGAAGGGCGTCTCGCTGTTCGCCGAGAAGAGCTGCATCACCACCCTGCTCGGCGCCAACGGTGCCGGCAAGACCACGACCTTGAAGGCAATTTCCGGCCTGCTGCGCACCGAACGGGGGGAGGTCACCAAAGGCACGGTCGAGCTCGACGGCGAACGGCTCGACCGGCTGCCGCCGCACGCGGTCGTCAAGCGTGGCGTGACCCAGGTGTTCGAGGGCAGACGGGTCTTCGAGAACTTGACGGTCGAGGACAATCTTGTCGCCGGCGCGCATACGCGCGGCGATTTCGCGGCGGTCCGGGAAAGCATCGAGCGCGTCTACGACATTTTTCCGCCGCTGAAAGAGCGCCGCCACCACGCTTCGGGCTATCTCTCGGGTGGCGAGCAGCAGATGCTGGTGATCGGCCGGGCGTTGATGTCCGAGCCCAAGGTGATCTTGCTCGACGAGCCGTCGCTCGGCCTGGCCCCGCTGCTCGTCGAGGAGATCTTCGGCATCATCCGCCGGCTGCGCGAGGAGCGCAGCCTGACCGTGTTGCTGGTCGAGCAGAACGCCACGATGGCGCTTGACATCGCCGACCACGGCTACGTGATGGAAAACGGCCGCATCGTACTCGAGGGACCGGCGGAGACTTTGCGCCAGAACTCCGACATCAAGGAGTTCTATCTCGGGCTCAACGAAGTCGGCGCGCGCAAATCCTATCGCGACCTCAAGCACTACCGGCGCCGCAAGCGCTGGCTGTCGTAAGTCGTACGGCCCCGCCCCTGTGTCAGTAGGGGCGGGCGAACGGCGCTGTCAGACGATGCCTTCGGCGCGCAGCGCCTCGACCTCGGCGGCGCCGATGCCGAGCCACTCGCCGAGGACTTCGGCATTGTGCTGGCCGAGCAATGGCGAGGGCTTGACGCGCGGCGGCGTGCCGTCGAAGCGAACCGGCCACGCCGGAACCGTCAGCTTGCCGGTGGTCGGGTGCTCGATCTTCTGCATGATCCCGCGCTTGGCGAGAGAAGGGTCGTTCAGCAGCTCGAGAGTGTCGAACACGGCACCCGCCGGTACACCGGCCTGGCCGATAATCTTCATCGCCTCTTCCTTGGTGTGCTCGCGAGTCCAGGTGGCGATGATCTCGTCGACCTCGGCGGCGCGCTCGCCACGCGCCGGCCCGGTGTCGTAGCGCGCGTCGCCGATCAGGTCCTCGCGGCCGATCGCCTTTAAGAGCCGCGTCCAGTGTTCCGGATTGGCGCGGCTGGTGAAGACGTAGACATAGTCGTTCGGGCCGCCGGCCTTGCACGGGTATAGCGCCGAGGGAGCGAGTAGGGGGTTCGACCGGCTGCTGCCGCCACGGATCTGCGCTTGGCCGCTCAGCTGGGTGCGCGAGAATGGCACCCGCATATAGTGGATCATCGCGTCCTGCATTGCGACCTGCAGCCGCCGGCCCTTGCCGGTACGGTCGCGCCGATAGAGGGCTGCCAGGATGCTTGCCGCCATCAGCATGCCGGTGCCGGTGTCGCCGAAGGAGGGGCCTGGCTTGACCGGCGGCCGGTCGGCATCGCCGGTGACGCTGATCGGACCGCCCGCTGCCTGCGCGATCATGTCGAAGGCGAGGTTCTTCTCGTACGGGCTGCCCTCGCCAAACCCCTTGACCTGGCAATAGATGATGCGCGGGTTCAGCTCTTTTACGACGTCGTAGCCGAGGCCGAGCCGTTCGATCGTGCCGGGCGCCATGTTCTCGACGGTGACATCGGCCTTCTTCAGCAGGTTCTTGACGATCTCCAGCCCGCGCGGCGATTTCAGGTTAAGCGTGACTGATTTCTTGTTGGCGTTGAACTGGTGAAAGTACCAGGGGTCGTCGTCGGGCTTGCCGGGACGCAGCCTCCGGCCCGGATCGCCGGTCTTCGGGTTCTCGATCTTAACAACCTCAGCGCCGAGCCAGGCGAGGGCTTCGGTGCAGGACGGCCCCGCCTCGAATTGCGTAAAGTCGACAACCCGAACACCCTCGAGACAATCCAGCTCGACGCCAATTCCATCCATCTCTTGTCACTCCTCCCGAAAATCAGGCAGGCACTATAGCGCGGGATGTCACAAGGGGGAAACCGTCGTTACCCGATTCAGATCAGGACGCCAGCTCAACTACTGGAGTAACCGACGCGCCGTCTCCGGTCAGCTCGCCCGATGGTGCGAAGGGGTTGTGAATCCGGAACACCGCTTGGACCACTGCCATCGAAAATGTCCTTGGTTAATAGGCCGGTACAGCCCGCTTCGTACCCTGCAGAAAATAATTGCTATGAAAGCAAGTCTTTGCTATAGTGAAGCAGTGCCATCGGCTCTGTTCTTCTCCCCTGTTTCCACCCTGATAGTCAATTTTCGCCCCCTGCGGGGCAAGATTCGAAGCCCTGTTCGGCCGATTCAGAAAACCGCTCCAAGTGTCTGATCTGGAAAACTTTATCAACGCTCCGCTAGGCTAAATTCGGGTCCGAATCGAAAACTCACCCTGTTTTCCCCATGCAAACAGGGGGAACCCCGCGGCATTGCTGCGGTGCCCGGAGGGGTCGCGTCAGGCGGGCGGGTCGCGCTCGAGCGCTTCGGCAATTCGCTTCGGGTCTACCCGAACTTCGATCCCGGCCCGCTCCTGTTGCAATATCATCGGCGAGCGCGAGTCGCGATCCCCCCAGCCGCGGTTCAGCGCCTCGCTGAGTTCGGCCAATGCCAGATTGGCGATGCGCATCGGCACGTTGAAGTCGCGCCCGAGCTGGGTGGCGAGCGTCATGTCCTTGTGCGCCAGCCGCAGCGCGAAGGCGGCGGGCTCGTATTTGCCGGGCAGGAACTGATCGATCAGGCCGTCGAAGGTCCGCCGCCGGCCGCCGGCACCGTCGCGCACGGCCTCCCATAATGCCAAGGGCTCGACCCCCGCCTTGATGCCCACCGAGAACATCTCGGCGAGTGCGGTCTGGATACAGTAGCCGGCGCCGTTATGGACGAGCTTGGCGACCGATCCGGCGCCGATCGGCCCGACATAGCGCGCCTTGTCCCCCATCGCGTCGAGCACGCTCTTGTACCGGTTGAAGATCTGCTCGTCGCCGCCGACCCACAAGGCGAGCTTACCGGTCCGCGCCCCGCGCGGTCCGCCGCTGACCGGCGAATCGAGCATGTAGACATCGCGCTCGGTGAAGGCGGCGTTGATCTTACGCACCATCGTGGGCGAGTTGGTCGACAGGTCGAAATACGCCTTGCCGCGGCTCATGCCTAAGAGCAGGCCGTTCTCGCCCAACGCCACCGCTTCGACTTCGGGCGGGCCGGGGAGCGAGGTGAAGACGACCTCGGAGGCCTCGGCGACGGCGCGTGGGCTGTCCGCCCATGTCGCGCCGGCGGCAAGACAGGGCTCGGCCGCCGCACGACGCAGGTCGTGGACGACGAGCTGATGGCCGGCTTTCTGCAGGTTCGCCGCCATTCCGGAACCCATCATGCCCAACCCGATGAACCCGATCTTCATCTCGCCCTCCGCGACGCTTTTTGTGAGTCCGGATCAGTTAATATCGTCATTGCCGGGCTCGATTCGGCAATCCGTGGACCCCCGGGGCAAGCCCGGGGGTGACGAAATTAGGCAGCCAATAAATTTACCTTGGTGTTGTCTCGAAGCTACCTCTTGTCGAACACGTCCTTTGCCACCAATGCCGCGGTCATTGCCGCCGGCCAGCCGGCATAGAAGGCGAGATGGGTGATGACCTCGCTAAGTTCGCTCTTGCTTAGGCCGTTGTCGAGGGCCCGCCCCAGATGACCGACGAGCTGCCTTTCGCGGCCGAGCGCAATCAGCGTCGCGCAGGTGATCAGGCTCCGGTCGCGCTTGGAGAGACCGGGGCGTTCCCAGACCTCGCCGAACAGAACCCGTTCGCTGAGATCAATCAAGCCTGGAACGATGTCGCGGACCTGCTCGCGAGCGGCCGACGCTTGCGATTGAGCCATGGTTTCCTCCTTATTCGATCCAGCGGTTGGATCCGCTGCGACCGTAGCACGTGGCTGCCGCAGAGTGCGAGCAGGAATGAACCCGCCCGCCCCGGCTTTCTCAGGCGGCGGAGGGGCTCAACGAGTTCTGACGCGCCGAACTCTGCGCTGCCGAGGTGATCTGAGCCTGCGCCTGTCGAGCCGGCACCGAGGTCGCGCGGGATCGCCAGATAAAGACAGAAGACATGGCATAATTCCACACCGCTCCGATGGCGGCGCCGCCCAGGCCGGCTAGCCACCACGAGTGATTGGCATCGAACATATGAGAGGCGATGCCGACGTTTGCGGCAGCGCCAAGACCGCACACGGCATAGAATGACAATAGGCCCATTACCAGAGCCCGCCCATGAAGCCGCCGATCCCGATAAGTGAAGAGGTTGTTCAATAGAAAGTTGCCGGTCATTGCGAGGATCGTCGCGATCGCTTGTCCCGCCGCAAAGCTGATCCCGACGGGGTAAACAGCCAGCCAGAGAGTGGCTAGATGCGTCAGGACGCCAAAGCCGCCGATCATCGCAAACAACAAGAAACGGACCGGGATGATGTGCCCGGCGAGCTTGTCGAGGAGCAAAGTCAGGTATTCCCACGCGACCAATGTGTCGAGCTTGCTCTCCCCACTGACCCGGCGGCGGAAATGAAACGGCAGCTCGGCGAATGCGAGCGGCCGCGGTGACGAAGCGAAAATGTCGAGCAGGATCTTGAAGCCCTGTCCCGACAAGTCTCTCATCGTCGCGGCAAAGGCGTCGCGTGCGATCACGAAAAAGCCGCTCAGCGGGTCCGTCAGCTCGGCCTTGACGACGAGACGCGCCAATCGGCTCGCCAACCCGCTGATCGCCACCCGGGACCTTTGCCAATCGCCGACGCTGCCGCTCTCCCCGTAACGGGTGCCGACCACCACGTCGAGCTGCCGTTCCTTAATCATCGCCAGCATCTTTGGGAGGAGTGCCTCGTCGTGTTGCATATCGGCGTCCATCACCGCGATGAACGGGGCCGAACTGGCGAGCACGCCTTCGATGCAGGCGGAGGACAGGCCGCGGCGCCCGAGCCGCTGTACGCACCGGATATTGCTCTGCCGCTGTCCGAGTTCCCGCACCAGATCGGCGGTGCCGTCCGGCGAATCGTCATCGACGAACACCGCCTCCCATCGGATGCCGGCTAGTGCGGTTCCGAGCCGACTGACGAGGGCAGCGACATTTTCCCGCTCATTCAACGTCGGAATGACAACGGCGAGTTCTACCGGCGGGGAAAACGGGTTCGGAGCGGGTATTTTCTCCTGTTCACAATTTGCGAAGTCGATCATGCAAACCGTTTCCCTTGCCGGGGCTGCACAGGAAGGATGAGCGGCAAAAGCTTTACGAACCTTTACCGGGGAGGCGCGCGGACCTACTTCCAGATCGAGTAGCAGGCGATCGCGTTCGCAGATTGATGCCGGGGCCGGACGGCTCGCTCGCCACCGCCGGCGGGCCTGGATTAGCAAAAATGGATTTTAGCCAACTCCAGTACTTCCCCCTCGCCCTCCCTCACTTTTCTCTGTTGGTTGGGATCTTCCTCGTATTGGTAGCGTGGATCGAGGTGCGGGCTTTGCGGTTGGCCTACATGCACATCGGGCTGGGTCCGCATGCGGCACTCCTCTTGCTGCTGGCCTCGCTGGGCGGCAGCTATCTCAATATCCCGGTGGCCCGGCTGGCCGCGCATCACCTCGTTTCAGGGCAGGAGGTCGCGTTTTTCGGAATGCATTACGTAATCCCGGTGGTGGTCGAGTGGCCCGGCACGATCATCGCCGTCAACGTCGGCGGCGCGGTGATCCCCGGGTTGCTCTCATTCTATCTTTTGGTCAGAAATCGATTGTGGGCTCGCGGTCTTCTCGCCACGGCAGGTGTCGCCGTAGTGTGCTATATCCTCGCTCAGCCTGTTCCGGGTCTGGGGATCGCGCTCCCCGTGTTCGTGCCGCCGGCATCGGCGGCAATCGTCGCGTTGGTGCTGTCTCGCCGCTCCGCGGCGCCGCTGGCTTACATCGGCGGCAGCCTCGGCACGTTGATCGGCGCCGACCTCCTCAATCTCGACAAGGTGCAAGGGCTGGGCGCACCGGTCGCCTCGATCGGCGGAGCCGGAACGTTCGACGGGATTTTTCTCACTGGCATCTTGGCGGTCCTGCTCGCCAGCATCTTCAGCCCGCCAGCCCGCACCAGCCTGGGAGCAATGCAGGTCCTGCGCTAGCAGGCTCACCCCTCGGTCCGATTTCCAGAGCAGAGAGCGAGCCACGCATCATCGCGGGCCGCCGGGCGCCGGCCGAGCCGCGCGCGCAGCAATAATGCGGCCTTGGCCGATTGCCCGGAGCGCAGATAAGCGACGATCAGCGAGTCCTCGAAGACCTCGCGTTGCGCGTGACTACCGCCTATCCGCGGCAGATCAGTAAGCGTCGATTCCAGAATGCGAGCGGCCTCGGCGTCGTCGCCGCGGCCGAGCGCCGCCGCGCCCGAACAGAGAGCGAGCGCGGCTTCGCCCGGCGGCAGGCGGCCGTCGCGGGCGAGTCTTTGCAGTCCAGCAATGCGGAATTGCAAACCGTCGTCGTCTCCAGTCGCCGCTTCGGCCAGTGCGGCGTGGAGATCGGCAAAAGCAAGACTGGCTTGCGGAAAATGCCGCCGTGCATGGGCGGCGACTTCGGCCCATTCTTGGTCGAGGGACGGAACCGCGCCATAGAACCGCCAGCGCCACAGAAACGATGCCGAGTCGGCGAGAACCAGCATCGGCGCCGCTTGCGCTACCGACGGCCTGATATTGCCGAGGTAGATCGCGCGGGCGCGCTCGGTGTTGCCGCGGGCGAGCTCGAACAGCGCCAGGTGCCACGACAGGTGACAGTGCAGCTGGCCCGCCCGTTCGTAACCCTGCAGCCAATTTTCGACAAAGCCGGCGCCACCGGCCGCGTCGCCCGACTCGAAATAGCCATGGACGCGCTGATGCGCCGCATGGGCATTGCGCGGGTTGGCGGCGAGCGAGCGCTCGACCAGCGGGGTACCCCTCGCAACCTCGCCGGTTTCGATGTAGGCCCAACCGAGATAGCCGAGAAACCACCAATCGTTGTCCCAATGCGGCGCCAATTCTTCGAGCAGCGCCAGCTGCGCCTCGTGATGATCGCGGCGCCCGCTGAACCCCAGCAGCCCGAACACGCCGAGCGCCAGCGACAATGGCAGCGCGTCCCGCGGGTACTTCAAGGCGTGAGCGCGCACGATCGCCAGTGCGTCGCCGGCGGCGCCGTCGATCGACAGCGCGATCGCGTTGATGTGCCGGCGCTCGCGCGCGGTAATGCGGTCCGCGAGCCACCGAGCGCGCCCCGCCGCTGCCTTCGCCTCAGGCATGCGCGCCTGTAATTGCAGCAGCCTGGCACGCGCGATGTGGGCCAGCGCGAATTCGGGATCGGCGGCGAGCGCGCGGTCCAGCAGCACCTCCGCCCCAGGCCAGGCCGACAACAGTAGATCGATCGCGGCCATGTAATCCTCGACCGCGGCCGCGGCGGCGCAGGTCACCGGCAGATCAAAGCGGTCCTTCAACAATACGACGTCCTCCAAGCTGCGGACGAGCTCACGGTCATTGTCATACCGCATTACCACGAATAGAAATTGTCCCTAGAGCTCCTCCAGCGCAAAACTCTCGACGGGGGCCCAAAACAATGAGCAAGGGCTGGGAAGCCCCCGACCGCGGACGGGCCAGCGCCGCGGCGCGCCGGATCGGCGCGGGAGGACGCGTCGCGATGGGCAGCACCAACCGGCTCAAGCTCGGATTGTTCGGCGCCAACTGCTCCTCCGGTCGGGCGGTCACGACGGTGCCGGAGCGGTGGTCCGGCAGCTGGCCCGATTGCGTACGGCTTGCGCAGATGGCCGACCGAGCCGGCATCGAATTCATGCTGCCGATCGGCCGCTGGAAAGGCTATGGCGGCGAGACCGACTATCAAGGCGCGACGTTGGAGACGGTGACATGGGCCTGCGGCCTGCTCGCCAAAACCGAGCGATTGACCGTTTTCGGAACCGTGCACGCACCGCTGATCCCGCCGTTGATCGCTGCCAAGCAGTTCGTCACCGCCGACCACATCAGCGAGGGGCGCTTTGGCCTGAACCTCGTCTGCGGCTGGAACGAGGGCGAGTTCGAGATGTTCGGCGCGACATTGCGCGATCACGAGGCGCGCTATGCCTATGCCCAGGAGTGGCTCGACATCGTCAAGCTCGCCTGGTCGCCACGCGAGGATTTCGACTTTGACGGCAGCTTCTTCACCCTCAAACGGGTGCGCGCCAAGCCCAAACCCTATGGCGACACGCGTCCGCTGATCATGAACGCCGGCGCGTCGCCGACCGGCCAGGCCTTCGCGATCCGCAATTGCGACGCGTTGTTCTCGAACGTCTCGCGCGGCATCTCCTTTGAGGAGACGGTCCGCCACGTCGAGAACGTAAAGGCGCTCGCCCGGCAAAGCGGCCGCGAGATCGACGTCTACACCGTGGGCGTGGTAACCTGCCGCGCCACGGCGCGAGAGGCGGAGGACTATCATCGCCACTGCATCGTCGAGAACGCCGATTGGGACGCGGTCGACAACATCCTGGCGATGAAGAACATCACCCCGCAGACCCACGCGCCGGAGGAGTTCCGGCGGATCCGCGAGCACCAGGCCAACGGGATGGGCGGGTTGCCGCTCGTCGGCGACCCCGACATGGTAGCGCGCGAACTGGCACGGCTGGCAGCGGCTGGGCTCGCCGGGATCGCGGTGTCGTTCGTCAACTACCTCGACGAGCTGCCATATTTCTGCGCCGAGGCGTTGCCGCGCTTGGCGCGGGCCGGGTTGCGCGAAAAGTTGGGCGCGACCTGAAATTCGCCGGCGCTCACCAGGCGGCGTCGAGCAGGGTGCGGATGACCGCCGCCCCGTCGATCTTGCGCGGGTTGGTGTGGACCCAGCGGTCGTGCATCGACCCTTCGGCGATA
>Ga0306922_10004023_pt1 | contig 13866 bp, 9 predicted proteins | sample sta12Cox44000082_FD_203758 | JGI IMG/M metagenome (GOLD analysis project Ga0306922, IMG submission 203758) | Lab enrichment of tropical soil microbial communities from Luquillo Experimental Forest, Puerto Rico - statoxic.12C.oxic.44.000.082 (v2)... | ecosystem: Environmental > Terrestrial > Soil... | reverse complement strand
GGCACACTCGAGGCCTGGTTTCTTAGCTCCACGTTTCTTCCGGACAGCCACACCTCGTAACAACCGCCACCTGGCTCGTTTCCGGTGTCGAGACAAAGCTGGTCCTTCTGGATCCGCCACTTGCCGGCGCTCTTGTGACCCATGGACGTGATCGTGAGCGTGCCGTTTCGCTCGAAGACCTCGCCCCAATGCGCTTCGTCCGTCAGCTCCATCCCCGGGAATCTCGCTTGAATTTGCGCACCCGTGAGCCTTTGAAATTTCTGCTCAGCCGCAGCGGTTGCTTCGAAAGCAACTGCGCCGAGCATTACGATCATTGCCGTAGTCATCCGCTTCTTGATCATCGTCGTGGGCGCCGCGTTGATGATGACCATTGGCGCAATCCCGAGGCGGCGGAGCATCAGGGCGCCATTTGAGGGCCTGATGCTCCGATACTTCATCGCTCGCGCGTCAGCTTTTGCCGCTTGCGGTCTTGTCGAGTGCCGCCCGCAATCCCTTGGCCAGCTTCACGGCATCGTCATTCGCCCAGAAATGCATGAAGAACAGCCGCGGCTGCTCGTCGAGCATGTGGCTGTGGACCGCCGTCACCTCGATCCCGTTCGCGCGCAGGGCTTGGATCACCGGATTGACCTCGTTTCCGGTGAGCACGAAGTCGCCGGTGATGGCGGCCTTGCCGCCGCCGGTGGGCTGGAAATTGATGCCTGTGGCCATGCCCATCGGGCCGGGAGGGACGAGTTGTATCCCGTTCTCGCTCACGGGATCGCGGCGGGGCACCCCGAACCCATAGACGCCGCCATTCGCCTGACCCTTCGCACCGATGATCTGATCGAGTTGGGCGGTATCGAGGTCGATCGTGGGCTGCGAGGCCGGCGGCGCCGGGGGCGTTAGGGGAGTCTTGCTCGCCGCCAGGCCGGTGCGGATGGCTGTCGCGAGCTTCACCGGATCGCCGTGCCCGCTGACATGCATGTAGAAGGTGGCGGGGTTGGCGCGCAGCACGTGATTGTGGACCGCGGTGATCTCGATGCCGTTTTCGATCAGCTTGGCCATAACCGGATTGATCTCGGTATCGAGCAGCACGAGATCGCCCATGACCATCGCCCCGCCGTGGGCCGGTTTGAATGCCGTCCAGCCGCCGAGCGCGAGTGCCGGCCGTATGGTGACGCCATCGAGTGTCACCGTGAGATCGCTGCGCGGGAAGCCGTAGCGGTGAACGTCGCCGGATACGGCGGCGCTCCGTCCCAACACTTCATCGACCTTCTTCCAGTCGACCTCCTGGGCCTTGGCGGCACCGCCGATTGTCGCCATAGCGCAAATCGCAAGCACGTAAGCAGCACGCATGATGACGTCCTCCTCGATGAGTTCACTGCGTTGGATCGCTCCCCCCATCCCTCAACTGCCTGTCACTTGACTGAATAACCGCTCGGCGTTGTTCCAGCGGATGACGTTCATAAACGTATCGACGTAGCTTCCGGCCTTGGCGCCGAAGTCGATGTGATAGGAGTGCTCATACATATCGAGCGCGAGAATCGGCATGCCGCCCGCCAATGTGTGGCAATGGTCTGCCGCCCACTGGTTGACGAGCTGGCGGTCGCGCGGCGACCACGACAGCAGCACCCATCCCGAGCCGCCGCCGAGCGCTTTGCCCATGGCGGCAAACTCGGATCGCCAGCGTTCGAACGATCCGAAATCCCGCGCCAGCGCGTCGCGCAGGTTCGCACCAGGCTCGCTTTGGTCGCCGAGGCCATCGAAGAACAACTCGTGCAGGATCATCGAGTTCATTGCGATGAGCTGCTCGCGCTTTAGCCCGTTGATGAGAAAGCCGGCCGCCTTGGCGTAATCGAGCTCGGCGAGCTGCTCCCCGATCGAATTGAGCCGTTTGACCGCCCCGCTGTAATTATTCTCGTAGTGGCTGACGATCAGCCGCTCGGACATGCCCTTGATCTTGGCCGGGTCGCAAGACAGCGGCTTAATTTGGTAGACCATCAACGATCCTCCGACACACTATTGCGCGGTTTCTCATGAGGTCAGTCCCAGCAGATAAAGAACGATCCCGGCAATGCAGCACGCAGCCAGCGTTGGGATCATTCCGACCTTGAAGCGGAAGATCGCCACAGCCGCCGCGATCGACAGCACGAGAGCACACGGGTCGACGGCGAGGAGATTGGGTGCGTCGAATGACAGCGGGAATGCGCGGATGGGGACGGTCTCGCGGAAAACCGTATGGATGGCGAACCAGATTGCGAGGTTGAGCACCACGCCCACGACCGCCGCCGTGATGGCGGACAGCGCGGCATTGAGCGGCTTGTTGCCGCGCAGCTTTTCGACGAACGGGGCGCCGAGAAAGATCCACAGGAAGCAGGGGGTGAAGGTGACCCAAGTCGCGAGCAAGCCGCCGAACGTCCCGGCCAGCATGGGTGAAAGCGAGCCCGGCTCGCGATAGGCGGCCATGAAGCCCACGAACTGCAACACCATGATCAGCGGCCCGGGAGTGGTCTCGGCCATGCCCAGCCCGTCGAGCATCTCGCCCGGTTTGAGCCAGCCGTAATGTTCGACCCCCTGTTGCGCGACGTAGGCGAGCACCGCATAGGCGCCGCCGAAGGTCACGACCGCCATCTTGCTGAAGAACACGGCGATCTGGCTGAACACGTTGGCGCTGCCGAGGGTGGCGAGAAGCGCGATGACTGGGACGAGCCAGAGCGCGAGCCAAATGGCTGAAACCGTCAACGCGCGCGCGAGCGTGGGGCGGGCGTGTTCGGGGATTCCCTCGCCGAGCATGTCGTCGACGAGGGCCGGCTTATCCTTGGCGGCGGCGTGGCCGGAGTTGGCCTCAAACCCGGCGAAACCCATCAATGCGGCCGCAAAGCCGATGATCGCCGCGCCGAAAACGATGATCGGAAACGGAACATTGAAGAAGAAGATGCCGACGAAGGCGATCGCGGCGAGCGCGAGCATGACGTTGTTCTTGAGCGCCCGCTTGCCGATTCGAACTAGGGCCTCCACCACGATGGCGAGCACAGCCGCTTTCAGGCCGAAGAACAGCGCGACGATGATGGGGACGTTGCCCCAGCCGGCGTAGACGTAACTCAGCGCCATGATGGCGATGATGCCGGGAACGACGAAAAGCCCGCCGGCGATGATGCCGCCGAGCGTGCGATGCATCAGCCAGCCGATATAGGTCGCGAGCTGTTGCGCCTCGGGGCCAGGCAGCAGCATGCAATAGTTGAGCGCATGCAGGAATCGCTGGTCCGAAACCCAGCGCTTCTCCTCGACCAGAATGCGATGCATGACCGCGATCTGGCCGGCGGGACCGCCGAAGCTGAGCGCCGCGACCCGCAACCAGACCCAAAAGGCCTCGCGTAGCGGCACGCCGTGCTGCGGCTTCCATTTCTCGGCGACCGCGACCTCAGCCAATGCGTGCCTCATTGCCGGGTGATTTCTCGAGGTGGCTCGTTCGAACGCGCAGGCTCATCGGCGTTTCTTCCGGAAATACTCGTAGAGGTCGTTGAACACTTCGGTCCCGCGCGCGATCCGCTGCGCGTCATCCTTGGTCGCCGCGCCGATACCCTCCATAAGCGTTCGGATGCCTGCGACTTCGGTTCGCCCGAACTTGCCGTCCTTGAGATCGATATCGTGGATGATCTCGCCGATAGCGCGAAGCGCTGCATCCTTGAGGCCGCATCGCTCGAGCAGGATCTCGAACGTGCACTTGTCGCCCTCGTGCGTGAATTCCGCCTCGAACATGTCGAATCGCAGCTCGCCTTCCTTCGGCCGATAGCCTTTGCCCGAGACGAATTTGAACTGGGCTTCCGGGTCGATGAAGCGGCGTATCAGCCACGCGCTCGCGATGCGGTCGACATAGACGCCTTCGCGCGTCACCCAGGTGCGGTTGCGAAGCGCCTCAGGTGGCCTCGCCGCGGAATGAGCCGTGTCTTTGTCCTTGCCTTTCACGTCGGCGCCCTCATCCAATCGAGCCTCTAGAATTCTGATCGCGCCTTCCGCCGTCTCGCGGCCGATGGCGCCGAAGAAATCGATCGCGACGATTTCCGCCAGTCGCTTACGCAAGCGAGCGACCTGGGCGCGAACATCGGCGCGCGTGGAAGTCGTCGCATTGGGACGCAGTGACTTGGCCAAAGCGCGCACATCCTTGGCCACTTGTGCGTAGTCGGCGTCGCGGGTCTGATCGAACAAAGTGCGGATCTCCTGGTCGGAGAGGCCGTCGATCAGGCGAGCCTCGCAGACGAAGGCTTCACCCCCTCCTTCTTGGATTTCGCGCAGCAGCCACTCGAAGTCCTCCTGCGTCTCCTCGTTCATCGGCAACACGTGCACCGCATTTTTTACGGCAATGGCGCCGATGCCCTGCAGCCGGCGCCAAATCTTGACGCGCAGGTAGGCCGGCTTGGCCGGAAGTTGGTGGATGAGCAGGAGCCAGCTATGCGCCAGCACTGCGGGTGTTTCGATCTTCATGGAATCAAAACTGTATCAAGGGGACAAGCAACTGCAACATATGTATCATCAACTTGCCGTGTAGTGTGGCAATCGCGTCGACGCAATCCGCGTTGAGGGGACCGCGCGACGAAGCGCGCCGCGGGGGCGGATGCCAAAGGGCGCCCTCAATCCCGCCGCAGCTTGTTAGGATCGCCGCCGCAATAGAGATAGAGCGCATCGTACACGTGCCGCTCGCGGCGAAGCGTTTCGTGATCGTCGTAGCCCCCTGCGGCGGCGAGCCGCTTGAACCCTTCCGCGATCGCCTCGAGCCCACGCGACTCGGGCGTGAGATCGCGACGCGGCGTGTCGGCGCCGCGCACGATTAACGCCAGCCGACCGACAGCTTCGTCCTTGACGTCGTATTTTTTGACGATTGCGTCGAATGAACACTCCTCACCATGATGGCCGAGTTGGACGCCGGCCACATCGTAGGGAATGGCGCCGGTCTTGCGCGCCACGCTCTCCACCTCGGCAACCGGAACGAACAGGAACTCGGCATCACGATCGATGAACGTGCGAATGAGCCAAGGGCAGGCCACGCGATCGACCTTCACATTGGCGCGGGTAACCCATTTCATGGCTGCCTCCCAAAGCTCGAGTGATAAGTCCTAGATTGGGCGCGCGCGATTCCGCGGCCGGAATAGCGGTAATTTGCAGGAGGTTATGAGAAATTCTATGTCTAGCGCGAGAAACGATGCTTTGTGGATAGCGCTGAGCAACATTTATTGGAGCGCCAGGGCACAGAATATCGAGCCCGTACGAAGCCAGGAGTCATGAAAAATGCTGCGAATACTCTCCCTTGCAACCGCCCCGCCTGCTTCAATTGGCAGCCGCCGGCGCTGCTCACGGCCAGCCGTTCATTCTCGGCTGGCTCACATCACTTTGCGCTCGCTGTGCGAGGCGCTGCAGGACGGTCTTGCCGCGCACCGGCACTATGAGGAGCTGAGATCGAGGGGTGGCGCTCACGATTCGGCGCTGCGACAGGCGCTTGCAATCGCTCCCGCTCCCTGCGAGCGGACGCGAAAAAGGATTGCGCCGTTATGTTTCGCAGGCCGGGCTTAGTGCTCGGCGGAGCGTTGCTGAACTTAGCGAGTGGCGCGTCGAGTCTGCCGCGCTTTGGGCGCCAGTCTGTCGAGTTGCCGGGCATCCTCCGCGGCTTCGGCCAGGAGCCATTCACTGAAGACCACGATTTTCGGCAACTTCGCCACGGCCTTCGAGCAGACGATCCAATATCCATACGACACCGGCATGGCGACGTCGAAGGGACGCACCAGTCGGCCGCCGATCAAATCCCAGGCGGCAAGCGCCGTGCGGGCGAGCGCGATGCCTTGGCCGTCGACCGCGGCATCGATCGCCATGCTTGCCTGGTTGAGAACCGGGCCGCGCGTAGGGTCGACGCCATCGACGCCGGCAAAGTCGAGCCATTGGCGCCAGCCGTCCCGATCGCTGACGTGCAGGAGCGTGAAGCGGCCAAGATCTGCTGGCGTACGCAGCGCCTTGCGCCCGTTCAGTAGCTTCGGACTGCACACCGGAAACAGCTCCTCCGTGCACAGACGCGTGACGTGCAGGCCGGGGGCCGTTCCGTCGCCGTGGCGAATGGCGAGATCGATGTCCTCGCGCGCAAAGTCGACGTGATGCATGGATGCGCTGACCCTGAGATCGATCTCGGGATGGGCCTCGGCGAAGCGGCCGAGCCTGTGGACGAGCCACTTCGCGGCGAAGTTGGGCGAGGTGCTGACAGTGAGCGCGCCGCCGCTCTGGCGTTGCAGCAACCGCTCGGTCCCATCGCCGATCCGATCGAACGCATCGCGCACCACCACGAGATAAGCGCGGCCCGCCTCGGTGATCACCAGCCGCTGCCGCTCGCGATTGAACAATTTCAGCCCGAGCTCGGCCTCGAGCGCCTTCACCTGGTGACTGACGGCGCCTTGCGTGACGCAGAGCTCCTCGGCGGCGCGCGTGAAGCTCTCGTGGCGGGCCGCGGCCTCGAAGGCCTTGAGCGCGTTGAGCGGGGGCAAGCGGCGCGGCATCGGCGAGTCACATCATGAGAAAAACTGGGGCAGGCTAGAGAAAGAGCGATTGGCCCGCAATCTATTTCGGCGCTGTTCCGCCGCTCGTTTATTTGCGCGACCGCCGCCGCCACCCCGACGTCGTCGTACTTGGTTTGAGGCGCAGACGCCCATTGCGTCGTTGCCGCGCAGTCGCTACATCCGCCGGCGGCGATCCGCGGAGATCGCCCCCGAGGGTGACCCATGCGCGCGGAAATTCAAAACATCGTCGACGAGATCAAGCAGTCGATCGGGCTGCTGAGGAGGCATCTTTGACGTCGACAAGGCGCGCGCGCGGCTGAATGAACTCAACAAGCAGGCGGAAGACCCCACGTTGTGGAACGACCAACAGCGCGCACAGCGCGTGATGCAGGAGCGCACCGCGCTCGAAGACCAGCTCACTGCCATCGCCCGCGTCGAACAGGAGCTCGACGACCAGCTGACCATGATCGAGCTCGGCGAGGCCGAGAAAGATCAGAAAGCCGTTGCCGAGGCGGAAGCGGCGCTGCAGAAGCTCAAGGCCGAGGTGGCGCGGCGCGAGCTCGAGGCGCTGCTCTCGGGCGAGGCCGACACCAACGATACCTATCTCGAAGTGCACGCCGGGGCGGGCGGCACCGAGAGCCAGGATTGGGCTAGCATGCTGCTTCGCATGTATACGCGCTGGGCCGAGCGGCACGGCTACAAGATCGAGTGGCTGGAAGAGACCGAAGGCGAAGCCGCGGGCATCAAGTCGGCAACGGTTCAGGTCAAAGGGCGCAACGCCTTCGGCTGGCTCAAGACCGAGAACGGCGTGCATCGGCTGGTGCGCATCTCGCCCTTCGATGCCAACGCGCGCCGCCATACCTCGTTCGCCAGCGTCAACATTTATCCGGTGGTCGACGATCGCATCACCGTCGACATCAAGGAATCCGACGTGCGCGTGGACACGATGCGGGCCGGCGGCGCCGGCGGCCAGCACGTCAACAAGACCGAGTCGGCGGTGCGTCTCACCCACATTCCGACCAACATCGCGGTGGTGTGCCAGAACGACCGCTCGCAGCATCGCAACCGCGCGCAGGCGTGGCAGATGCTGCGCGCGCGCCTTTACGAGCGCGAATTGAAACGCCGCGAGGAAAAAGCCGCCGCCGAGCAGGCCGCCAAGACCGACATCGGCTGGGGCCATCAGATCCGCTCCTACGTGCTGCAGCCCTACCAGATGGTCAAGGATCTGCGCACGGGGGTGCAGACCTCGAACACGGGAGCCGTTCTCGACGGCGACCTCGATCAGTTCATGGAAGCGGCGCTGGCGCAGAAGGCGTTCGGCACGGGGCCCAAAGAAGTGGAAGACGTCGAGTAGGCCGCGTCAGAGATTGCCGGCGAGTTTTTCTCCTGCGCGCAAGAATCGCTGCGGATCGACGGCCTCGCCTTTGAGCCGCGTCTCGTAGTGCAGATGCGGACCGGTGGAGCGTCCGGTCGAACCGACTTTGCCGACGATCTGCCCGCTCTTGACCAACTGGCCGACGCGAACATCGATGGCCGACAGGTGACCGTAGCGCGTCAATAGCCCATTGTGATGGTCGATATCCACCACGCGGCCGTAGCCGCCGCTCCAGCCCGCGGCGACCACCGTGCCATCCGCAGTGGCGCGCACCGGATTGCCGGTCTCGCCATGGAGGTCGAGCCCGGTGTGCATCGCCGGCGAGCCCAAGAACGGGTCGGTGCGCACGCCGAAGCCCGACTGCAGATCGAGCGCGCCGTCGACCGGCTTGCGCACGGGAAGGCTGGCGAGCGTGCGCGTGAGCCGAGCCACTTGCGCGCGTGCGGTCTGGATTCGCTGCACCTGCCGTTCGAAGCTCATCGCTTCTTTGCCGACATTGACCGGCACGAACGGACCGCCGACCGCGCCCTCACCGGATGCTTTGCCGGCATCGAGCCCGAGCTCGACCAATACGCCGCGCATGCGCCGCGCCTTCGCGTCGTAATTCTCAGCGAGCGAGCCGACCATCGCGGTTTGGCGCTGCTCGAGGCGATCGAGCGAAGCTTGCACGCGCTCGATGGTGCCGCCGATCCCGGCGGCAGTATTGGCAAGAAGGCCCGTGCGCGAATCGATCGTCGCGCCGTCCGACGGAACGACCGAGCTTCGCTTGTCGTGAACCGATTTGGGTAGGATCGCCCGCAACGCCCCGCTCAAGCCGCCGCGCGCAGGTTGCTTGATCGACGCGGTGGCGTCGCCGAGGCCATTGAGAGCGCCCCCGCGCGACTCCAATGCCGTTTGTCGGCGCAGAATTTGCTCGAGCTTCTTGTCGTATTCTTCTTGGTCGATCACCTGGCGGCTCGAAAAGCGGTCGATCCGGGCGCGCAGCTCGGCAATGCGGTCTTCGTAGGCGAATTGCATCTGCGCCTGCCGCGCGAGCAGTCCGGCAAGCACGTCTTCACGGAAGGCGAAATAGGTGATGGTGGCGATGGTCCACGCCGTCATGGCGACGAGCGTGCCGATCACGACCCAGAAGGCGATTGGTCCGAGCCGCGCCCGACGCTCGTTGACAGGACGCGAGCCATAAGACCGGCTGGAATAATGCTGTGCAGATGGCCGACGAGGCATTCACGCTCCCCGCCAGTCCCTTACGCCGGGCGGTATTACGTGCCGGCTAACTCGCGTCACTTCCAAGCGATAGGGTTAATTTTCCGGGAATCGCAACGAGGGGCGCAGAACCAGCAGCGCATGTCCTGGCATCGGCGATGGACATCGATAGGATCCGAGGCCGCGTTGGGTCCAAAACCCGTCCGCACCCAGGAGCGGATCGGCCGTGACCTTTCGAACGCGCATGAGGTCCGCCGGTCGTTACCTAAAGTCTCGAAAAATCAATGATTTATGGGCCGGGGCGATTGGCGACCGCGGATCGACGCAGAGCGGCACAGAGGGCGGCCCTCGCCGGCTTTACCCCTGCTTCGAGGGATCGGCTGATTTGTCCCCTTTTGGCGGCCTAAGCGGCCTTCCTTTCGTCCCTTTTCCGGGCTTTCAATGACGGCCGAAGGGGCACGGGAGAGTGCCGCCAGGTCGACCGTTCTGACGGGGGTTGTCGATCGGGCAGGGGGGCCGGTTCGCCATAGACATCGCGTGCGCACGCGAGGCGGAATCGGTGGTCGAGGGGACGCCAAGTCGGGGCATGGCGCCAGGGCCAGCTTATCCTAGTCTCGAGGCACTCCTGAAGCTGGAGGCGAGCCTCAAGGAGCAGTTGTGCGCGCCGGCCGCACCGACTGACGCCGACCATGAGAGTCGCCGCGCCTCGCCATCCCCGCTGACCTCGTCTCGTTGCGTCGAAGGCCGAATGCGGTTGCGCACGTGGTGTCCGCGGCTGCGCCGGTTCGCATTGATCGGCGCCGCGGCTGGCGGCGTTGTGGCGCTCGCACTGGTCGCGTTTTTGTGGCGGCTGTCGAGTGGCCCGATCGAACTCGATATCGCGACCCCATGGCTGACCGCGGCGATCCAGGAAAATTTCGGGGCCGGGCACGAGGTTGAGATTGGCGGCACCCAGCTCGAACGTGACGCCAACAAGGCACGCACCTCGCTGCGCATCCGCGACATCGTGGTGCGCGACGCCGACGGAACCGTGGTCGCGAGCGCTCCCAAGGCGGAAGTCGGCATCTCCGGTGCGAATCTGCTTTTCGGTCGCATCCGCGCGGAGCGCCTGAGCTTGGTCGGCGCCGAGATGGCGGTGCGCATCGAGTCGGACAGCAAGGTGACCGTCTTCGCCGGCAGCACCAAGCGCCCGTTGGTCACCGCTTCGGCCGTCTCCGCGCCCGTTCTCCCGCAGCCGGCATCCTCGCGGGCAAAGCTCGATCGCGCCGCGGCGGCTGCCCCCGCTGCGCCCCCGGCCGCGGCTGCTCCAACCGCGTCGGCAACCGCGCGTAGCGGCGTCCCCGACCTGGCCGCGCTGCTCGCGTGGATCGAGAGTCTCGACGCGAGCGGCCTTGACGGGCGCGACCTCACCGAGATCGGCCTGCAAGACGGCAACCTCACCGTCGACGATGAGCGCAATGGCAAGCGCTGGACGTTCACCAACATCGATCTGAGCGTAACGCGGCCCAAGGGTGGCGGCATCGCGGTTGCACTCGGCTCGCAAGCCGCCGAGCGGCCTTGGCACATGCGCGCGGCGATGACGCCGGGCGAGCAGGGGCACCGCATCATCGACGTCGAAACGCAAAAGCTCTCGACCAAGGACGTGATGCTCGCCATGCGGCTGAGCGCCGACCAATACGAGGCGGACTTGCCGCTATCCGGCCGCATCCGGGCCGATGTCGGTCCCGACGGCATCCCGCATTTGCTTGACGGCCGCATCGTGGTGGAGAAGGGCACCATCAGCGATCTCGACGATCCGCTCGTGCGCATTCCGATCGATCGCGCGGAGATCAGCCTGAATTGGGACAAAGGCCGGCAGGCGCTGCTCGCGCCGTTTCAGGTGATATCCGGCGGCAGCCGCATCACCTTGCTCGCGCAGTTGGACGCGCCGCAGGACGGGAGCGGCATTTGGGGATTGCAAATTTCCGGCGGCAGCGCGGTGCTCGCGGCCGCGCCGGTCGATCCGAATGCGCTGGTTCTGAGCCGCGTTCGGCTGCAGCTGCGCATCAATCCCGCCAAGCAGCGCATCGATCTCGAGCCGAGCGAAGTGGGCAATACCGATCTCGGTGTCGCGCTCACCGGCAGCTTGGATTTTTCCGGCGACGATCCGCGGCTCACGGCGGGAATCGCCAGCACGCGCATGTCCGTTGCGGCCCTGAAGCGGCTTTGGCCGGCCACGGTGGCATCGAAGGTGCGCGCCTGGTTCCTCGACCACGTTCAGGCCGGAACGGTCGAGCGGCTGGACGTCTCGACCAACGCCCCGTGGTCCACCCTCAAATCGAGCGGCCCGCCCGTTCCCGATGACGGCTTGCTGATCCAGATCATCGGCCACAGCGCCGAGATCCGGCCGGTCGAAGGCCTGCCGGCGATCCGCGATGCCGACGTCAACATGCACATTTCCGGCCGCACGGCGGTCATCAACGTCGGCCGCGGCAATGTCGATATATCACCCGGCCGCAAACTCTCCATCACCAACGGCGTGTTCGAAGTACCCGACACCTTCCCCAAGGCGCCGCCGGCGAAGATCCGCTTCCGCCTCGATGGGTCGGTGCCGGCCGCTGCCGAACTGTTAAGCTTGGAGCGGTTGCGCGATTATTCCAACGCGCCGGTGGAGCCGACCACCAGCCGCGGCACGCTGACTGCGCAGGTCACGCTGGCGCTGCCGCTCAAAGAAGATCTGGCACCCGGCTCTTCGCTCTACACCATCAACATGGACGTTGCGAACTTCGCCGCCGAACGCATGGTCATGGGGCAGAAGGTCGAGGCCGCACTGCTCAAGGTCACCGCCAACAATGTCGGGCATTGGATCAGGGGCGACGTCAAGATCAACGGCATTCCCTCCGTGCTCGACTATCGCAAGCCGCGTGACGGCGACGCCGATGTCCGCGTGCAGGCCACCCTCGACGAAAATGCGCGCAGCAAGTTTGGCTTCGATCTCGGCGGCGCGCTCACTGGGCCGGTACCGATCAAGCTCAACGGGCGCGTTGCGGCAAATGACGCCGATAGCCGTTTTGCCGTCGAGGCCGATCTCACGCAGGCCAAGGTCGACAACCTGCTGCCCGGATGGCTGAAGCCTCCTGGGCGGTCCAGCCGCGCGATCTTCACGCTCATCAACAAGCCGACAGGGACGCGGTTCGAAGACGTGCTGGTGGAAGGAGCCGGCGCTTCGGTCAAAGGCACGGTCGAGGTCGATGCCTCCGGTGAGGTCATCTCCGCGAATTTCCCGACCTTTGCGCTCTCCGACGGGGATAAGGCTACGCTCAAAGCGGAGCGCGGAAGCGACGGTGCTCTGCGGGTTACGCTGCGCGGCGATGCTTTCGACGGGCGCGGCTTCGTCAAGTCGACGCTGACCGGCCCCGCCAGCAGCAAGCAGAAACCAGACAAGGACGTCGATCTCGACATCAAGGTCGGCTCCGTGCTCGGCTTCAACGACGAAACCCTGCGCGGACTCGATCTGCGCGTATCCCGGCGTGGCGGCGTGGTCGTGAGCTTTGCTTTGAAGGGCAAGCTCGGGCGCGATGCGCCGCTCCTCGGCGACCTGCGCGGACGCGGAAGCAACGGCCGCCAACTCGTTTTCATCGAAAGCAACGACGCGGGTGCTTTCTTCCGCTTCGCCGATATCTATCAGAAAATCGCCGGCGGCCAGATGTGGATAGCGCTCGATCCGCAGGGCGCCGATCTGGCGCCGCAGGAAGGCATTCTCAACATCCGCGACTTCATCGTGCGCGGAGAGGCGTCGCTCGAGCGCGTCGCTGCTGCTCCGCAGCAATCCGGCAGCCCACCGTCCGGCGTCGAGTTCTCGCGTCTGCGGGTCGAGTTCACCCGCTCGCTCGGTCGGTTCACGATCCGCGACGGACTGCTCAAGGGTCCTGCCATCGGCGGCACGGTCGACGGCTACATTGATTATCATCGCGACGAGGTGCGCATGCGCGGCACCTTCGTTCCGCTCTACGGACTCAACAACATGTTCGGCCAGCTACCCATCGTCGGCCCCTTCCTCGGCGGCAGCAACGAAGGCTTGCTCGGCGTCACCTATGAAGTGGTCGGTCCGCCGAGCACGCCGGTGCTGCGCGTCAATCCGATTTCCGCCGTGGCGCCGGGCTTGTTGCGCAAATTCTTCGAGTTCCCGGGCGGCAATGCTCCCCTGCCGGCGCAAAGCTACGCCGAACCGAACGGCCGCTATTAGAGCGCACCTTCGGGGTTAAACCGGCCGCAACAAGACGTGGCGTTTCCTGCCGAGCGAAAGCTTGATGACGCCTTCCGGCGTGAGGTCGCGCGCGGTGAGCGCCATCTTCTCGTCGGCGACGGCGACGTCATTGACCCTGAGGCCGCCGCCCTTGATTTGCCGACGCGCCTCGCCCTTCGATGCCACCAAGCCGACGTGAACCGCGGCGTCGAGCACGCTAAGAGCGGACGCGAACTTGTCGCTCGGAATTTCGACGGTCGGCAGCGTCTCGGCGAGCGCGCCTTCCTCGAATGTGCGCCGCGCGGTTTCGGCCGCCTGTTCGGCGGCGGCGCGACCGTGCAACAGCGCGGCCGCCTCGGTGGCCAGAATCTTTTTCGCCTCGTTCAGCTCTTGCCCTCTCAGCAAAGCGAGGCGTCCGATCTCGTCGAGCGGAAGCTCGGTAAACAGCTTGAGCAGGCGGCCGACGTCGCCATCCTCGCAATTGCGCCAGAACTGCCAGTAATCGTAGGGACTCATCGCGTCCGCGTTGAGCCACACCGCACCAGTCTCGG
>Ga0306922_10004021_pt1 | contig 13867 bp, 11 predicted proteins | sample sta12Cox44000082_FD_203758 | JGI IMG/M metagenome (GOLD analysis project Ga0306922, IMG submission 203758) | Lab enrichment of tropical soil microbial communities from Luquillo Experimental Forest, Puerto Rico - statoxic.12C.oxic.44.000.082 (v2)... | ecosystem: Environmental > Terrestrial >... | reverse complement strand
GAGATTTTCGACCGGTTAAATCTTAACGCCCCAGAAGGCCGGGTCGGGTTCCTTCAGGGCGATGCCAACATCCCACGCTTCGTGGCCGCGCCAAACCACTTCGCCCTGTGCACTGCGGCCATGCTCGGGCAGCACGACTTTGACGCTGCGGTGTAACGGCAGGTCCGCGCCAACCACCGCCATGCATCCGGAGTGACTGACATCGACGGTGATTCCGTTTGCGCGACGAGGCTTGTTCTCGTCCTCCCATTCCACTTGGAACCGGAGACTGGCGACGGCGCGCTTGTGCGAACGCATTTTTATCCAGCGCTCTTCCAACTGCCGGGTAATGGTATCCATGGTTGAGACAGACATAGGAAAGCCTCGGGACAAAAGGTATTCAACCAACGGGGGGGCCACCCTGAACGGTAGACCGCGGGAGTCTCCTCGTCAATAGTACTGCCGCGAAAAGCTGACTGCGGGAAGCGACCGAAACAGCCGGTTAGCGCTTCAGCATCGATTGTTGGATCCGCGCAGACATCGAGTTTTCGCGAAGCCGTGACAACAAACGCCTTAGCTGTGGAGCATCCTGCGAGCTTAATGATTCAATTTTCATACCTAAGCCGCGCCCGTCGATCACATGGCGCACCACGGCCTCGGCTCGGATCTGGCCTTCCTGGACCAGAAAATGCAAACGCACTACCTCGCCTTCCTTCTTTCGCGCGCGTGTTTCCAAAAATAAGCCGCCAGGGCTCAGATCCCGAATTTTCGACACGTCGCGATAAGGGTGGGATTCCCAGTAGATCCAAACGTCATCGATGGCTGGGATGCGCGATGAACGCCTGCGGGAGGGTCCGGTTGTAACTTGCATAGAACTCACCGTCTTCCGCATCTTGAAGCGCCATGCCGGGCGGCTGCTTACTTCCGCGCTCCGAGAATGAGCGGGAATTGTCGCAAGCAGGAAGGACCGTAGTCAATAGGTTGATGTGCTGAAGGCAAAGAAAATGGCGTGCGGGTACTGGTATGTAAAAAAACGCGAAATTCTTCCGAGAACGGCGAAAGGGTTCCCCTTCGCTCGCGCGATCAACAAAACTATTGGTTGCAGATTGGACGAAAAATTGGCAGAATTTGCTGAACGGACCGGTTTTGTCCCCCGGTTTACGTGCACGGCATGGCGGGTGTAGGTGGATGCCAGTCATCACTCCAGTCCTGGGACTAGGTCATCGGCGATGGTCGATCTTCGTCGTTCTTCTGTTCGGGTTTCTTTCTTCCTCTTACCTGCGGGCTCAAGATGTTGCGGAAGCAGCGAGCCAGAAGCGCGGGCAGAAGACGGAGCCAAAGCAGACTGCTCCCCACGTCTACACTGACGAAGACTTGAGACGTGAAAAAATCCTCACTCCCGAAGATCGCGCACGGGCGGAAGCCCGCAAAAAGCAAAGCAAACCGACGGGCGGATCGGAAAATGCCGAGGCCTTGCCCGTAAATCCTAGCCAGCAGACGGAGTCGCTCGGCGAACTTGCCCGGCGATACCGGAAGGAAAGCGAAGCTCGGGAGGAGGCGGAAGCAGCCAAGAAGAACCTTGGCCCATTCCCTTATGTGGTTCCGGATCCGGCTCTCGCGAGTCCGAATCCGGATATCGCACCGCTAACGAAAAATGTCCAAGAGGGTTCAGCACCGGGACGTCCGGGAATTTCTCCGCAGCTTCCGCCCCGGGTGCGCAGTAATTCCACCGTTCCACGCGCAAGAATTTCACCGTTTCAGCCACGGCCACTAATCGCCACTCCCAGTGGACCTCCTGTTTTGGCAGTAACACCAAGCTCAAAAGTGGCTCCGCCGATTGCCTACGGAAATTCGCGGCCAGTCTCTCGACCGGCCGAGGCAGCAACGCCGTATTCCGCACCTGTGGTGGAGTCGAACGCCAGGTTTTCGGTCCAGGTTCACCGGGGAGACAGTTGGTGGAAGTTCGCGGAACGATATTTGGGGAGTGGGGCTCGTTGGCGGGAAATCCGGAGCCTGAATCCCGTTGCGAATCAGCCAGCAGAGTCGTTGCAGGCGGGAACCACCATAGTTGTTCCCGAATGGTCGAAACCCGCGGCGCCACGGCCCCGGACCAGCGTGGTGGTGAAACAAGGCGACACGCTCTGGGGGTTGTCACGCGAATACTTGGGCCACAGCAGTTCCTGGGGCTGCCTGGCCAACGCAAACCCGCAAGTATCGGACTTCACGCGGTTGGCGATCGGTACGACCCTGCAATTGCCCGATTCCGAAACGCTGAAGACCTGCCGCAGTTCGAATCCGGGATTTCCGAAGCGATAAGGTAACACCCGAAAGGGCTTGCACTGTCGACGAGTGAACGGCAAGAACACCGACGCCACCGACTTATCCGGTGCACGCCTTCAAGAACGGGTCAATTGGGCGGCCGCTCCTGAGGAACGAGCTCGCGGGGTAGTATCGCATCCATCGCGCGTCAGATACCGGTACAGGCGGGTCCTGCCGATTCCGAGAAATCTGCGCTGCGCGCGCGTTTGCCGTTCGACACTTTCGCGCACATTTCCCGGCCACGGATGTTGCCGTAAGACCGTTTGTGTCTGAGGTGTGAGACCCGCAGTGGCTTTGCCGCAAGCGTCCTTATATTTCTTGAGGAAGAACCGCAACTCGCCGTGGAATATCTTCCCTCCGAACGGTCTGTTCCGAAGGGACGCAGAGTTAACAGATCTTGTAGCAGAAAGCCCTAGAAGAGAATTCGTAGCGCCAGCATCTGCACGTACGGATAAATCTCGCGAAACAGCAACAGACCAACGAGAAGACCCGCCATGGCGAAGCTGTTGCCGCGGATCCAGTCCAAATAACGCCGGGCCCGATCCTCCGACATGAAAACCATGATGCCGGTACTGCCGTCGAGCGGCGGCACCGGCAACAGATTAAATGTTCCAAGCAGCAGATTCAGGGAAAACACGACGGTTAAGATCACGGCGACGAAACTCGGTGCTCCGGTAACCGGATCCCGATGAAACAAATGAAACGTTCGCGCGGCGCGAAGGCCGAGCGCCGCCAGGAGCATCAGCGTGTAATTCGCGGCCGGGCCCGCGAGCGCCATCCACGCGGCGCGTCGAGGATGACGGTGTTCCCAAAGAGGATCGTAGGGTGCACTGGCCCAGCCGATCATCCCGCCGGACAGCAGAAAACTTGCGATCGGAAAGACCACCATGCCGAAGAATGACCGGCGGATGTGCGGGAGGGGATTAAGCGAGACTTGGCCACCCGAGGCGGCGGTGCTGTCGCCACCGAGCTTGGCCACCAGCGCGTGCGAGGCTTCATGGCAGGTCGTCGAAAACAGAAAAACCACGTACGAAATGAAACCCATCACCAGCATTTGGGGCGTTAGCTCATTCATAAGTATGCAGGTTAGGATTTCCGACGGAGGAAAGCAAGCGGCGCGGAGCCCCGCTTCCTTGTTCGGGTCGGCGCTTTGTCACGCAAAACGCGCGGCATTCCAATAGTGCTTCCGTTTGCTGGTGGCGAAGAGTATCATCGGAGCAACACGTGTGTTGGCCGCCTTGTTTGGGTGTGCGGAGCAAGCCACAATAAAAGGGTGCGGTTATGAAGAGTTGTTTGCTACGCACACCCGCTCCTATTGAACAAAACCCACTTGAGTTTACCGCGTCTCCCCAACCCGTTCCTGGCCCGGGTCAGTTGCTCGTCCGCGTGCAGGTTTGCGGTGTTTGTCGCACCGATCTTCACGTCATCGAAGGCGAATTACCGCCAAAGAAATCCCCCGTAATTCCGGGGCACCAGGTCGTCGGCATCGTGGAGCAAAGCGGCGAAGGCATCCGTCCCCTAGCGACGGGAGCACGTGTAGGCATTGCTTGGTTGCATAAAACCGACGAGATCTGCGCCTACTGCCGGCGGGGAGAAGAAAATCTGTGTGAGGCGCCGCTGTTCACGGGTTATAGCGTCGACGGTGGATATGCGGAATGGATCGTCGCGCCGGAATCGTTTGTATATCCGATTCCGGAGGGATTCCCCGATGAACAAGCCGCTCCGCTGCTCTGTGCGGGAATCATAGGATACCGATGCCTGCGGATGGCCGAGGTGGGGGCCGGCGCAAAACTCGGCTTTTACGGCTTTGGCGCAGCCGCTCATGTGGCCATCCAAGTCGCTAGGCATTGGAGCATCGATGTCTATGCGTCTACACGCGACGCAAGACACCAGAAACTGGCGATGGAACTCGGAGCAAAGTGGACCGGTGGCACGCTCGAAACGCCGCCTGAGAAATTAGACGCGGCGATTGTTTTTGCTCCTGCCGGAGAGATTGTTCCCGCGGCACTGAAGGGTTTGAGGAAGGGGGGTCGACTCATTCTTGGCGGGATTCACATGAGCGACATTCCGTCATTTCCGTACGACCTGTTGTACGAAGAGCGCATGATTTGCAGCGTTGCGAACAATACACGCCAAGACGGCAAAGAATTTCTGGCGCTCGCCGCCAAAATTCCGATTCGAACGCATGTGCAAGTATTTCCGCTCTGCGAAGCGAATCGGGCGTTGAACGCATTGAAAAATGATGCTATATCCGGTGCGGCCGTTCTAAGAGTGCGCGGCTGACCGATTTCCTTTCGCCGGTCCGTAACGGATGAAAATTCGAATGCTTCGGTTTCTTGCGCTGTGCCTGGTGTCTGTCACGTTTTCCGCGGTCACGCTTTTTCCCGGCGGCCGAGAAACCACCTCACCTAGCCCCTTTGGCCAATCTCCGACAGAGGTCCTGAGTGCTGCGGGCACTGAGGACCTGCGGGCACTCGTAGCCAGCGGCCGGTTGGCGGAATTGCAGTGGCCCAACTTTTCCGATCACGACGCCTCGGTCAAAGATTTCTACGACCGCACCGGTTATAAGCTCGGCTGGATCCGGGACGGCAAGCCGACCCAGCAGGCCGAAGCGCTGATCGGAATGTTTGAGCAAGCGGAACTCAAGGGGCTCAACGGCAGCGACTACGACGGTGCGCGATGGCCCGATCGACTCAAGGCTCTACAAGCCAGCGCGTCCGAATCGGCGCTCATCCATTTTGACGTCGCGCTGACCGTCTCGGCGATACGTTACCTCTCCGATCTTCATCTCGGCAAAGTCGACCCCAAAGTCCTGCACAAAGACTTCGATCCTGAACGAGCGGAGCATGACCCCGGCGCATTTCTCGCAGCGGAGGTCATCGAGGCGCAGAATGCCAAAGCTTCGCTCGCTCAGGTCGAGCCTCCTTTTCTAGGATATCAGCGCACCGTCGCGGCTCTGGAGAGGTACCTTCAACTTGCCGCAAAGGAAGTTCCGGACACTTTGCCCACACCCGCGAAGCCGGTGGCGCCGGGTCAGAACTACGAGCAACTCGCAAAACTGGTTCGGCGCCTCCAGTTCCTCGGCGACTTGGCGACCAGTTTCGTGCTTCCGCAAGGGTCCACGGTTTATTCTGGCGAGGTCGTCCAGGCGGTCAAAACATTTCAGCTCCGGCACGGCCTCGAAGCTGAGGGAAAGCTCGGGCCGCAAACCATCGAGGCTTTGAACAAACCAATGACGGATCGGGTCCGCCAATTGGGACTGACCCTGGAGCGCTGGCGTTGGGCGCCGCACACCTTCTCGCAACCACCTATTGTAGTGAACATTCCGGAATTCATTTTGCGGGCCTATGAAGGGCCGGGAAATGTGGCGTTAACCATGCCGGTCGTCGTCGGCCGCGCCATGCGCACGCAAACTCCGGTGATGGAAGAAGACATGACGTACGTGGTGTTCTGGCCTTATTGGAATGTGCCGCCGAGTATTTTGCGCGGAGAAATCATCCCGAAAATTGTAAAGGATCCGGCCTACCTGCAGAAAAACGGATACGAAGTCGCAACCTACGCAGGCAAAGTGGTGACCGACGGCGTAGTGAGTGAGGAAGTTCTCTCCCAATTGCGCGCCGGGAAATTGATGGTACGCCAAAAGCCGGGACCCAGCAACGCTCTGGGCCTGGTCAAATTTATTTTTCCCAACACGAACAATGTGTACCTGCATTCCACGCCGTCCCAGTCGCTTTTCGGCAGAAGCCGTCGCGATTTCAGCCACGGTTGCATTCGCGTCGAAGACCCCAAGGCCCTCGCGACCTGGGTACTCCGTAATAATCCGGGGTGGAACCGCGCGCGTGTCGATGCGGCCTTTGCGGCACAGAAGGAACAACAAGTGAATCTGGCGCAGCCGATTCCGGTTTTGATCGTTTACGGTACCGCTATTGCCAAGGAGAATGGCCAGGTCTTCTTTTTCGACGATATCTATGGATATGACGGAACGCTTTCGAGATTGTTCGACCAGGCCTACTCGGCGGAAAAGTGACTTGCAGCGCTCAGTCTTCCCGGTGAGCGACCGAGGCAACTGAAGCTCCACAACCGTAACACCACGTGCGGATGCGCCCGGTATCCACGTGCACAAAACCCGATCGCGGGTAATAACCAACCCCGCCCCGCTCGAGGGCCAGTGCGGCGTTGCGCAGCGTCAGGGCATCCACTCCGGGTATGCGAATGTCGATCGCGTGCGCTTGCATGTGGAGACTATTTTTCGCCACGCCCGAAGAACGCGCTCGCAGGAACTCATTGCTCCACGTGGAGCGATACCCACAAATAATGTCGATTTCCGTTCCGGGACGACCGACTGCCGCGGTGAGCTCGGAAAGAATATCGAAAACATGCGGATCGTAGTGCTTCACGTCGCCCGTGCGATGATCGCGTAGAAAATGATCCAATTGGATTTCCGCCTCTTGCAGATACGCATCGCCGCGCCGATACACGATGTCGATATGCTCGCCCGTATGCGTATGGTAAAGGCGAAGGCGATGCTCCTCGGATGCGGAACTGGTCGCGGCCTGTACCCCGCGGTTTATTGTTGCCGTGGAAAGACAAAAAACAATCGCGCACGCGGAGAAAATTCCGCCCGCTTTCCTTGCAGATAAATTCATATATCTCTAGTTTAGAACAGCTTTCGATCAAACGCGAACGCAAACCAGCAGAGGAAAAGCGAGACCGGATTCTGCAAAGCAAGGTGCGAATCACCTGCCACACCGAAAGACCTTCGGTTTTGCAGAGCGGAATTGAGCTTTATGCCTAACGGAGTCAGTGCCACGACGGATCGTGCGAGCGGGGATGGGCCCCGGCCGTCCCATCGCTTGCCTGTGCGGTCTTTTTCTCTTTCTCGTTTTCGAAGAAAGCAACGCACAATTCATCTATTCGCAGTTTTAGTTGCGCGAAAACTAGAGAACGCGTGTGCCGTCTGGAAGATAAACGGGAAAAGTGTCGTTTGGCCGCGCGAGGATAAGCTCCTGCGCCGCCGCGTTACGATCGTACTCAAACAAGAACAACCCGAACTTGTAATGCAATGTGGGATCTTTTGGGTTTTGCGAAATGGCCCACTGATATTGAGACACGGAGTCCTGAATACTCGCCGGTGTTTCGCTGGCCCGCAAAATCAAGCTCTGCAACTCGTCCCTGTGATTCAGTTGTTGTGTGAAGGGCGGACGCTGCAGCCGGTCGGCCATCTCCGCAGCGACGCGAGCCCGATCGTGTTCCGTAAAGGCCAGCAGCCGCTCACATTCTTCCTTGGGCAGCCGGCCGGTACCCTGCGATGAACTCGCCACATCTTTGGGCAAGAGCGGCACAATTTGATCAAATGCGCCGCGGGCCAGAAGATAGCTGCCCTGCGGCGTCAGATGCACGTGATCGTAGAAAAGCTCGCTGCCGATAATCCCATTGCGGCTTTCACCGGAAAATAAGAATTCGGTATCCAGCAATCTCGTGCCTGCACCCGACGAAACCGCTACACTGCGAATTACATCGTTAATCCGCGAGTCAGCTCGAAACCGAAGCGTGTCCAGGTCTCGTGCCTGAACATAATGTCTTTTCGCCGCGGAAAAGTCTCCAACCGCCAATTCGCAACGAGCAATACGGTAATGGAGTTCCGCGTAGGTGTTATCAATTCCCGCCGCAGTGAGATAAAGGCGCAACGCCTCCGCGGCGGCTCCTTTTCTTTCCAGCTCCTCGCCCTCTTCTACGAAAGCCGTCCAGGTAGCCAGGTCTTCGGCGCTCAATTCATCCTGGTGCAACGAAGCAAACGGTGCCGAGTCTCTCAGGTTGGTCGCAACGGTGCTCAGCACTACCTTTGCGCCCGCCGCCTTCGCGATTTCTGTAATCGACCTCAGGTTGCTTTGAAAGTTCCGGTACGCGGGTTCCATGCGAGGAGAATCGGCGCGGATTTCCTTTTCGAGGAACATTTCCATGCCGCGCCATTCGGTTTGCTGGTTGTTCCCGCTGCCTCTTAGAAGCTGTCCGACTCGGGAAGACCGCAAAAAAATGCTGGCTTTGATTATCGGCAAGCTCAACGACGACGAGGCGAGTACGGTCCCGGGACCATAGGGACCCACCACTTCGTTGCTGCCAGCGTAGAGGATGTACAGATCCGGGTGGTATTGTGCCAACTCCTCTGCCATGATCCGGCTCACGTGTGAGTTGATGGCTACCATCCCGGTGTTCACCACTTCAAAGTGCGTTCCAGGATATCGCTGCCGCAACATCACCTCGAGATAACGGCTGAAACTGTACGCCGGATCGGGATCGCCCATCGCGGCGGATTCGCCCAGTACAACGACGCGGTAGGTGTGCGGCGCCTTTTGCGCAGAAATCGAGAAGAATTGCGGAGTCTTAATCATTCCCGGAGGGAAAAAAGGCGCGGCGAAAAGAAAGTTATAGCAAGACGAAGGCCGGCTGTGGATGGTGCAAGGTCCCATCAGCTTCGTCGAATAGCCGACATGAAATAATCTGAGCGCGTCTTCCGTCAGAAGCAGAAGCAGGGCCGGAGCGAGAATCGCAAACGCCACCCGAGGGACCCAGTGACGCCACCTCGGCACACTCTTCGCGTCCGCCGACGAATCCACAATCCGTGTTTGTTCTACAACTGTAGTGCTCATTTGTTTGTAAAGACCGTAGCTATCCCATGTTGATAAATTAACCGGAATCGAGGGTCGATCGTCAGAATCTTGGCGAGAGGAAGTGTGGAATCAAGCACCACCACTCCTGGCGGTCCAGGTATGGATCCCTTGCGTAAGACCGAAACGCGGACTGCGAGTCGCAAAAGGCGTTCAGTTGATGGCCATATCGTTCTGTCCGTCGATCGAAACCGGAAGTTCCGGCAGGTACCACATACCGCCACAATTCAGATTGTTGTGGAGCGGCCCGGGCGCAGGATTGCACCTTAAGAAAATGGATGGCGTTGATCGCAAAATCGTTGCTTACCGTCCGACACGGCCCTGGCGCTCTGAAATCGACAAAGGGTGCGGACAACGAACAAAGGAACGGCGACTGCTGCCGCGGCGCTCCCGAGTTCCGGCCATTTCCGAAGCGCCGGCGCGACATCCAGAAAATTGCCACGGCGACTCCGAGCGTCAACCTATGCGACCACGGCCGTTCCGCCCTTCCGTCACGATTCGGAACAGGATGCCGTATGGGTAAAGCGAAATGGTCGAGGATTCAGTCGCCGACCTTCAGGTGCCACCAGACGTCGCTGTCTCGCACGTAGAATTTGTGTCGCGGGGCTTCCGATTCCCGCCATCCGTGCTGTAAGCGCCCAGAGCTGCACCCAGCCATTGCGAAGCACGTTCATGAACCCGCCGCTGTGGCTGCCACCTTTATGCCCTCGTTCGCGGCTTGCTCGCCCGCCTCGCCGGACTCATGATATTCCCCATCTTCATTGACCCCCCAGACGTCATATTTGTTTTCGCCCGCCAATACATTCCGCGCAGCCAGCAACGCCGTCATCATCGCGTGATCCTGATTGTTGTACTTATGCATCCCGTTGCGGCCGACCAAGTGCAGATTCCGGCAGTGCATCTCGAGGGCTTCGCGGATGATTTGCACATGGCGCTTGTAACCATCGTCGTACACCGGATACGCTTTGCGCTGGCGAATCACGCAGCCATCGATCACATCAGCGGCTACGGCGAGCTGGATTTGCTCCAGCTCGTCTTTTGCGAGTGCGATCAGTTCTGCGTCCGGCTTGCTCCACAATCCATCGCCTTCGAAGCAGAAATATTCCAGACCATAACAACAGTAATTTGGATCCGGCACCATCTCCGGGGACCAGGATTTGTAGTTTTGAACGCGTCCAACCCTGACGTTGGGATCATGGATATAAATCCAGTTGTCCTGGAAACGGTTCCGCTCGCGCAGGATTAGGCCAACCGTGAGAAACTCACGGTAACGGAGAGCGTTTCCGGCTCGCAGTGTGTTCTCGGGAAGCGTCGGCTCGATCTGCTTTACCAACTGCCGGATGGGCATGGACGAAATGAGATGTTCGCCGCGGAACTCTTCGATCCGGGCGTCGCTTGTGCTCGCCTTTATCGCCCAACCGTTCGATTCTTCATCGAAGCGGCAGCTCACCACGCTGCGTCCGAGTAGAACCTCTCCGCCCATGCTGCGCACCTTCTTGGCGCAGGCTTCCCACATCATTCCCGGTCCCAAGCGCGGATAGCGGAACGTGTCGATCAGTGTTTTCACCACGTTCGTGCGATCGTTCGACGATTTGTTAGGCAGCAACGCGTTCTTTATTGCTGTTCCTAGCGAAAGTCCCTTGATCCGTTGGGCCGCCCACTCGGCAGAAATTTCTTTGCAGCTCAGTCCCCACACTTTCTCGGTGTAGGTTTTGAAGAAAATGCGAAACAGGCGACGCCCGAATTGGTTTACGACCCAGTCTTCCAGAGATTGCGGATTTCGCGTGGGATGAAGTCGAGCGGCCGCAAAAGACAGAACGCAAAGAAGGGATTCGAAAATTCCGAGTTTTGAAAGTGCTTCAAACGGCTTCAGCGGGTAGGCATAAAATTGCCCGCCATAATAGATCTTGGACGAACGCGGCCGTTGCAACATATCCGCACCAAGGATTTCCGTCCACAGATCTTCAACTTCGCGGGATTTGGAGAAGAAGCGGTGCCCGCCGATGTCAAATCGATAGCCGTGATAATGGACCGTGCGGGAGATTCCCCCGACGTATTCGGAATCGCTCTCTAGGACCACAACGCGTTCGCCGTGCTTGGCCAATTCGTAGGCGGCGGTCAAGCCCGCAGGTCCCGCGCCCACGATCACCGCTTTGTTAGCTTCCTGGTTCACTGCGTTCATCCCCGAGATGCTGTTTCAAGCCGAGCCGCTGCAAACTTCAAAGGCTCAATGGCTTCAGCGATTTTGCGCCAGCGCGATTAGCTGCAGAGCCTTTTCCTTATTCTGGTATCCTGAGTGGCTGTCGAGCAACCTCTGTTAAGCCGCAACGGCTATCTTCCCGGCAGGCTTGCCTCGCAACTCCACGATCCCGAGGATAACAAGGCATCCGACCACGAGGCCTTGGTCCAAACAAGGCCTGTCACGGCGTAGGCCCGCTGCGCGGGGAGGGATGCCGATGAAGCAGTCGGCTGGAATCGCCGATCTTAGCTAACCATTGTATTGTCATTTGTTTACGGCCATCTGCGGCCACGAAAATCACTTGGCCTTGGAAACACATCCCCAACGACGCCAAAAGACATCCAACACAACTCAGGCGGTAAGAAGAGGATAGGGTTCGAAGGGCACAGGGTGCCGCGCCACACCGCACAACACATTGTGACGTCCGTCACACAGGCGCTCCCCGCTCCTCTTTCTCCTTTTGCGCTACCCGTGTATCCTTTTTTTTTGCATCCCTTTGCAGCGGTTGGACGCATTTCGCAAGTTACAGGGTTAAGTGCTGAATGATGAGCCAGAGTATCCAGACTCGCAGTGTCACGGCACCGCTGCTGCTGTGCTTGCTTGGCCTCGAATTGGGTTTTGCGGTTTGCCTACTGCACCATCGCTTCCATGCGGGAGGGCCGTTGCGCTGTTCGCGCCTCGGCGTCGTGCCGTTGGCGGTGGCCGACTTTGACGGCGATTGGAAACCGGATGTTGCTTTCGTCGAGATCAGCAATGCGGGGCGTGCGCATGGGGATTACGACATTCATTTCCAGTTTAGTACCGCCAAGGGATTCACGGTCCGCGTCAGTGCGCCAACCGGAGAGCTTCGAGTCGCCGCACGGGACGTAAATAGCGACGATTTGCCGGATGTGGTGGTTACTTCAGCGGCTACCGATCATGTGGTAGCCGTGTTTCTCAACCACGGGCACGGAACGTTTTCTCGAGCCGAGTCCACTCTTTACCCTGGAATTCCGCGAGACCCCGGGACCTTTTTTCGAGATCCCGATTCGTCTCTGAGTGACAGGTACACCGAGCTGTCCTTGCGCCCCTCTTTTGACGGAGACCGCGCGGACCGGCGCGTAGATGCAGCCGCGGCAAGATTCGATTCCGTTAAAATCCGTGAGGTGTTGATCCTTTCCCTTGCCGTGCTGCAAACATCCCGGGGAAGGTCGCCACCCTGCAGTACCTGCCTGGTTTGAGCTTCATTTACATTCTGTAACGAATTCTTTTCACTCTTCCCTTATCGTTGTGCTGATTCTGCCTTGCCGACCAGCGGTTCTCAAAAGACCGGCGGCGCGCCGGGGCTGAATGCAGGTTCCGCTCACAGGTGAAAGATGCGTACGAGGAGCGAGGGTAGCTTCATGCGGAGATTCACCCGGTCTGTATATGTGGTCGCTCTGCTGGCAACTTTTGCGCCGGGACTCGCGGCGCAAAAACCGCTGACCTGGGATGAGGTCAAAGCCAGGTTCGAGGCCAACAATCCGTCGCTACGCGCCGGAGCGATTGGAATCGACGAAGCCAGGGCCAACGAAATCACCGCGTATCTGCGGCCGAATCCGGAGCTTAATATCTCCGCGGACGGCACGCAGATCGCTCCCTACCAGGGAGTGTGGCAGCCGCTCGCCGGAACCGACCAAGTGATCGGCGCCAGCTATTTGCATGAGCGCGGGCACAAGCGCGAGTTGCGTTTACAAAGCGCCATGGAACAGACCGACATCACCACTTCGGGGCAAGCGGATTTGGATCGCACCATGCTCTTCGCGCTGCGCAGCGCGTTTGTGAGTGCGCTTCAGGCTAAGGCGGTCTTACAGGTGGTTCACGAAAACCTGACCTATTGGGACAAGGTGCTGGGCATCAGTCGCGACCGTCGGCAGGTGGGCGACATCGCACAAGTGGACTTGGATCGTTTGGAACTACAAAGGGTGCAATTCGAATCCGATGTGCAGACAGCGGAAGTGAATCTGCGCACCGCAAAAATCAATCTACTCACGCTCTTGAACGACCGGACCCCCATCGACCAGTTCGACGTCGCGGGCCCGTTCTCCTTTGCGGAAGTCCTTGGGCCTCTGGATGACTATCGGAATACCGCGGCTGAAAACCGTCCGGATCTCAAGGCGGCCCTGCAATCCTTGGATAAGGCGAAGACCGATCACCAACTCGCGGTGGCCAACGGTTCCTGGGATCCTACACTTAGCGCCTGGTATACGCACAACGGTTCGTTCACCAATGCAAATGCTCACGACACGCTCGGTGTGGGTGTGAATATTCCGCTGCGCGTTTTCGACAAGAATCAGGGCGAGAAACGGCGCACGCAGCTGGACATCGATCGTAACCAGAAACTCCTGGATGCCAGTCGCACGCAGGTCTTCAGCGATGTGGATTCCGCTTATGCAATGGTCAACAGCGACCTCATCTTGCTGCGGACGTACAAGGGAAAATATCTGGACCAATCCACGAGCGTTCGCGATACCGTGCGTTTTTCCTACGAGCACGGTGGAGCGGCGCTCCTCGATTTTCTGAACGCCGAAAATGAGTACCGCAGCGTTCAGCTTGCGTATGTCAACCTGCTGGGTTCGTACTTAGTAGCGGCAGCTCAACTGAATCTTGCCGTGGGACGCGAGGTCCTTTAATGACGATACGCAGA
>Ga0306922_10004019_pt1 | contig 13872 bp, 14 predicted proteins | sample sta12Cox44000082_FD_203758 | JGI IMG/M metagenome (GOLD analysis project Ga0306922, IMG submission 203758) | Lab enrichment of tropical soil microbial communities from Luquillo Experimental Forest, Puerto Rico - statoxic.12C.oxic.44.000.082 (v2)... | ecosystem: Environmental > Terrestrial >... | reverse complement strand
GCATCATAGCACGAACCGGCACCTGCCTCAGCACGCGGTTTTGAAAGGGTCCCCTACCGACTCAAGTTTGCAACATTCGGCGCAACAACTCGACATCCTCGGCGAGAGCGCGATCACTGAGCGTGAGTTCTTCGATCTTGCGGACCGCATGCATAACCGTGGTGTGATCGCGGCCCCCGAATTTCCGACCAATTTCCGGCAGCGATCGCGTCGTCAGCTGCTTGGCAAGATACATTGCGATCTGCCGTGGCCGTGCGACGGCACGAGCCCGGCGTTCTGAGGTCATCTCGCTCAGCCGAAGGTTGAAATGCTCGGCGACGCGCCTTTGGATTTCGTCGATCGTCACTCGCCGTTCGCAGGAACGTAATAGATCGCGCAGCAACTCTTGCGCGGTTTCGAGCGTCACTTCTCGTCCGATCAGCTGCATATCTGCAATAATTCGGTTCAGGGCACCCTCAAGCTCGCGCACGTTCGAGGTGATCTTGTGCGCGAGAAACTCCATCACTTTCTGAGAAATCCGCATACCGCTGTTCTCGGCTTTAGACTGTAAAATACCGAGGCGCAGCTCATAGGTGGTCGGGTGCAGATCGGCAACGAGCCCCCAGCCGAGGCGCGAGCGCATACGCTCCTGGAGCCCTTCGAGATCGGAAGGCGACTTGTCGGCCGAGATGACGATCTGGCGGTTCTGATCGACCAGTGCATTGAAGGTGTGGAAGAACTCTTCTTGGGTAGAATCTTTGCCGCTGATGAATTGAACATCGTCGATCATCAATAAATCGACCGAGCGGAATTGCTCCTTGAAGTCCATCGTCGATTTAAAGCGCAGTGCTCGGATGAACTGATACATGAATTTCTCGGCGGAGAGGTAGATGACTTTGCGGTCACAGGCATGACGGCGAACGTGCCACGCGACCGCGTGCATCAGATGGGTCTTACCGAGGCCGACCCCGCCATAAAGAAAGAGCGGGTTGAACGGCACCGTGTGCACCGGGTTAGCGCAAGCCTCAGCGACGCGCCGCGCCGCGGCGTGGGCCAGCTCATTAGGCTTGCCGACTACGAAATTCTCAAAGGTAAAGCGCTGGTCTAGCGCCGAGAATTGCGCCTTATCCTCGCTAATTTCGAGCACGACGGCAGGCTCTCCGAAAGCAGGCGAGGACCCACCGCGATTGTTTAACTTGCCGCCGGAGGCGGCCGATTCGTCAAGCCCATTACCTCCGGGGACGGCCGCCACGACAATTGAGACGCTGGTCACCCGCTGATTCTCCGCTCGCCACAGCGCGAGCAGGCGATCGGCGTAATGGGTAGCGACCCAGTCGCGGAGAAAGCGGGTCGGTGCGGCGACCACCGCCTCCCCGTCATCCACTCGCTCCACGCTCATCGGCTGCAACCAACTACGGTACGCCGCTTCCCCGACCTCCGTCTTGAGGTGGCCCAGCACCCTGGCCCATTCGCTCTCGCACGCACTTGCCCGGGTATCCACGTCCACTCTGCGAACCGCTTCCGCCACCACCGTATCCCCCCAAGTTCAGGACGGCAGCACTAACTGGCTTAGTGCGTATGTCAGTAAGATCTACATCCGATGATCGTCAATTGCGGGCTCGATGTAGTCGCTCTGCATAGGCAAATTGAGCCTTCTTACTAACGAAATTACTGTTAAAATTGTAAAGAAGCAAAATTTTTCTTTATATCAATCGACATTCACAGACGATACAAGTAGTTTCCAGCTCCGATATTCGGGATTTTAGGGATATGACGGATTCATGGCAACGGGACCGAAAACAGAACGCGTGGGGGTTCCGCACCGACCGACGGGCGGCTGCGCGCAAAACGCCACAAACGCTTCACGTTAGAGCCGTACACCATCTCGCGACATTTGGTCGCAGAAGTGACGCTGTCTCGATCAGAGTGCGTTGATGCGTGCTGCCAGGCGCGACAGCTTCCGGGAGACAGTATTCTTGTGGAGCACACCCTTGGTGATCGCCCGGTGCAACTCCGGCTGCGCCAATTGAAAGGCGTCTTGGGCCGCTGCCTTGTCACTGCTCGCAATCGCCGTCTCGACCTTTTTGACGAAAGTGCGCACTCGGCTCACCCGCGCCCTGTTGCTCGCCGTGCGCTTGGCGATTTGGCGTATGCGCTTTTCCGCCGATTTGTGACTGGCCATATTTACCCGCGGTGAAGAGGGAGTACGCGCTTATATAAGCGGGTTGCCGCCCCGTCAACCGAGCGGGCTGTAAGGCGCGGGCACGGAGAGAGGCCGGTCGCGCTCAGCCAGCACGCGCCGCAGCCTCGGGCGAACGATCGGCACGGCCCTGCAAGTTGGGTCGCAGCCTAAGGCGAGGCTGAAAATCCTGGGGCGAGCGATCATCCCGCGCTACAGCTATAAATTGCGAATATCGAGCGTTATCTTTTTCCATTGTTATTCGATTGATAAGCGCCGGAAAATTCGTTGTTCAGCGAAAAAATTCAATTGATCCGCCGGGGTAACGAATTTCACATCCAACCATTTGATATTGAATGCTATTTTTGAGGACGAGTCGGTCGCGCCAGAGCGGAAATCCCGATTTTCGCTGTATTCGGGTGTCAGTTGACCCTAGCGCTGCCGCTTGGCACAGAAGAACGTCGACCGGCCCGATTGCACGATCCGGCGCACGCCCTTGGCGCAGTCGCAACCGGGGCAGGGGCTCCCTTCGCGGCCGTAGACGGCCCACTGATGCTGGAAATAGCCGAGCGCACCGTCAGCCTGAACGTAATCGCGCAGCGATGAACCTCCTGCCGCGATCGCTTCGGTCAAGACCGATCGAACTGCCTCAGCTAGCCGCTCGGCGCGGCCGCGACCGATCGAGGCAGCAAGCCGGCGCGGCGACAGCCCGGCGCGGAACAATGCCTCGCAGACATAGATGTTCCCGAGCCCGGCCACGACCCGCTGATCGAGCAGCGCCGCCTTGATGGGCGACAGCTTGCCGGCCAGCGCGGCACCCAGATAGGCGCCGTCGAAGCCCGCCTCGAGTGGCTCCGGGCCGAGCCCGGCAAGCAGCGGATGCTGCGCCTCCTCGCCGCGCCTGACGTAGTCGATGAGTCCGAAACGGCGCGGGTCGTTGAACCGGATCACGGTCCCGTCGTCGAGCGTCAGCACAACGTGGTCGTGCGGAGCTGCGGGCAGCGCCCCGCCGTCGGCGGTAATGCGGCCGGACATGCCGAGATGGAGGAGCAACAGGCCGTCGGTGTCGAGCTCGATCAGGATGTATTTACCGCGGCGGCCGAGCGCGCCGATCAGGGCACCGTCAAGCCGCGCGGCGAGCGCCGGCGGAAACGGCCGCCGCAGATCGGGCCGGCGCAGCTCGGCCTGCACGATCCGGCGTCCACTGATCTTCAGCGCCAAACCCCGCCGGACGGTTTCGACTTCAGGAAGCTCGGGCATCGCTCCGCCAATCAGCGCGCCGGCGATCGGCGCGCCGTGGCGCGCACGTCTCCATCGGGTTATCTTCCTGCCCGATGAGCGAGCACGAGACAAGCCGCCAGGTTGACTTCGGCTCGCGACGGGTGCCGGAAGCAGAGAAGGCCCCGCTCATCCGCGCCATATTCGACAGCGTCGCCTCACGTTACGACCTGATGAACGACCTGATGAGCGGCGGCATTCACCGCCTGTGGAAGGCGCAGATGGTCGCGTGGCTCAAGCCGCAGCCGGGTCAGGTTCTTCTCGATGTCGCTGGGGGCACCGGCGACATCGCGCTGCGCGTTCTCCCGCGTCTTGCTGCCGAGCAGAGAGCCCCCTTCGGGAACGTCGTCGTCTGCGATGCCAGCGAGCGGATGCTCGAGGTCGGGCGCGCGCGTGCTCTCGATCAAGGGATCCTCGGCGGGATCGAGTGGGTGTGCGCCGATGCCGAGCGGCTTCCGGTGGCCGACCGCAGCGTCGATCTGTACACCATCGCCTTTGGGTTGCGGAACGTCACCCGGATCGATTCGGCGCTTGCCGAGGCGCGCCGTGCGCTCAAGCCCGGCGGTCGCTTTTTGTGTCTCGAATTCACCCCCGAGATTACGCCGCTGCTCCAACCGTTATACGATCTCTACAGCTTCAATCTCGTGCCGCTGCTCGGTCGGGTCGTCACCGGCGATCGGCAGGCCTACGCCTATCTCGTGGAAAGCATCCGGCGTTTTCCTCGACAGGGCGAGCTTTGCGAAATGATCGCGCGCGCGGGGCTCGATCAAGTGAGGTTCCGCAACCTCACGGGGGGTGTGGCTGCGCTCCATTCGGCTTGGCGTCTCTGATACGCTTCGACCCGGGTTCGGGTTCTTGCGGAGCGCCCGCAACCTTGCGCGGCTCATTCGGATTGGTTTGACGCTAGCACGGCACGACGCGCTGTTTCCGTTGGATGCCGTTCCGGCGGCACTACCCTTCTTGCACGTCGGTCGGGTTCTCAGGCGCCGGTCCGCCCGTGCCGAGAAGCGCCCGGGTCAGCGCCTCGCCGCGGCATTCGGCGAGCTGGGGCCAAGCTTCATCAAGCTCGGCCAGCTTTTGTCGACGCGCGCCGATCTCTTCGGCGAAGAGATCACCCTCGATCTGGCGAGCCTGCAAGACCGCCTGCCGCCTTTTCCGGGAGCCGAGGCGCGGGCACTGATCGAGGCCGAGTTCGCCAATCCGATCGAAGGCCTGTTCGCCTCGTTCGATGAGAATGCGGTGGCGGCGGCGTCGATCGCCCAGGTTCATTTTGCCCGGACGACGGACGGGCGTGACGTCGCGGTCAAGGTCTTGCGGCCGAGGATCGTCGAGGCGTTTGCGCGCGATCTCAACCTCTTCCTGTGGCTGGCGCGGCTGAGCGAGCGCCTGCAGCCTCTGCTGCGCCGGTTGAAGCCAGTCGAGGTCGTCGAGATGCTGGCCGAAGTCGTCCGGTTCGAGATGGACCTGCGCTTCGAGGCGGCCGCAGCCTCGGAGCTCGCCGAGAATTTCGGCGGCGACCCGGATTTTCGCGTGCCGCGGGTCGATTGGCGGCGCACAGGCCGCAGCGTGCTGACATTGGAGCGGATTTCCGGGGTGCGCATCGATGATCGCGCGGCGCTGATCGCGACAGGTCACCGGATCGACGATCTGCTGGTCAAGGCAGCCGGCGCCTTCTTCAATCAGGTGTTCCGCGACGGCTTCTTTCATGCCGATCTCCATCCCGGGAACATGTTTGTCGACGAAGGCGGTGCGATTGTCGTTGTCGATTTTGGCATCATGGGCAGGCTCGACCGTCCGACCCGCTTTTACCTCGCCGATATGCTGCTGGGCTTTCTTTCCGGCGATTACCGGCGGGTAGCGGAAGTACACTTTGCCGCGGGCTATGTGCCGCCGCGCCGGTCGGTCGACGCCTTCGCCCAGGCCTGCCGCGCCATCGGCGAGCCCATCCTCGGCCGGCCGCTGCAAGAGATCTCATTCGCCCGCCTGCTCGCTCAGCTCTTTCAAGTCACCGAGCAGTTCGAGATGGAGACCCAGCCGCAGCTTCTGCTGCTCCAGAAGACGATGGTGCAGATCGAGGGGCTGGGTCGCCGCCTCGACCCCGAAGTCAACATCTGGGCGCTCGCTCGGCCCCTGATCGAGGCGTGGATGCGCGAGAATCGCGGTCCCGAGGCGAGGCTGCAACACCACCTGGAGACCGTCGCCGAGGTGATCGACCGAGTACCGCGACTGGTGCGCAGCCTCGAGGCACTGATCAACGATTGGTCGCGCGAAGGGGTCATCATGCACGCCGAAACGCTGGCAGCCCAGGCGGCCAAACGGGCCCGCCACCTGGCAATCCTGCTGGTCCCGGTGTGGCTTGTCACCGCGGCACTGGTCGCGATCGCTCTCGCCCTGATCTTCGGGCGGTAGCATACTGATGCGGGCCGACGGCCGCGGAGGATCGATTTGCTTCAGGACCGGCGCATACTGCTGATCATTTCCGGCGGGATCGCCGCCTATAAGAGCCTCGAGCTGATCCGCCGGCTGCGGGAGAGGGGTACAGCGGTGCGCTGCATCATGACCGCGGCGGCTCAGCATTTTGTGACGCCGCTGTCGGTCGCCTCGTTGAGCGAGGACAAGGTCTACACCGATCTCTGGTCGCTGACCGACGAGAGCGAGATGGGCCACATCCGCTTGTCGCGCGAGGCCAATCTCGTCGTCGTGGCGCCGGCGAGCGCCGATTTGATCGCGCGGATGGCGACGGGCCTTGCCGACGACCTTGCGACGACTGCGCTGCTCGCCTCGGACAAGCCGGTGCTAATCGCCCCGGCCATGAATCTGATGATGTGGGCGCATCCGGCGACCCAGGCGAATTTGGCAACCATCGAGGCGCGTGGCGTCAAGCGGATCGGACCCGGCTCGGGTGAGCTCGCCTGCGGCGAGGTTGGCTCGGGACGCATGGCCGAGCCCCTGGAGATCGTTGCCGCGATCGAGCAGCTCTTGACCGGCGACACGCGGCTGGCCGAAAAGCGGGTGCTGGTGACGAGCGGGCCAACACGCGAGCCGATCGATCCCGTCCGTTACATCTCCAACCACTCCTCCGGCAAGCAGGGGCATGCAATCGCGGCGGCACTCGCGGCACTCGGCGCCGACACGGTGCTCGTCTCGGGGCCGACGCAAGAGCCCACACCGGCCAGGGTCAGGGTCGTAGCGGTAGAAACCGCTGCGGAAATGCTCGCGGCCTGCGAGGCGGCCCTGCCGGTCGATGTCGCGGTCATGGCGGCAGCGGTCGCCGATTGGCGCGTCGAAACCGCCGGCCCGCACAAGATTAAGAAGGACGGCGCCGGCCCGCCGGTGCTCCGTCTTGCGGAAAACCCTGACATCCTGGCGACGATCGCTCAGCGCGGCAACGACCGGCCGCGGCTCGTCATCGGCTTTGCGGCGGAAACCGAGAATGTCGTCGCGAACGCCCGCGCCAAGCGTCTGCGTAAGCGCTGCGACTGGATCCTCGCCAACGATGTCTCGCCCGGGACGGACACCTTCGGCGGCGACCGCAACACGATTCACCTGGTCGATGTCGATGGGATCGAGGACTGGCCGGTGATGACCAAGCGCGAGGTCGCCGCACGGCTCGCAGAGCGGATCGCTCGACATCTACGGGCTCCCCACGGCGCGTGAGAGTCGAGCTCAAGATCCTCGACCCTCGGCTTGCCGGCTGGGGCTTCCCGTCCTGGGGCTCGAGCCTCGCGGCGGGTCTCGATCTGCACGCCTGCATCGATCGCCCGCTCGTGCTCGAGCCGCAGAAGCCGGCTGTTCTGATCTCGGCCGGCATCGCCTTTCGCATCGGGACGCCCAATTGGTGCGCGCTCCTACTGCCGCGCTCCGGGCTCGGTCACAAGGAGGGGTTGGTGCTCGGCAACACGGTCGGGGTGATCGACGCCGATTACGAGGGGCCTTGCTTGATCTCGGCATGGAATCGTAATCCGACCGGCAAGGGCATACGTGTCCGGCCCGGGGACCGCGTCGCTCAGCTGGTCTTCACCCGCGTCGCGCGCCCGAAGTTCGCGATCGTGTCGGCATTTTCGACACAGGGAGGCCGGCAAGAAGACGGTTTTGGATCGACCGGCGTCGAGGCCGCTTGTCCGGACCCGTGTCCCGCGCGAAACTCGTGACAATCAAAATCTGACCCTTGGGGATGGCGGCCTGGACGACATGATTCGGCTGACCAAGAAACTGCTTTTTGCAATCGAGGCGGTGCTTGACATCGCCTACAACGGCGGCCAGGTGCCGGTACGATCGTCCGAGATAACCGAGCGCGAAGGAATCCCGCGCCGTTATCTCGAGCCGGTGCTGCAGGAGCTGGTGCGGCAGAAGATCCTGCTCGGGATCCGCGGCCCGAGCGGCGGCTATCGCCTGGCGCGCGAGCGGCGGCGGATCAGCCTCGGCGACATTGTCCGCACGGTGCGCGAGCTCGAGACCGCCGAGGACCCGATCAGCGACCCGGCCGGCAGCGCGCTAGGACATCAGGTCGTGCGCCCGGTGTGGCTCGAGCTCCAGCAGGAGATGATGCGGCGGCTCGATGCGCTGACCCTCGAGGAGCTGTGCGGCCGCGCGCACAGTTGCGGCATTGCCGGCCGGGCTGCCGAGTGTGGCGATTTCGAGATCTGACAGGAGCGGATGGACAACGCAATGGCGACCGAGCCGCAGCGGGCGGAGTTTCGCAGCCGCGTCTATGACAGCATCGTCGAGACGATCGGCGCCACCCCGCTCGTCCGCATCCACCGGCTGGCGCGCGATGCCGGGGCCAAGGCCGACATCCTCGGCAAATGCGAGTTCTTCAACCCGCTCGCCTCGGTCAAGGACCGCATCGGCGTCTCGATGATCGCCGCTGCCGAGGCCGCCCGCCGGATCAAGCCCGGCACCGTGCTGGTCGAGCCGACCTCCGGCAACACCGGGATCGCCCTCGCTTTTGTCTGCGCCGCAAAAGGCTATCGGCTGATCTTGACGATGCCCGACAGCATGTCGCTCGAACGCCGCAAAATGCTCAAATTGCTCGGCGCCGAGCTCGAGCTGACCCCGGCCGCGCAAGGCATGCGCGGGGCGATCGCCAAGGCCGAAGAGATCGTCGGCTCGCTGCCCGACGCCTTTATCCCGCAGCAGTTCCGCAACCTGGCAAATCCCGAGATCCACCGCCGCACGACCGCCGAGGAGATCTGGAACGACACCGGTGGGGCGGTCGATGTCGTGGTCAGCGGTGTCGGCACCGGCGGCACCTTGACCGGGGTGGGCTCCGTGCTAAAGCCGCGCAAGCCCGGGCTCAGAATGATCGCGGTCGAACCCGAGGACAGCGCCGTCCTGTCGGGCGGGCCGCCTGGTCCGCACCGCATTCAGGGGATCGGGGCAGGCTTTATCCCGGAGATCCTCGACACCCGCCTGATCGACGAGATCCTCCGCATCGGCTACGAGACCGCGTTGCGCACCGCGCGTGAGGCCGCCCGTCTCGAGGGTCTCGCCGTCGGGATCTCAGCGGGTGCCGCACTCGCCGCCGCACTCGAAGTCGGTGCGCGGCCCGATATGGCCGGCAAGACGATCGTCGTCGTATTGCCCGACTGCGCCGAGCGTTATCTGTCGACGGCATTGTTCGACGGGATGTGAGACCGATGGAGCTCAGCGAAGAGCAATTCGAGCGCTACGCGCGCCACCTGATCCTCGACGAAGTCGGCGAGGAAGGCCAGCTGCGGCTGCTGCAGTCGCGCGTCCTCGTCGTCGGCGCCGGCGGTCTCGGCTCGCCCTTGCTGCTCTATCTGGCGGCGGCCGGGGTCGGGACGATCGGGATCACCGATGCCGACCGGGTCGACCTGACCAATCTGCAGCGCCAGATCGTCCATGCGACCGAGCGCGTCGGCGCCCTCAAGGTCGAAAGCGCGCGCGAGGCGCTGGCCGCGATCAATCCGGGGGTACGCGTCGAGACCCACCCGGTGCGCCTCGGCCCGGAGAATGCCGCGGCGATGATCGGCAGCTACGACCTCGTCGCGGACGGCAGTGACAATTTTGCCACCCGGTACCTGCTGACCGATCTCTGCTATCGCCTGGAGAAGCCGCTGGTAGCCGCGGCCCTGTCGCCGTTCGAGGGCCAACTCTCGACCTTCCGGCCCTATCTCGGCGCCGGCCACCCCTGCTACCGGTGCCTGTTTCGCGAGCCGCCGCCGCCCGACCTCGTGCCGCGCTGCGAGACCGCCGGCATCCTCGGTGCCATCGCGGGTGTGCTCGGCACCTTGCAGGCGGTCGAGGTGCTCAAGGAGCTTCTGGGGCTCGGCGACAGCCTCGACGGCACCTTGCTGATCTACGACGCCTTGCGTGCCCGCTTCCACTCGATCCGCATTGGCAAGGATAAAGATTGCCCGACCTGCGGGACAAGCGCCGACAAAGGCCGCTTAACCGCGGACCGGTAATTTCGCGGTTCGACGGGAAAATACCCGTAAAATCGCGCCGCGCCCGCTGCCGTGATCAAAAATCTACTTAATTATCAAATAGTTATCTTATGTATTTTCAAACAAATCACCACGGTAACCGGGTATTTTCCAAAGCCGATATGCGGGAAAAATTGCGATAACCGGGAAATTTTGACGATCTCTTGACGCACCCCGGTCTGCGCAGCAAAGCACTGAGATGGTGCCAAAGATAAGCCGGTATTATGACGTAAAAATGGCGGGTTGGCTGAAACAAAGGTGCCGCAGCGCGCTCATCTTAACAGTCGTCGAACCGATGCGCCGCCTCAACTTCGAGCTCGAGGTGCACATTCTTACCAGGAATGGTGTGCTCTCCTTGAGGAGACCCGCATGGCCGACACCGTTGATGTCGCGATTCCTGTCGACGCCGAGGTGGCAAAACATCTCGATACGCCGGCACGTCGGGAAGCGGTCGGTCGGTATTTGAGTGGGCTGCTGAACGGCGGCCGAGTTTGCAATGTCCTCGCCGCGACAATCGCCGAGCCCAAGCGCGAGGCGCATGCCCGGAGTCTGACCGACGAGGAAGTCGATGGCGAACTCGAAGCCTGGCGGGCAAAGCACCAAGATTGATTGTCGTCCTCGACGCCTCAACCTTTGTTTCAGCCGCGCTCAAAGCGAACAGTCTCCCTGAGCGAGCATTGTTGCGCGCCATCGACAAGCCGAACCGGCTCATCCTGTTGCAGCAGGAGGTCGAAGACGAATACCGCGAGGTCATCTTTCGCGCCAAGTTCGATCGATTTGTCTCCGTCGAGCATCGCCAGCGCATCCTCAACATCATGGTTTTTGCAGCTGAGGAGGTCGAACCGAGCGAGGCGGTTCGGAAGTGCCGCGACCCGAAACACAACAAAACATCTTGAGCTGGCAGGGGCCGGAAGTCCGAACGTCATTGTCAGCAGCGACGTGCGCCACCTGCTCTCAATGCACCCGGGGCGCAGTATTCCGATCCTGTCGCCGGCAGACTTTCTAGCCGCCGCCGAGGCCACCCAATGACCGCCGAGGGACCGGTGCTGCGGCTCAGTGCCGATGAGAAGCCCGGACCCCGGCGCCCGAAGGCAACTCGTTGCGGACAATGCGCCGAGAGGCTTTAGGAGGCGATGTTACCTCAACCACCCCGACCCCCGAGCCCGGCACGCTGACCGTGCTCGCTTCCGGTCTCGGCATGCTGTTCTTCGCCATCCGCCGGCGCCGGCAGACGTGATTGGTGCATCGCTCGCCCGGAGCGATCGCTTGACTCCGCCAGGTTCCGAGAGGGGGGCGGTCAGTAGTGCGAGCTAATCCTCGCCTGTTAGTCACTGGCGGGGCGCCCCCGGCCTCTCGCGCCACGGGCGCAGAACATAAGCGATCCTCGCTTCCTCGATTTCGTCCGCGAACGTAGAACGCCGCCGAGAATTTAGGCCGCGGCGCGGATCGTCTCATCCCGACGAGATGATGACGGCCGGATCAGTACATAACTCAGACCGGAAAAGTTTGGAGAGCGGAGCGTGGCGCTCAGAACGTGGAACGGCTTTGGCATCGGCCGGTACCCAGCGGCCAATCGGTTGCCCTCGGACGCTCCTGGCTCCGACACCGACACCATCAGCGGCGACCCTGGGGCTGATCCGTACGCCGAGCCGATCGGCGACGCCGCCGCGGCCCTCGTTGGCACACCGGCATTTGGTTGGGCGAATCGTGTCGGCTCCTTGCTCGAGCCGACCGCAATGGGGTTTCCGGTCAGCCCGCCACCTGGCCCGATGACGGTAAGCGAGCCGGTCTCCGCGACGGTCGAGCGGAACCAGGTGGCGTACGCGACGGCGACGACGGGTCCCGCCGCGGGTGGCGGGCCGGCTGGCCAGCCGGCGACGACCGGGCCCGTCACCCAGACGATCACGATGGCCGGCAGCGGCCTGACCTTCAATGTAACCTTTGACGCGAGTGTCGGCGGCGCACCCGCCGGCTTCGTTTCGGCCTTTGACGACGCAATCAGCTTCTACGAAACCGAATTCGCGGCCACCTCGGCCACGATCAACATCAACGTCGGCTGGGGTGAGGTTAACGGCACCCCGATCGGCTCGGGGGATCTCGGTACGAGCCTCACCGAACTCGTCGGCGGCTTGACCTATAGCGAGATCCGGAACGACCTGATCGCAGCCGCACGAGACCCGGCTCAGATGACCGCGGTAGCAAGCTTGCCGGCGGCCGACCCAACCGGCGGCGCGAGCTTTTTCGTGGCGGATGCCGAAGCCAAGGCCCTGGGGATCAGCTTCACTCCGCCGGCAGAGGATGGCAGCGTCGGCTTTGACTCGACCGCGAGCTTCACCTTTGACCCGGCGAACCGGGCGGTGGCGGGCGAATACGACTTTATCGGGGTGGCGGAGCACGAAATCTCGGAGGTGATGGGCCGCATCTCCGATCTCGGGTCGGTCTCCTCAGGCAGCTTGGATCCGTTCGACCTGTTCCGTTATTCCGCCCCAGGCACGCGGGCGCTGACACCATCGAACGGCGCCTATTTCTCGATCGACGGCGGCACCACCGACATCGACACCTACAACGGAACCGGCGGCGGCGACCTCGGCGACTGGCTGGGGACAACCGTCGATTCCTATAATGCCGCCAGCGGTCCCGGCGTAGCGAACCTGGTCTCTCCGGGCGACGTCACCGAAATGAACGTGCTCGGCTATGACCTGGCGGCACCGCCGTCGATCGCCGCGCCGTTGGCGGCGACGGTCGGGGTCGGCCGCGCAGCGCCGATCAGCGGCGTCAGCATCAGCGAATCGCCGACCACCAGCGGCGAGACTTTCACGGTCACTCTGGTCGACACAAACGGGTTGGTGTCGGCGGCGGGAGCCGGGGTGCTGGGCTCGGGGTCGACGAGCCTGACGATCGATGGCTGCTTGGTCCAGGTCAACAGCGCTCTCGCCACCTTGACGGACACCGCCGGCACGACCGGGCCAGACACGATCACGATCAACGCCAGCGACAGCAATGGCGGGACGGCGAGCCCAAAGTCGATCGCGGTGACGGTCAACGGACTGCCGGTGATTACCGCACCGGCAACTGCGATGGTGCAGCAGAACCAGACAACGGCGCTCCGGGGCTTGAGCCTGTCGGAGAGCGGGACTACCGGCGCCGAGCTATTTACAGTGGCGCTCGCCGACACGCACGGTCTGTTGTCGGCGGTGGGGAGCGGGATCACCGGCTCGGGGACGACGAGCCTGACGATCGCCGGGACGCTCAGCCAGGTCAATGCCGATCTCGCGACATTAGCGACACACCGGGCGCGCTCGCGCCGGATATGGTTACCGTGACGGCGAGTGACAGCCTCGGCAACGGCGCTGCGCCGGCGGCGATCGCAGTGACAGTGAAGCCGTTGGCACCGACCGATTTCAACGGCGACGGCTATTCCGACCTGTTGTGGCAAAACAGCAGCGGCCAGCCGGCAATCTGGCTGATGAACGGAACGAGCCCTATTGCCAAAGCCAGTGTTGGGGGGAACCCCGGACCCAAGTGGCATTTCAAGGCGACCGGCGATTTCAATGCTGACGGTGATGCCGACATCCTGTTGCAGAAGAGCAGTGGCGGCGCCGACATCTGGGAAATGCAGGGAACCATTGTGATTGGCGGCGGCAGTCTCGGAAATCCCGGACCGGACTGGCACGCCGTCGCGACCGGCGATTTCAACGGTGACGGCCATGCCGACATCCTGTGGCAGAACGACGATGGCGAAGTCGATATCTGGAAGATGAATGGCACCACGATTGTCGCTAGCGGTAGTGTCGGCAATCCGGGCCGGGGTGGCATGTCGCGGGCAACAGCGTCCTATGGACCGCTGCCAGTGCCGATCTGTTATGGCAGAGCGACGTCACTGCGACCATTCTGTTTCAGAACGACGATGGCACTGCAGCGATCTGGCAGACCAACGGCGGTGCCATGACCGGCGGCGGCAGCCTCGACAATCCAGGCCCGAGCTGG
>Ga0306922_10004016_pt1 | contig 13876 bp, 11 predicted proteins | sample sta12Cox44000082_FD_203758 | JGI IMG/M metagenome (GOLD analysis project Ga0306922, IMG submission 203758) | Lab enrichment of tropical soil microbial communities from Luquillo Experimental Forest, Puerto Rico - statoxic.12C.oxic.44.000.082 (v2)... | ecosystem: Environmental > Terrestrial >... | reverse complement strand
AGGGAATCCCGAGTCTGTGGTGGCTGGGGCCGTGGAATCGAGCTTTTTCTCCGTCTTTGGAGTGGACCCCATTCTGGGCCGCACATTTCTTCCGGATGAAGACCGGGCCGGGCGCGGCAAGGTCGTCGTGCTGAGCTATCCCTTTTGGCAAAGCCGCTTCGGCGCAAACCCCAAAATCATCGGGCAGACGATTAACCTCAACGGCGATGCCTACGCCGTGGTTGGGGTCATGGGTCCGAGGTTCAATCGCCCGAATGGGGTGCTCATCTGGACGCCGCTCGCGTTGACCGACAAGGAGCGAGCAGTCCGTGGCGAACACCACTACCTGGTGGTGGGACGGCTGCGCGCCACCGTGAGCGTCAACCAGGCCCAGGCGGAGATGAAGCGGAGATGAACACGATCTCCGAACGCCTCGAGGCACAGTATCCCGAAGATGACAAAGGGTGGGGCGCAATGGTCGTTCCGATGCGGGATCAACTTGTGGGTAAAGTCCGACCTGCGCTGTTCATCCTACTAGGCGCCGTGGCCTTCGTGCTGCTGATCGCCTGCTCCAATATCTCCAACCTTGTTCTGGCAAGAACCTTGATGCGCCGCAAAGAAATGGGAATCCGCGCCGCCGTGGGCGCGAGCCGCGGACGCATTGTGAAGCAGGTGCTTGCTGAAACCATCCTGCTGTCGCTGGCCGGCGGCGGCGTGGGCTTGTTGTTAGCGAGCCCCATGGTGCAACTCATCGCCGCCTACTTTGCGGCGCAATTGCCGCAGGCCATCGAGATCAAGCTCGATGGCTGGGTATTGGCCTTCACCCTGGGGATCTCCATCCTGGCGGGAATCCTCGCCGGGTATCTCCCGGCGCGGCGATTCACGCAAACCAACTTGAATGACATGCTGCAGCAAGGTCTGGGTCGGACGGATACGGATGCCGGTGGGCACTTGAGCACCTTGGTTGCCTCGGAGGTGGCCCTTTCCCTGATGCTGCTGATCGGCGCCGGCCTCTTGATTCGTAGCCTGTGGAAGCTTCGCGGCGTTGATCCTGGATTTGACGCGCACAACGTCCTGACGCTGACCGTCTCCGTTCCCCCCAAGAAGTTTCCCTTGCCCTCCGGGGAAAGCAACTTCTTCGAGCGCGTGCGTGACGAGGTGGCGGCGCTGCCCGGAATCGAGTCGGTTGGCGTGATCGACTCTTTGCCCACGAAGGGCGGCTCGACTCAGCCGGTGCAGATCGAAGGCCGGCCCCTGGCCGCCATGGCCGAACAGCCCGAGGTCGCGGTACGCACGATCAATCCGGACTATCTTCGCGCGATGCACATCCCGCTGCTGCGCGGGCGCTCCTTCAGCGCCGCGGACACAGCCGATTCTCAGTCCGCGGGTCTGATCAGCGAAGCGATGGCTAGGCGCTTCTGGCCGAACCAGAATCCCGTGGGGAAGCATCTGAGCAGGACGTTTTTCGCGCCGGGTTCGTGTGAAATTGTGGGCGTGGTCGGCGACGTGAAGGAATACGGGCTGGACGTAGTTGATCCGGTCGCGACCCTGTATTTGCCTCTGGCGCAAATAGCGGCGCCCGCACCCCGATTCGGACAATGGAATTCGGGTCCGATGTCCCTGGCCATACGCACCAGCTCCAACCCTTCGAACGCGACAAACGAAATTACCGCTGCGATTCACCGAGTGGATTCTAGCGCGCCCGTGCTCGATGTCCGCAGCATGGACGAACTCCTCACCGAGTCCATCGCGCAGCGTCGCCTCAATATGCTTTTGCTCGCCGCCTTCGCCGGCTTGGCCCTTTTGCTGGCCGCAGTCGGAATCTATAGCGTGCTCGCCTACGCCGTACGCCGGTGGGTGCGGGAGATCGGCATTCGTATGGCGCTGGGGGCTGGCCGCGGCGACGTGCTGGAGCTGATTGTCGGCAGGAGCATGACCTGGGCACTGACGGGCCTGGGTGTGGGCCTGGCAGGCTCGGTCCTGGTCACGCGCCTGCTCGGCCGTCTGCTTTTCGAAGTGAGCCCAATGGACCCGCTGGTCTACGCCGCCGTGTCTGCGGTTCTCCTGGGCGTCGCCCTGTTGGCCAGCTACATTCCCGCCCGCCGGGCGACGAAGGTCGATCCCATGGTTGCCTTGAGATGGGAATGACCGGTCTTGCCCGCGCTGGCCGTATGTCTTGCTACGGCCGGTGTTTATGGCGTGATGGCGCATGCCGTGGGACAAAGGTCGAACGAGATCGGCCTGCGAATCGCCTTGGGCGCGAGCACAGGTTCCGTGCTTCGACTCGTCCTCGGTCAGGGACTGGCCCTCGCCGGTCTCGGTCTGGCTCTGGGTGTAGCCGCGGCGGTTGTCGGCACACGATTGCTTACGAACATGCTATTCCGGGTGCAGCCGAACGATCCTGCGGTCTATCTGGCTGTCGCGGTTCTGATAGGTCTGGTTGCACTGGTTGCCAGCTACGTTCCGGCGAGGCACGCATCCAGAATTGATCCGCTGACTGCAATACGACAGGAATAGGGGTGGAGATGATAATTTCATTCAGCAAACGGGCCTTAGGCATGCAACTTGCGCTCGCGTCACTATTGTCCGCTCAGGCGCCCGATCGATTGACTCCTCACCGGGTCAAGCTGGAGACGGTCGTTTACTTGGGCAAACCAGCCGTAAAGGTTGTCGAAGATGGCCAGGTCCCGGACGGAGAGGCATACGCGATCGTGAGAGGCGCGGTTTTTCACAACGGAGAGATCGAGGTAGAACTGGCGGGACGCCCCGCCGGGGGCGCAGCAGCAGCCGCCGGCGCACGCGGTTTCATTGGAATCGCCTTCCGGGTGCAGGATGGCGAATACGAGTACATCTACCTACGCCCTACAAACGGCCGCGCCGACGACCAGATTCGCCGCAATCACTCCACGCAGTACGGCTCATTTCCGAAGTTCACCTTCGCGGAAATGCGGCGCCTCTCGCCCGAAAAGTACGAGAGTTACGTCGATCTCGAACCTGGCGTCTGGACCCGCTACCGCATCGCGGTCGAAGGCACGAAGGCCCGCCTGTATGTGCACGGCGCGCCTCAGCCCTGTCTGATCGTGAACGACCTGAAGCTCGGAGATTCCTCCGGCGGTGTGGCCCTGTGGATCGGTCCGGGCACCGAGGGCTATTTCAAGGGTCTCAAGATCCAAGCTGCCAAATAGCTCCGGACGATGCTTGAAGCTATTAGGGAAAAGGGCTTGCTTCAGGTGCCGACCCTGCCCCTTGATGCTTACAGCTTTGACTCACCGCTGGTCGGAATAACGAAACCCGGGCGCGCCTCCCAAATCGATCCGCTGACTGCCATACGGCAGGAATGACGCAACTTGCAGACAGCGGGTATCCGGGTAGCCCGCTTCGACCCGATGAAAGGATCGGTAAGGCCTTGATGCGCTGGTTTTACAAGCTGCCGCTTCGGCTCCGGTCACTCCTTCGCAAGAGCCGTGTCGAGCAGGAGCTCTCCGAGGAACTCCGTTTCCACCTGGAAAAGCTGATCGAGGAGAAGGTCGCAAGAGGGATGAAGCCGGAGCAAGCCCGTTATGCGGCCTTGCGCGAACTGGGTGGCGTCGAACAAATCAAAGAGGAGTGCCGCGACATGCGCCGCCTAAACTACATTGAGAATTTCATTCAAGACTTGCATTACGGCTTGCGGATGCTGGCGAAGAATCCCGGTTTCACTGCCGTGGCGATCTTGACACTCGCTCTCGGCATTGGCGCGAACACGGCAATCTTCAGCCTGATCGACGCGATTCTGGTCAGAGCTCTTCCGGTCAGCCACGCGGAGAGTCTTGTTGTACTTGCTTCCTTTTCTCGGAACGGGAGGGTCGGCGACTTTGGCTACTCGGACTATCGGATGATAAGCGACGGAAATCGTACGTTCGCCGGTGTCCTTGCGGCCTCGAGCCCGAGGCGCATCGATGTCGGGATGGGTGCTGAGACGGAGGTCGCACTGGGTAAGATCGTCTCCACCAACTACTTTTCGGTCCTCGGCGTCCAATCCCTCTTCGGCCGTGCGTTCAACGGCGAGGATGAGAACGTGCAGGTTGTCGTCATCAGTAATCACTTCTGGCAGCGCAGCTTCGCCGGCTCTCCCTCTGTGATCGGGAAACCTATAGATCTGGATGGCCTGCCGTTCACAATCGTCGGCGTCGCGCCGCCAGACTTTCTGGGCGAGACGGTCGGCGAGGCACCGGACGTCTGGGCCACAATGAGCCTGATGCCGGCGGCCCAGAGGATCGCGCCTGGCTTCACATGGCTTTATCTGATGGGACGTTTGAAGCCCGCAATTCAGGCGGGGCAGGCAAGCGCGGATATGATGGCGTTATTGCCACAGCTCGCGGACAGCGCGTCGCAGGGCGGTTTCATTGATCGCATCGCAGTTGAAAGGGGTGACCGAGGTAGTTCCGGGCTGCGTGACACCTTCTCCGCTCCCTTGGGAATCCTAATGGCCGTGGTGGCGGTGGTTCTGCTGATTGCCTGCGCAAATTTGGCGAGTCTCCAGTTGGCGCGGGCGGCAACAAGACAAAGAGAGATCGCTACTCGCCTCGCGCTTGGGGCCAGCCGCGGCCGAGTAGTCCGGCAGTTGGTGACGGAAAGCATGCTGCTGGCACTTTTAGGAGGCGTGCTCGGACTTCCGTTTGCCCTCTGGAGCGAGCGGGTTCTGACGAGCCTGGTTGCCGGCGTGGGCCGTGCCGTCACCGTTGACCTGCGCCCTGACATTCGCGTCTTGGCTTTCACCGCTGTGATTTCGGTTGCGACAGGCGTGCTATTTGGTCTCGCACCCGGTCTTAAGGCTGCGCGCCAGGGCGTCGGCACGGGGCCAATACTTAACTCGCCTCTTTTCGCTGGCCGCGGTCGGCGCTGGGGATTCAACGACGGGCTGATCACGCTCCAAGTCGCACTTTCGCTTTTGTTATTGGTGGTCGGCGGGCTGTTTATTCGGACGATTCAGAATCTGAAGGGCCAAGACTTAGGATTTCGAGCCGCCGGTGTTCTTTCTGTGCAGCTCGTCCCACAGCGCGAGTACCGGCCGAATTGGGCGAACGTAATCGGGCCATTGCTGCAGCGCACGGAGGCCATCCCAGGAGTGCATGTCGCAAGCGTTTCTTTCCATGAAATATTGGCAAATGACAGCAGTGGGGTCAGCGGCCTCAAGTTCGAAGGGTACCCACGAACAAGAGAGGACCAACGCGCGCAGGCGAATTGGGTGGGGCCTAATTATCTTGAGACGTCAGGCATCCCGGTGCTTGAGGGGCGCGAGTTTTCTCAAGAGGACAATTCCAACTCTCGGAAAGTCGCGATTCTCAACCAGACCATGGCTCGGCAGTACTTCGGCAACCGGTCTGCCTTGGGTAAGCGGTTCGAGTTCAATAACGAACAATACGAGATCATCGGTGTCGCGAGGGATGCGAAGTACAAAGGTCTTCGGCAATCGAATGTCCCGCTCCTGTACTTCGCGGCATTGCAAAACAATTCGGAGATTCATTCGCTGGAGGTACGTACCAACGGCCCTCCCCTTGCTATTGCTGGCGCCGTGCGCGCTGCGGTTCGGGAAGCGGATCCACACATGAGAGTCGGTGAAATCACGACTCTGGAGAATCGCGTTAACCAAAACATGGCGCCGGAGTTTCTGGTGGCGGATATTGCGGGTTTCTTCAGCGGTTTGACCCTATTGCTGGTCTTTATCGGGATCTATGGAACACTCGCTTATACGGTTGCACGCCGGACGAATGAGATTGGCCTCCGCATGGCACTGGGCGCGGGGCGAAGCAATGTGCTGAAGCTCGTCGTGGCTGAGGGATTCAAGCTCGCGTTGATTGGTGTCGCTATTGGGACCGCCGGGGCACTGGCACTGACACGCTTGTTGTCGAGCTTGCTTTACGGTGTTAAGCACAGCGACCCCCTAACGTTTGTCGCTGTGGCATTTATTCTCGCCAGCGTGGCTCTCGCAGCGTGCTACATCCCGGCCCGCCAGGCGACGAAGGTCGATCCTATCGTGGCCCTGAGGTACGAGTAGGTTGGGCCCACCCGAGAAGGCTTCAAGGTGGTCTTTATGCGCTCGTTCTACAAGCTACGCCTTCGATTCCGATCACTTCTCCGTAAGAACGATGTCGAGCAGGAACTGAGCGACGAACTCCGCTTCCACCTGCAAGGGCTGATTGAGGAGAAGGTCGCAAAAGGGATGCCCGCAGAGGAAGCCCGTTATGCAGCCCTGCGCGAGCTGGGCGGTATGGAACAGATCAAAGAGGAGTGCCGGGATATGCGCCGAGTGAACTACTTCGAGAGCTTTTTCCAAGATGTTCGCTATGGACTGCGGATGTTCGCCAAGAACCCCGGCTTTACTGCTGTCGCTGTTCTGACGCTAGCGATCGGCATTGGTGCCAATACCGCGATCTTCAGCGTTGTGAACTCCGTCCTTCTACGCCCGTTGCCTTTTCCCCAACCGGACCGAATCGTCCAGTGCCTGAAGCAGTATAAGGATGGTACCGGGAGCTCAGTCTCGGTGCCGCTTTTCAACTATTGGCGCGATCACAATCAGGTGTTTGACAGCTTGGCTGCTTTCGACATTCTGCCGATCGGCTTCAACTTGGCAAAATCTGGGGAAGCTGAGCGTGTTCCGGGCGTCCGCGTGACGGCTGGGTTCTTTCAGGTGCTCGGCATCAGACCCGCCCTCGGACGCGAGTTCCTACCAGAAGAAGACTCTGTTGGCGGTCCACACGCAATCATCCTCGGCAATGGTCTTTGGCAAAGTCGCTTCGCCGGAGATAGGACCTTGGTTGGGAGCACCATCACGGTTAACGGTCAGCAATACGTGGTGGTGGGCATCATGCCCGCAGGATTTGATTTCCCCGCCGGCTCGGATTTTTCCTCGGGAACCCAGCTTTGGATTCCGTTCCAATTGCCGACCCTGAGTCACGACCCGGCCAATTACCTGGTGTGTGTCGGAAGATTGAAGCCAGGCTTTAGTCGGCTGCAGGCGGAGACTCAAATCAGCCAAGTGACCCGGGCCTTCCATCGGGCAATGCCCGAACTGCCCAGCTCCGATGAATGGGCTGCGTTGGTCCCCTTGCACGAACGCCTGGTGGGACCCATCCGGCCGGCTCTCCTCACCCTGCTCGGAGCGGTCGGACTTGTTCTGTTGATTGCCTGCGCCAACGTGGCCAACCTGCTGGTGGCCAAATCCACGGCTCGACTTAAGGAAGTCGCCATTCGCACAGCTCTTGGGGCAAGTCGCTTCAGGGTGATGCGCCAACTCCTCACCGAGAGCGTTTTACTGTCCCTCTTGGGCGGTCTTCTGGGCCTTGTGTTCGCTTTCGGTGCTGTGGCCGTCATCATGGGGGTGGGCCCTTCCGACCTTCCTCGGCCCGTGAACGTTAGCCCGGATTGGCGCATCCTCAGCTTCACGCTGATGGTCTCCCTGCTGACCGCGATACTGTTCGGCCTTATGCCAGCCCTCAGCACCGCCCGGATGCAGGTTAGCGACTCACTGAGGGAGGGTTCCTCACGGGTGACAGTCGGCGTCTCGGGCCGAAGACTCTCCGCTGGGCTTATCGTCGTCGAGACAGCACTCTCCTTGATGCTGGTGATCGGAGCAGCACTCCTAATCCGTAGCCTCGCAACGCTCTTGAAAGTCAATCCAGGTTTCGACCCTCGTGACGTCCTTACCTTTGAGACTACGCTCCCGGAAGCAAAGTATGGAACCTCAGGCAAGTTCTCGGCCTTCGTCCGTGAAGCCCTCCGTCGGCTCCAAGCCCTGCCGGGAGTGGAAGCCGCCGCTACCGTTACCTGCCTGCCCACGGAGTTCGGCCCCGACTTTCCATTTACGATCGAAGCCCGTACGGGCCCAGGTTCCGACCAGAACCCGGGGGACAGCCAGTACCGTCTCATCAGCCCTGAATACTTTCAGACCATGCACATCCCGCTGCTAAAGGGACGTTACTTCACGGAGGGCGACAGCCAACGCTCCCAGCCTGTCGCAATCATTAACGAAACCATGGCGCACCAGTTCTGGAGGAATAGTGACCCTATTGGCCAACAGTTGATCATTGGCAAGCCCATGGGGCCCGATTGGACCGAGCCGCCCAGGGTAATCGTCGGGGTAGTAGGTGATGTGAGAGAAAGCTCCTTGAGCGAATCCGCTCCACCAGAGATGTTTGTGCCCTACCGGCAGGTACCCGCCCATATGGTGCCGCTGCTCGTGCGCGAGATTCCTGCACGCTGGGTTGTCCGCGTGAGAGGGACGCCCCTTTCCGTTGCCGCCGAGGCAAAGCAGGCGGTCCTCGAAGTGGACCCCGACGAACCCATTGCCCAAGTACGGTCCATGGAACTGGTGTTGTCCGAGTCTCTCGGACGCTGGCGATTCAACACGATTCTGCTTGGCGCGTTTGCGGGCCTTGCCTTGGTACTTGCCAGTGTCGGCATCTATGGTGTGCTCTCTTATACGGTGAGCCGACGGGTGCATGAAATAGGCATCCGGATGGCCCTGGGGGCCGACCGTCGTGAGGTAATCGAGCTGGTGGTCGGGGAAGGCATGGCGACGGCGCTTATGGGCATCGCCGCCGGTCTGTTGGCCGCCTTGGGCCTGACAAGGTTGCTTTCAAGCATGCTCTACAGCGTACAGCCAACTGACCCGCTAACTTTCCTGGCCAGTGCGGTACTGCTGGGAGCCGTGTCACTGATTGCGAGTTACATCCCGGCCCGCCGGGCGACGAAGGTCGATCCTATGGTGGCCTTGAGGTACGAATGAAGCAATCAACTTTCAGCCGTCAGCAGAGCTCTAATACCGAAAGTTGAGCGCTAAGGGTGACTGGCTGAAAGCTGAGGATTAGTAGCATGCGCTGGCTCTACAAGCTGCCTCGTCGGCTCCGCTCAATCTTTCGGAAGACCCGCGTCGAGCAGGAACTGACCGACGAACTTCGCTTCCATCTTGAGAAGCTTGCAGAGGAAGAGCGCGCAAAGGGGATGACCGCAGAGGACGCCCGCTACGTGGCTCTACGCAGGTTGGGCGGGATCGAGCAAATCAAAGAGGAGTGCCGCGACCTGCGTGGAGTGAACTACATTGAGAACCTCTTTCAGGACCTTCGCTACGGCCTGCGGATGCTGGCAAAAAGTCCCGGCTTCTCGGCGGTGGCGGTCTTGACGCTCGCGGTGGGTATCGCCTCGAACACGGCAATCTTTACTGTGGTCAACACGGTTTTGCTGCGTCCGCTGCCATATCCCGACGCTGGCCGGATCGTAGACATCTTTCGGCAGGATCGAACCGCAGATTCTCTGCCAATGTTCTCCTACTGGCAGCAGAACAACCCCTGCTTCGACGATTTGACAGCCTATGGTGTTCGCGCCAGCAGAGTCAATCTGCGGGGTGGAGACCGGCCCGAGTTAGTGCGGACGCTGAGGGTGTCGACGAATTATTTCCGCTTGTTCGGAGCGAACCCGATCCTGGGGCGGGGCTTCACCTCACAAGAGAACCAGCTAGGCGGGCCAGAAGCCTTGGTCATGAGCTACGGATTATGGCAAGGGCGATTCGGCCGCGATCCCTCGATCCTGGGCAAGACTATCACTTTAGGCGGGGCCCCTTACACGGTCGTCGGCGTTTTGTCACCGAATTTCAGGCCCTATCCCCCCACAGACGTTTGGATCCCATTGCAGGCCGACTCTAGCAGCACCGATCAAGCGCATGTCCTAATGGTCTCCGGGCGGCTGCGAAGCGGCACGACCCTCGCTCAGGCTAATTCGCAGATGGCGGTTATCGGCAAGCGGTACAGTCAAGCGCACCCGGAGCAGTTGGGAAATGACGACAAGCTCACCGTCACCCCAATGCTACAAGAGATCACTGGCGACATCCGGCCAGACCTGCTTATCCTGCTGGGCGCGGTGGGACTCGTGTTGCTGATTGCCTGCGCCAACGTGGCGAACCTTCTGCTGGCCCGCTCCACCGGTCGTCAGCGAGAAATTGCGGTTCGGGCGGCCATCGGCGCCGGAGGCGGACGGATTGTGCGGCAACTGCTTACGGAAAGTCTGCTGCTAGGGTTAGCCGGTGGAACACTGGGCTTGGCCCTCGGATCATGGGGCGTCCGTGCTCTTATCCTGCTCTCGCGCGTGGACTTGGCGATGTACCAGCGGTTCCAGGAAGTGGCGCGTGTCCCAGCTCTCGATTCTGGCGTCGCCGGCTTCACCGCCTTGGTCTCCATAATGACTGCCGTTCTCTTCGGACTTTTCCCTGCACTCCAACTTTCCCGGACAGATCTGCTGTCTTCCCTGAAAGGGTCGAGCGGGTATGCAACCATTGGCATGAGGCACACTCGCCTCCGCAATGCTCTGGCGGCAGCTGAAGTCGGTGTCGCTGTCGTCTTGCTTTGTGGAGCAGTGCTTTTGATCCGCAGCCTGGCGGTACTGCACAGCGTGCAGCCCGGATTCGATCCGCAAAACCTGCTGACCCTGAAAGTTTCGCTGGCGGGAAGTGAATACGCCCGGGGCGCCGACATTGACCGCCTGGGGCGGAAAATCCTGGACCGAATAGACCGCATACCCGGTGTGGAATCGGCTGCGATGGCCAACTCCCTCCCATTCGGCGCAATCAGCGACATGATCTTCAACATTCCCGGCAGACCGCCGCTTAAGGGCTACAAATTCACCGGCGACGTGCTCTGGTGCTTCGTTTCGCCAAGCTATTTCGAGACTCTGCGGATTCCACTCCGAGGAGGGCGGTTGTTCCGGGACCAGGAACCGTCCCATGCGGTCATTATCAGCGAAGCCATGGCGCGGAAGTTCTGGCCAAACGAGAATCCGGTAGGCCAATCGATTATCATCGGCGCTGGACTTGGACCCAAGATCGAGCAGGGACCTACGCAGATTGTTGGTGTCGTGGGCGACGTCCGCTACAGGCTGGACTCCGATGCCCCAGCGGTGATGTACCAATTGTATTCGCACATTTCGGATGAGGGCGTGCGGCTGACGAGCCAACTACAGCCGGCGGGTATCGCGATCCGGACAAAGCCGCGCGTGGCTCCACTCAGCGTCAGCCAAGCGACGCAGGAAACCTTGCTGGCCCGCGACACGCAATTGCCCGCCACGGCGGTGCAAACTATGGAGCAGGTGATGTTGGACTCGACAGCCGAAACCAACTTCAACTTGCTCCTGTTCGGAGTCTTTGCTGGCATTGCGCTGCTGCTGGCCGTCGTGGGGATCTATGGTGTGATGGCCTACACCGTGGAACAGCGAACACATGAGATTGGCATCCGCACGGCTCTTGGTGCGCGTCGTGAACATATGCTAAAGCTGGTTGTTGGTCAGGGGCTCAAGATGACTTTGGTCGGCTTGGGTATCGGTGTCGCCGCTGCGCTGGCACTGACGCGCTTCCTAGCGAGCTTGCTCTATGGCGTCAAGCCCACCGACCCGTTGACCATGATCGCCGTCTCAATAATTCTGACGGCCACGGCGCTTCTCGCTTGTTACATCCCGGCCCGACGCGCCACCAAGATAGATCCGATGGTAGCCCTGAGATATGAATGACCGAATTGGATAACAAAGAACTTAGGGTCCTCGCCATGGTAGCGTAAGAACCGCTGCCGGGCAGGTGGCCTGCCACAGACACCGCAGACAATACGTGAGGGTACTCTCCTCATCGTGCTCCCTCCGCCGCCTGCGCACGCGCGGCTTGGAGCGCCAATCGGTCCGCCCGGTTCTGGTCCGCATGGTCGCCATGCCCCGCCGTCCATTCCCACCCGATGTCGTGCTTCTGGGCGATCTGATCGAGCTGATCCCACAAGTCTTGGTTCAACACAGGATCGCCATTCGATTTGTGCCAGCCGTTGGACCGCCACTTGGCTAGGTGCTCTGTTATTCCCTTCTTGAGGTACTGGGAATCGCTTACCAACCGAACGTGACACCGCACCCTCAGTGCCCTCAAGCCTTCGATGGCTGCCGTTAACTCCATCCGGTTGGAAGTGGTCTTCGGGTGGCTTCCGACCACCTCCTTCTGACGGTCCCCACTGCGGAGAACACATGCCCAGCCGCCGGGACCGGGATTGCCGATGCAACTTCCATCCGTAATGATCGTGACCTCTACCATCGTTTCTCACCTCCTTTCGGCAAAAATGGATTCGGTGTCGGCCAGCCTATCTCTTTAGCCCTTCTGGATTGGCCAATCCCTGTCGCCGACATACCCACGCCTACCGTGTTGACGTAGGGCTGTCGGGGCCAGACGGCACGCCCTGGATCGCTGGCGCCGACTCCGGGATCTCGGTGAAGCCGACCGCGTCAACGCGGTAGCGCTTACCCTCCAGCCTGATGATGTCGCCAACGCTAACTGAGCAGTGATTTGCGACAGGCTGAAAATCGTTCTGGCCGTAGTAGAAGATGTGGTCGAGCTTCTGCTCTGTCGTCAGGTCTCGCCAAAAGGGTGACTCCGTGGTTTGGCCTACGCCTCCGGCGACGGGGATAACCACGGTGCGAATTCTACCCCCGCTGAAGGCCTCCATCTCGACTTCGACGGTGACGACCTCTTCCGCGTCCACCTTACGCACACGGCATTCACGGTTCGCAGGATCCTCATTGGCCCAATTGATGCCCCAGGCGGCAGCCGCCGCGTAGGTTGCAGGCCACTGCGCATCCTGGCGGGCACCATGGACTAACTGGAAGTTGTCGAGACCGGACGCACAACGAGCCGTCCAGCCGTAGGCGCTCTTCACCACTTCAACGCTGCGGCGACCGCGACGGTGCTGATCTTCCTGCAACTTCGGAAGGTTGGTCCTGACGTTCTGATCGGCAGCACGGCTGGTCTGCTGACGGACTTCTTCGTCCCACTTTTCCGGCCTGCCAGCGAGTAGGACGAACTCCTTGGTGTTAAGCATACGTCTTTCCTTTCTCCCGCCAAGGCGGGTTCTTACTCCGGATGTAAAGTGTTTTGGGTTGAGTGGGATTGGGGCCTGACACCGCAGAACATCTCAGGCTCAAGCCCTGATCATGGCAAGGTACGAGGTAAGCGGAACGAAGTGGAAGCGTCTCACTACCGGCCTCCGTAGTAGACAGCGTGGACGAAACTGGCGTCCAGGCCGGTCATGACGCACACCTCCCCGATCGAGTAGCCGGCCAAGAGCTCAACCAAGCCCGCCAGCTCGTGACGGGCGGCCGCCTCCCCCGGCAACTGGTCCAGGTCCGGGACGATCACCGCCTCAGCCCCCACCGGCGAGCGCCGCTGCAGGATCAGCTTCTGTTGGTACTTCCAGGATTTCTGGAGGTCCTCGAACTTCGCAAAAACTGAGTACGACTCGTACAAAATCCTGCTCCCCGGCCGCAGGGGATCCCGCACTTTGTCGAAGAGCACCACTTTATTGCCGCGCTCTAGGGCGCGACGCAACTTACTCATGTTCATGCTAAACCTCTCCTCTCTCTCCAGATGGATTTTGAAGTGCTGCCTGCACTTAGCCCCTGCATGACGTAGCGTTGGATTCAACGGTAAATGGCTGCGCAAGGCACCGTGGCGGCCGCCGTCACATTGGGTGCACTGGCCGGCCGGCAGGCATCGTGAGCGGAGTCGTCGGGTTGTGCGATGTCGCCATCTCTCAGCGATGGCTAAGAAGCCGCCTGCAGTGCTGCACGATCCGCAACTGCCCTGGGCGGTCACAGCGGTGAATGCGCCTGTTGTGGAGGGGCTCCTATTTCGTGGCGCGCTGCTTACAGGCCTACTCTACATCCTCCGAGCGTTGCGCATTGGTTCAGACCTAAGGGTATTACTGGGCGTCCTGTTTGCTGCAGGACCGCCCAGTAAGTCCCAAGAAACAGGCCGAACGGGAGCGGGTTGGCCTTGGCCCGCGCCTTCACCTCGTCAACCGTTGCGAGGGTAAAGCCGCCATGTCGTAGAACCCGAGCGCCTTTG
>Ga0306922_10004012_pt1 | contig 13880 bp, 10 predicted proteins | sample sta12Cox44000082_FD_203758 | JGI IMG/M metagenome (GOLD analysis project Ga0306922, IMG submission 203758) | Lab enrichment of tropical soil microbial communities from Luquillo Experimental Forest, Puerto Rico - statoxic.12C.oxic.44.000.082 (v2)... | ecosystem: Environmental > Terrestrial >... | reverse complement strand
ATCGACGGAACTGACGCAACCGCGTATGCGTGGCGCGCTCAAAACTACACTGCCCTCGGGTACTTCGATCGCTCCATACGCGACAACGAGCAATGTCTGAGTATCGATCCTGCTTATGAGCTCTGCCGGCGTCACCTGGCAATTACGTACTTGTACCTCGGACGGACGAACGACGCGCTTGGCCTCGTAGAAACCAGCTTGGGAAATGGTTACCTCTTCGGCGATGCAGCGTTTGTGATGGCAGTCGCAGCACGGGGCGATCGTTTCGGTGTGCTCACGCTCCTGGCACAACTGTATCAGGAGGATCCGCAGCTGATTCGTCCGCTGTTCCGTGCGCTCACCGATCGTGCTTTCAACGATCGCGAACGGCAGGATGCGGTTGAACTCGTCAGACGCTCAAAGAACAGCGCCACCTTCGTGCCATCGGCATTCCTGGTGTTGAAAGCTTACGGAGAGATAACTTCCTCGCCCATGGATCCTCCGATCTGGTGGGCACGCGAGGATGCGTGGCTTAAATCCCAAAGCCGTAAGCGTCTGATCGAGTATTGGCATCTTCCTGAGTATTGGCGGAAGCACGGATTCCCGCCGCAGTGCAGGGCTCTCGGCGGGACGGATTTCGAGTGCCGCTGACCGTGGCGGTCGATCCGCTTCAATCCCGTTGCACGGCACTCGCAAGTTCCTGACGTTTCTGCGGCAATTTCACCACGGTCGAATTGGTAACTGCTTGATTTAGTGCGCCGTGCAAAGGCACGGTCTTCCAGCGGGGAGTAAGTCCCGCCCGGCAACTGTCGCTCCGGCCGGTAGCAATCGGAGCAGTCGTGGAGGTAACGAAGCGGCTGAAGCCTTCGGTGTAGAGGGTCGCCTTGGGCGATCTGCGAGCTGACAGGCCATAAGGAGTGTGAACGCTGAGCAGGTCTCGAAAACAGTGATGCGGAGGCCGACCCGATCTAAATCTCGGGGAAGGCTGCCACGTTCGGGGAAGCGAGCGACGAACGCACCCGAGCAGTCCGCCGGGATAATGGCGATGGCATGTCAGCACAGGAAGACCGATGCAACACGGGAAGCCCTATGTCGTGGAACGGGACGAACGTCCAACCAGACACCCGCGAGGGCCAGGCTGGGCGGCACAGGGTGGCGGAGAGGCCCGTAGTACCGTGGAAGCCGGGTAACGCCGGTGGAGGGAAGGGGCCTTGGTTCAAGACGAGCGTAAGACGTAGCGAGGAGCGGGAGATTGGGCAACCTAGCAACTCCGCCGAGTGTTCAGAAGCTACAGGCGGCGCTCCATGCCAAAGCGAAGGACGAGCCGAGCTGTCGGTTCCATGCGCTGTACGACAAGCTGTACCGCGAGGACATGCTGCGTCATGCCTACCAGTGCTGCCGTGCGAACCACGGTGCGCCGGGGGTGGACGGAGTGCGTTTCGAGGACATCGAGGCGGACGGTGCTGAAGTCTGGCTCGGAGAGCTGGCGAAGAGGCTCAAGGAGAAGACGTATCAGGCGGAAGCGATCCGCCGGGTGTATATCCCGAAGCCCAACGGCAAGTTGCGGCCACTGGGGATCCCGACGATCCGTGATCGAGTGGTGCAGATGGCGATGGTGCTGGTTTTGGGGCCGATCTTTGAGGCCGACCTACCACCAGAGCAGTATGCCTACCGACCGGATCGGAACGCTCACGACGCAATCCGGCAGGTTCACAGCCTGCTGAGAACGGGTCACACGCAGGTCGTTGACGCGGATCTGGCCGCGTACTTCGACTCGATCCCGCACGCCGAGCTGATGAAGTCGGTAGCGCGTCGGATCGTCGATCGGCAGGTGCTGCACCTGATCAAGATGTGGCTGGAAGTGCCGGTTGAGGAAACCGACGAGAGGGGTAGAAAGAAGCGCACGACCCGACAGCGTGACGAGAAGCGCGGTATTCCTCAGGGTTCGCCACTCTCTCCACTGCTCGCGAACTTGTACATGCGACGGTTCGTGTTGGGGTGGCGCCGGAAGGGGTTTGAAGCGCGCTTCAAGGCGCGCATCGTCACTTACGCTGATGATCTGGTCATCTGCTGCAAAGGCTCGGCGGCGCAAGCTCTCGAAGCCATGCGGTCTGTGATGGCACAGCTCAGGCTGACCGTGAACGAGGAGAAGACCCGAGTGTGTCGTATACCGGATGACACGTTCGATTTCTTGGGCTACACCTTCGGGCGGTGCTACTCCCCGATCACGGGTCGCGCCTATCTGGGCACCCGCCCATCGAGGAAGAGCATCCGCCGGGTCATCGAGCGGCTGCACGCGGAGACAGCTCTGCGCACCGGCCTGCTCGACACGGCCCTGATCGTGCAGCGTATCAACCGGCTGTTGCAGGGCTGGGCGGGGTACTTCTGCCTGGGTCCGGTCAGCAAGAGCTATCAAGCGTTGGACCGCTACACGCTCCGTCGGCTTCGTCGGTGGTTGTGCGACAAGCACAAGGTAGGGAGCTACGGGTACAAGCGCTTTCCTGACGGGTACTTCTATACCCAGCTGGGCCTTGTGCGCCTACAGCTCCTTCCCCGTCCGTGGGCGACCGCATGAGGTCTTGTCCGAGAGCCGGATGCGGGAGATCCGCATGTCCGGTTCGATGAGCGGGGACTGGAAACGGGAGCCTATCAAGGGCTTACCGCGCCAGTCCTCGACTCTACATGGTGCCGCCGGTCTGGATTGAACAGACGACCTGCCGCTTACAAGGCGGCTGCTCTACCACTGAGCTACGGCGGCAAGAACTGGAATGCGCGGGCCGCGATCACGCGCGATTATGGCTGCCATGGGCCAACCCCGCAAAGGCGCCCCGGCCGACCGGCTGGGACGGATCGACTGGCAACGCATTTCGGCCGACCTGGACGATCGCGGCAGCGCGATCATCGAGGGCCTGCTGACGGATTCCGAGTGCCGGAGTGTCAGTGGCTGCTATACCGACGATGCCTTGTTCCGCTCCCGGATCGTGATGGCGAGTCATGGGTTTGGCCGCGGCGAGTACAAGTACTTTGCGTATCCGCTGCCGCAGCTCGTTGCAACGCTGCGCGCCGGCTGCTATCCGCATCTCGCCGCGATTGCCAACCGCTGGAGCGAGCGGCTGCGGACACCGACGCGGTATCCGCCCGCGCATTCCCGGTTCCTTTCCTTCTGTCACGCGGCGGGTCAGACTCGTCCCACCCCGCTGCTGCTCAGGTACGGCCTCGGCGACTACAACTGCCTGCACCAGGACCTCTACGGCAGCTGCGTGTTTCCGTTGCAGCTGACCGTGCTGCTGTCGCAGCCGGGCGAGGATTTCACTGGCGGTGAGTTCGTCATGACCGAACAGCGGCCACGCATGCAGTCGCGAGCGGAAGTGGTGCCTGCGCGCCGCGGCGACGCGGTCATCTTCGCGGTCCATCATCGCCCCGTGTCGGGCACACGCGGTATATACCGCGTCAATCTTCGCCACGGCGTGAGCCGGATCCGTTCCGGGCAGCGCCACGCGCTCGGGGTCATCTTTCACGATGCAAAATGAGCTTTTCGAGCCCGCGCCGCGCGCCGCCCACGAACGGCTGGCTCCGGGCGCCTCGCTCCTGCGCGCGTTCGCAGCCCGGCAGGCGCAGGCGTTGCTCGAGGATCTGCGCGAGCTGACCGCACGCAGTCCGTTTCGCTGCATGAGCACACCAGGCGGCTTGCGCATGTCAGTCGCCATGACCAATTGCGGTGATGCCGGCTGGCTCACCGACAGAACCGGGTATCGTTACGCTGCGCTCGACCCGGTGAGTGACGCGCCCTGGCCGGCGATGCCGAGTGCTTTCCGCGAGCTGGCCACGGCTGCCGCTGCCGCTGCCGGGTTCAGCGCTTTCGCCCCCGATGCCTGCCTGATCAGTCGCTACGAGCCTGGCGCGCGGCTGTCCCTGCACCAGGACAAGGATGAACGCGATCTCGAGTCACCCATCGTGTCCGTGTCCCTCGGGCTGCCCGCGGTGTTCCTGCTCGGCGGTCACAGCCGCTCCGATCGTCCGCGCCGCATCGCGCTCGAGCATGCCGACGTGGTGGTGTGGGGCGGTCCGGCGCGTCTGCGATATCACGGCGTCCTGCCGCTCGAGGAGGGGCAGCATCCGCTGCTCGGAAGGCACAGAGTGAATCTCTCCTTCCGTCGGGCGCGTTAATACCGCGGACACCGTCGCGGTTCGTCCTGTCCCTGGCGCACCGGGCGCGCTTCCTTCACGCCCAATCGGGCTCCTGCCCGCGCTTCCACTTGATGCTGCAGCCGACGCTCGGTGTCTGCTCCGGCGGCGGCGCTTTGCCCTGCAGCAACGACTCACAGGCGGCGCGCAGGTCGGCGCCGGTCACTGGAATCCCGTTTCCCGGCCGGCTGGCGTCGAACTGTCCGCGATAGGCGAGTCGGCGATCGCGATCGAACAGAAAGAAGTCGGGCGTGCAGACCGCCTGATACGCCCGCGCGACCTGCTGCGAGTCATCGTACAGGTAGGGAAACGTGAAGCGCTCGCGTGTGGCGACGCTCGCCATCTTTTCGGGCCCATCCTCGGGATAGCTCACCGCATCGTTGGAACTGATAGCGGTCACGGCAACGCCGCGCGCCCCAAAATCCCGCGCAAAGCCGCCGAAACCATTGAGGATGTGCTTCACGAAAGGACAGTGGTTGCAGATGAAAGCGACCAGCAGCACGGGAGAGGCCGCGAAGTCCGCGAGCGCGACGCTCCGGCCCGTCACCGTGTCGCGCAACGCGAAAGGGGGAGCCTGCGTGCCGAGCGGCAGCATTCGCGAGGTTGTACGAGCCACGGCGTCTCCCGACAATCGCCTGCCCGATGGTAACTCCGCGCGGGCGGTAGTCCAGCGGACGCTTCGGCTGCGCCGCCGCCACAGCGGCACGCCGGCCAGGGATTTGTACCTAGCGCAGTGTGGTCGCTCCCCCTGGCGGCGTGGCAGGATGGGGCGCTCGATGAGCAACAGGATGCGGATGCTCAAGGAGACCGCAATGACCAATCCGCCGCGGCGCCCAGCTCACTTGCAGCACGCCCCCCAGGTCGGCAGCGCCGACCCGGAGCGGCGTAACTCGCCGATCCAGACCGATCCCGAACAATCCTTCGAGCTGATGCAGGCACAGGTCGGGGATGAGGCCGGCGCTTGTTATTTCAACGACCGCCGTTACCCCGCAGGTAGCTACGTGCTCAGCGGTACCACCTATTTGCGCTGCGAGCGGGGGATCTGGGTCGAGGCGGGAACGCTGAGCGCTCACCTCACCGTGTAGCCGCGCGACTGCAGGCAAGCGGTCTGGCCGCGAAAGTACGCGGCGCGTTTCTCACGAGGCTGAGCCGCAGCGTCCGCCGCGGTCGGATCGTAACCGCTCTCCGCCATCGCCCATTGATGGCACTCGTAGCGATCCTTCGCCTGATCGGCAGACTGGGCGTTGGCCGGAGAGGCGAACAGCTGGTCGCTGGCGCCGGCGGTGACCGGCGCCGGCGTCGTGCCCGCCGCGTCGAGCCCTGCGGGAGGAGCGACCACTTGGTATTCGTTGCGGCCGGCGTCCCAAACGTAATAGCTGTCGTTGGCGTAGTAATAGCTGGTCCCGCCCCACCAGATGGTCGTGTAATGCGGTGGTGCCAACGGCAGGAACACGCCGCTCGGTGGCGGGGAGATCACCCAGCCACCGTGCCACCATCGCTGCCAGTGCCACGACTGATCCCAACTGCCCTGCCAGCGATACCAGTTGCCTTCGTGGAAGTAGTAGCGATCGCCGTTGGGCGCATGCAGATTCGCCAGGCCGCCATCGGGCGGGGTGTGCACGGCATAGCCGCGGTCGTAGTAGTAACGGTTGTGCGCGAAGCGCGCGTCCAGGTGTTGGTGCTCGGGCGCGTGCGTGGGCGCACCGCCGGGCGGCGCGGCCTGTTGCGCCATTGCCGAAACTGCTGCGATGACGGCCACGGCTGCCGTCAACAGGCGGCACCTGAGTCTTGCAGACCGGCTCAATTGCCCAGTACGCACGGCGGGCAATATACACGAGCCGCCGCGCGTGAGCCGCGCTCGGCGCCCGGCCCGACCCAACGGGGCATGACGCCCGCCCGGGGTGATTGCAGTACAGCCGTTAGAGTAAGGTGTGAGCGCGGCAGAGCAGGATCGGGCGGCTCTTGCCTTTGCTTATGGCAGAAGAAAGGAAAACTTATGGCCGGTCGTCACTTTCTTTTTGTACCTGGTCCGACCAACGTGCCCGAGCGGATCCTGCGGGCGATGGCCGTGCCGATGGAGGACCACCGCTCGAGCAAGTTCCCGGAGCTGACGCTGCGCTGCCTGGCGGATCTGAAGAAGATATTCAAGACCGCGAGCGGCACTCCGATCCTCTTTCCCTCTTCCGGCACCGGCTGCTGGGAAGCGGCGCTCACCAACTGTCTCAATCCGGGCGACCGCGTGCTGGCGGCGCGCTTCGGCCAGTTCACGCATCTGTGGATCGACATGTGCCAGAGACTCGGCTTCGAGGTCGAGGCGCTGGAGGTCGAATGGGGCGCGGGCACGCCGATCGATCGCTACACGGCCGCGCTCGAAGCCGACAGGAAGCACACCATCAGGGCGGTGCTGGTGTGTCAGAACGAAACGGCCACCGGGGTCACGAGCGATGTGGCCGCCATACGCCGGGTACTGGATGAGACGCGCCATCCGGCGCTGCTGTTCGTCGATGCGGTCAGCGCGCTCGCCAGCATCGACTTCCGCATGGACGAATGGGGCGTGGACGTCTGCATCAGCGGCTCGCAGAAGGGCCTGATGCTGCCGGCCGGGATGGGAATCACCTGCGTGAGCGAGAAGGCGCTCGCCGCCGCGAAGAGCGCGCGTATGCCGCGCTGCTATTTCGATTACCGCGACATGGTCAACGCCAATGCCACCGGCTACTTCCCCTACACGCCGTCCATTCCCATGCTGTACGGGCTGCGCGAGTCGCTGCAGATGCTGCTCGAGGAAGGCCTGGAGAACGTCTTCTACCGGCACAGCTATATCGCCGGCGGCGTGCGCGCCGCCATCGTCGCGGGCTGGAAGCTCGGGCTGTGCGCCCGTGCGCCGCACTGGTATTCGGACACGGTATCGGCGGTGATGCTGCCCGCCGGGATCGACGGCGCCGCGATCATTGCGCGCGCCTTCAGCCGTTACAACCTCGCGCTCGGCGCCGGACTTTCCAGGGTGGCGGGCAAACTGTTCCGCATCGGGCACCTGGGCGATTCCAACGAGCTGATGCTGATGGCGGCGCTCGCCGGCGCCGAGCTGGCGATGCTCGACGGCGGCGTACGCATCGCGGCGGGCAGCGGCGTCGCGGCCGCAGCGGAATTCTGGCGCGCGCGTGCGGCGCCCGCCGGGGCGCACCCATGACGCTGCGCGTGGTGTTCCTCGACCGCGCATCGCTGATCGCCGACATCAGGCCGCCGCACGCCGCGACCGAGTACCTCGAGTACCAGCGCAGTCAGGACGATGAAGTGGTGGAGCGGCTCGCCGGCGCCACTGTCGCCATCACCAACAAGGTGCCGTTACGTGCGGCGCAGCTGCGGCAGCTGCCGGAGCTGCGGATGATCGCGGTGGCGGCCACCGGCTATGACGTAGTCGATGTCGGCTATTGCCGGGAGCACGGCATCGCCGTCGCCAACATCCGCAACTACGCCGTGCACACGGTCCCCGAGCATGCCTTCGCGCTCATTCTCGCGCTGCGGCGCAATCTGCTCGCCTATCGCGCCGATGTAGAGCGCGGCATGTGGAACCGCAGCGAGCAGTTCTGTCTGCTGGATCACCCCATCCTGGACTTGCACGGCTCGCAGCTCGGCATCATCGGCGAGGGGGCGCTGGGCCGGGCGATGGCCGCGATCGGCGCCGCCTTCGGCATGCGGGCGATCTTCCTCGATCATCCGCAGCGTGTCGGCGAGGATCTCGAATATCACCCGCTGCCGCGCCTGCTCGCCGAATCCGACGTGCTGACGCTGCACTGTCCGCTGCTGCCCGCCACGCGCAACATGATCGGCGAGGCGCAGCTGCGCGCCATGAAGCGCAGCGCGATACTGATCAACACGGCGCGCGGTGGACTGGTCGATGAGCGCGCCCTGGTGCGCGCGCTGCAGGAAGGGTGGATTGCGGGCGCCGGCATCGACGTGCTGAGCGTCGAGCCGCCGCGCGAGGGCAATCCGCTGCTCGATCTGCGCCTGCCGAATCTGCTGGTGACACCGCACATCGCCTGGGCGTCGTACGGTGCCATGCAGTTTCTCGCCGACCAGCTCATCGACAACATCGACGCGTGGTCGCGCGGCGCGCCGCAGAATCTCGTCACCTGACCGCCGCGCTCCGGCACCTGCGACTCGCAACCGGCAGCCGCCATGCGCCAGCTTCCGCAGTCCGAGCGAGGGGGATCCGCCGCGGCCGCGGCCCACAGCGACTACGCGGCGCGCGTCGCCGCGGCGCCGCCGGGGCCGGCGCGCGCGCAGCTCACCGCGGCCTGGATCCTGGATGTCTTCGATGACTTCTACGCGCAGTTCCAGCGGCTCACCTGGGCGGCGAAGGCTGCGTTCGAGAGCCGCGATCACCCGACCGCGGTCGCCAACGCGCGGCGGCGCCTCGGGCTCTATAACGCCACCGTCTACCCGCTCGCCGAGCAGCTGCAGGCCGCCGTCCCACAGCTGAAGGAGCAGGAGGTGCTGTGGCGGGAAGTGGAGGCGGCTTACCGCGCGAGCGTCGCTGGGCGCTACGAGGCGGACATCGCGCTCGCCTATCTGCACTCGGCGCAGCGGCGCGTGCATCACGGGGAGTGGAAGCCGGTCGAGTACGGCTTCCGCGGATCGCACCGGGTGGTGCCGCCCGCGGAGCTGGTGTCCGAGTACCTGCCGTGCTCCTGGCCGGTGGACCCGCTGGTCATACAGCGTGCGCTGCAGGTCGCTGAGCTCGCCGTCCCGTTCTGCGATCCGTCGCGCGATGCCGAGCTCATCGCGCGGCGGTTGAACGAGGTGCTCGCGAGCGGTGGCGGCGGGGGATTGCGCGCCATCGAGATGCTGCGCGCGGGTTTCTTCCGCAATCGCGGCGCCTACCTGGTCGGGCGGCTGATACTGAAAGGCACCGAGCTCAAGCCGTGCGTCATCGCGCTCGTCAACACGCCACAAGGACTGCGCGCCGAAGCGCTGCTGCACGCGGCGCCCCACGTGCATAACCTGTGCAGCTCCACCGAGGCGCCCTTCCAGGTGACCAACCGCCACTATCACGAGCTCGCCGCCTTTCTCCACAGCATCATGCCGAGCCGGCCGCTCGGGCTGCACTATTCGACCATCGGCTACTACCACTTCAGCAAGGTGGCGGTGATGAACGAGGTCCGGCGCCGGCTGGTGCACGAGCGCGAGCGGCTCGGCGTAGCGCCGGGCAGTCCCGGCACGGTGACCATCGCCTTCACCTCGCCGCAGCTCGACTACGTCCTCAAGGTGATCCGCGACCAGCCGACCAGCGGCTACAAGTGGGACCGCTTCGAAGGGGTCGATGCCGTGCTCGCCAAGTACAAGCGCGTGCACGAGATCAATCGCACCGGGAGCATGCTCGACAACATCGTCTACTACAACCTGCGGCTCGAGCACGCGTGGTTCGGGAGCGAGCTGGCGGGCGAGCTGCTGCAGGCGGCGGGCAACAGCGTGCAGCGCCAGGGCCGGGCGCTGGTATTCAAGTACCTGATCGCGCAACGCAAGCTCACGCCGTTGAATGTGTTCCTCGAGACCGCGCCCGAGCCGAAGGCGGAGCGCGCCATGATCAACCTCGGATTCTGCATCCGTAACAACGCCGCAGCGAACGTCTTCAACAGGGATTTCGATGCGCGTAATTACGGTGTGAGCCGCTTCCTCAAGATCTATCTCTACGACTACGACGCCGTCGAGGCGCTCACCGAGGTCAAGGTGCGCACCAACCGCGAGCGCTGCGAAGGCGAGGAGGAGGTGCCGGCCTGGTTCTTCGAGCCGGGCGTGGTGTTCCTGCCCGAGGAGATCGAAGCCGGCCTGCGGGTGCGCAACCGCACGCTGCGGCGCGCCTTCCGCGCCGCGCACGCGGACCTCATGACGGTGGAGTACTGGGAGGCACTGCAGCAGGCGCTGCGCTCCGGCGAGGTCCCGGGCATCCATGCCTTTCCCGAGTCCTGCCATCTGCAGGACTGGGGGGCGCAGACGATCGCGACCGAATGACTGCCGCCGGCGCGCAGCCGGGCGCGCGGCGCCGCAGGCGTTCGACCCGCCTCAGCGCGCCAGCGGATGCGATGCCTCGAAGCGCGCGCGTATCTCCCGCAGCTTGCCCGCCAGCTGCTCATCGAGCGGCGGCGGACGATGCGTCTGCAGCAGCTCGCGCAGATCGCGATCGATGCGCGCGTAGAGATCGGTATCGGATCCGCCCGCGCTGCTCAACGGCATGTTGGGCCCGAAGTAACGGCTGCCCCAGAGATGCTCGCGGCAATGGCTCACGGTATGTTGTTGTGCCAGGTAGTTGCCGCGTGGCCCCACGGCGCGCGCCAGGTCCAGTGCCAGCGTGTCCTCATCGATCTGCACGCCCTGCCACATGGTGCGCAACAATCCCGCCAGGTCGTTGCACAGCAGCAGCGCGTGCAGCGAGTACGTCAGCCCCTGATCGAGCGAGCCCAGATAGTCGAGCGTCGCGGGGCGGCTGAAGAAGCACTGCAGCATTCCCGCGGTGAGCTCGGCGACGGCGTCCTGGTTGAAGCGGCTCGCACCCGAGTAGCCGGCGGCGCCGGTGAAGGAGGGCAGCGCGAGCTGGCGCCTCACTTGGCACATCACCAGGTCGGCGAGCGAGGTCTGGGCGAAGTTGCCGATGCTGCCCGTGGCCGGCTCCATGAAGCAGACATCCGAACTGCCGATGCAGAAGGAGCCGCGGCGCACGAGCTGCGCGAGCACCATGGCGGCAAAATCGGTCGCCAGGCTGTTGACGATGCTGCCGGCGGTGGTGATCGGCGTCGAGGCGCCGCCGATCGGCAGCGTGCCGATGCTCACCGGCACGCCGGCGCGCACCGCCTGGATGAGCTGATCGGTGTGCATGGCGTGATAGTTGAGCGGCAGCGGCGTGATGATCTGCAGGAAGTAGGGCTTGTCGAACAGCTCCTGAGCGCCACCGCGGATCGCGGCCGCCATCTCGATGATCACCCCGAGCGACTGCGCCTGCTCGCACAGGTACTCCAGCGGCTTCACGGTATTGCCGGCCATGATCGAGAATTCCTCGATCTCGCCGTGGATGTCCGAGCGCGTGACGTTCTTGCAGGCGATACACACCGCATCGATGTTCTCGAGAGCGTCGGCCACGCGGCTCACGGTGGCGAGATCCTCGCCGGTGCTGTCGCGCGGTGCACCGCTCTCCAGATCGTAGACCTTGATGCAGGTCATCCCGGGGATGAACCAGGTATGGCGGCAGTCGAGGTCGATGGCGCGGGTACCGTCGCGGTCCCACAGCCGGGCGCTCTTCGCTACCGAGTCCAGCGCATCGCGGACGCGCTCCGGATCGAAGCGCACCACGCCCTCATCGCTCGCCGTGCAGCCGCAGCGGCGCAGTATCCCGAGCGCCTCGGAGCCCGGCTCGAAGGCAACCCCGGAGTCGCGCATGAGAATGATCGCCGAGTCGATCAGCCGCTGCGCCTGATCGGCACTGATCGGCGCATACGGAGCGGTGGCTCCCTCGTGCAACCCGACATCCGCCGGCCGCTGATTTTGCGCCGCGGCTTGTCGGGGACGCCGGCCGGTCCGCAGTGCGCGTTGCATGCTGCGCATCCTTTCAATGGCGGCCGCAGGTTGCGCAGCCGGGATCGTGCCCGCAGCATACTCGCTTCGACCACGGCGGGCGGACCGTGCGGACGGAAACGAACATGAGCATCAGTACCGAATCGCGCTACCAGGCATTGTTCGAGCCCGTGAAGCTCGGCCCGGTCACCGCCCCCAATCGCTTCTACCAGGTGCCGCACTGCACCGGCATGGGCCACGTCCTGCCGCGCACGCTGGCGGCGATGCGCGGCATGAAAGCCGAGGGCGGCTGGGGCGTGGTGTGCACCGAGTACTGCTCCATCCATCCGAGCTCGGATGACCTGCCCTATCCGTTCGCGGCGCTGTGGGATGACGGTGATGTCGCCAATCTTGCGGCGATGGCGCAGCAGGTGCATGCACACGGCGCGCTGGCGGGAGTCGAGCTGTGGCACGGAGGCACGTACGTCGCCAACCTGGCAAGCCGCCTGCCGAGCATCGGTGTGCGCTCGATGCCGAGCCGCGAGGAGCCGCTGCAGTCGCAACGCATGGATCGCAGCGACATCCGCGCCTTCCGTCAGTGGCATCTCGCCGCGGCCCGGCGTGCCCGGCAGGCCGGCTTCGATATTGTCTACGTCTACCCGACGCACGGTTATCTGATGGCCGAGTTCCTGTCACGGACTCTGAACGACCGCTCCGACGAGTACGGCGGCTCGCTCGAGAACCGCGCGCGGCTGTTCCGCGAGCTCCTCGAGGAAACGCGCGCGGCGGTCGGCGACCGCTGCGCCATCGCCGTGCGCTTCTCGGCCGATGGGCACGGCGATGAGCACCTCACAGCCACCGAGGCGCACGATGTCATCGGCATGCTGAGCGAGGTGCCGGATCTGTGGGACCTGGTGGTCGGCGATTACTACGGCGAGGAAATGGCCACCTCGCGCTTCGTGCGCGAGGGCTCGCTGGAAGCGCGCGTCGCGCAGGTGCGAAGGCTCACCCGCAAGCCGATCGTGAGCGTTGGACGTTTCACCTCCCCGGACACCATGGTGCGCCAGATACGCAGCGGCGTACTCGACCTGATCGGCGCCGCGCGCCCATCCATTGCCGATCCGTTTCTGCCGACCAAGATCCGCGAGGGGCGGCTCGAGGAGATCCGCGAGTGCATCGGTTGCAACGTGTGCTACGCCTCCAACTACCGCGGCAACCCGCTGCGCTGCACGCAGAATCCAACCATGGGGGAAGAATGGCGGCGCGGCTGGCATCCCGAGCGCGTGCCAAAGGGTGCCGGCGGCTCGGTACTCGTCGTCGGCGCCGGCCCCGCGGGCCTCGAGGCCGCGCACATTCTCGGTAAGCGCGGCTACACGGTCACCCTCGCCGATGCCGCCGGGGAGCCCGGCGGCCGCGTCACGCTCGAGAGCCGGCTGCCGGGGCTTGCCGAGTGGGCGCGCGTGCGCGATTACCGGCTCACCCAGCTGCGCGCGCTGCCGCAGGTGTCGATGTATCTCGGCAACCAGCTTGCGGCCGCGGAGGTGCGCGAGTTCGGCGCGGACCACATCCTGATTGCGACCGGCGCCCGCTGGCGCCGCAACGGGCTCGGCCGCTGGCACGCGCGCGCGATCGCGGGCCTGCCGGAGCGCGCCGTGCTCACACCCGATGACATCATGCGCGGAGCGCGACCGACCGGTGAGGTCACGATCTTCGATGATGATCATTACTACATGGCGGCCGTGATCGCGGTGCTGCTCGCCCGGGCCGGCGCAACCGTCACCTACGTGACCCCGACCGGACACGCGGCCGAGTGGACCCACTACACCGGGGAGCAGGAGCGCACGCAGCGGCAGCTGCTCGAGGTCGGAGTCGAGATCCGCGTCAGCACGGCGGTGGAGGGCTTCGACGGCGCAGCGGTCACACTCGGCTGTGTCTACTCGGGGCGGCAGTGGCAGCAGCGCGCCTCGACGCTGGTCCTGGTGACCTCCCGCGACCCGCAGGACGAGTTGTATCGCGAGCTCGTGGGCGCCGAGGGTGCCGCGGCCGCGCCGCACATCCAACGCATCGGCGATTGTCGCCAGCCGGCCCTCATTGCCCATGCGGTGTTCTCGGGTCACCAGGCGGCGCGCGAGCTCGATGCGCTGCCGGACGGGCTGGTCGCGAAGCGCGATCGC
>Ga0306922_10004011_pt1 | contig 13880 bp, 11 predicted proteins | sample sta12Cox44000082_FD_203758 | JGI IMG/M metagenome (GOLD analysis project Ga0306922, IMG submission 203758) | Lab enrichment of tropical soil microbial communities from Luquillo Experimental Forest, Puerto Rico - statoxic.12C.oxic.44.000.082 (v2)... | ecosystem: Environmental > Terrestrial >... | reverse complement strand
GCTGTCGTCCCAGACATGCAGCAGCAACACGTCGATCGCCTCGAGGCCCAGGTTCTCCAGGCTTTTCGCGACGTACTCGACAACGTGATCTTCAGGAAACACCTCGTCGGCGGACGTCGCGGCGCGGCCGGGCCATCGGCGGTTCTTCGGCGGCACCTTGGTCGCGACGTATAACCGCCGATCCGGATGCCGGCGGACGAGCGCGCCGAGCAGCCGTTCGCTGCGCCCCTCGCCGTAGGCCCAGGCCGTGTCGAAGAAATTGCAACCAGCGGTGACTGCGGCGTCGAGCGCGTGCGCCGACTCCTCGTCGTCGGAGCCGGTCCACCCGCCCATGCCCCACATCCCGTAGCCGATTTCCGACACCGGCCACCCGAGCCGGCCAAAGGCACGCGTGCGCATCCAGACCTCGGCCGGCATCCTATCACCCGCCCGCAGGAGACTGCTCACGAGACGGCCGGCTGGCCACCCCGGACCGGTCTGACCATCGGCACGGTGACGAGAGGAGAATGGTTGACAGCGCTCGAGCCCACTTCTAGTATATGCAATCGATTACAAGGCCAGAAAACGCGTGGTTCGCGCTGGAGTCCGGAGAGGATGGAAGGGAGGGGACGGACATGGCCCATGGCCGATCGTTGCCGTTGTTCCTGACGATGTGCTTCGGCGTGGCCGCGGCCGCCGCCGCGCAGGTAACGACCGCGGATATCGTTGGCCGGATCACCGACACGACGGGCGGCGTCAACAACATTTCGCGGCAAATGCAGTTTGCGGCTAAGCTCCTGTTCTAATGAAGATCGTTATCGCGTTCGCGGCCGCCGGCGTCATGACCGCCGTGTTGTCGAGCGGCGCCAAGGCACAGCAGCAGCCGCCGCCGGGCCAGGGCGGCCGCCGCGGCGGCGCGGCGGCTGCCTTTCCCGAGCGGCTCCCGGCCGATCCCGCCGTCATCGAGCGCGGAAAGGGGATCTACAGCGTCAACTGTCAGTTCTGCCACGGCGCCGATACCCGTGGCGGCGATGGGGGCCCGAGCCTGCTGCGGTCGCAACTGGTGCAGGACGATCAGCACGGCGAACTCGTCGCGGAGGTCGTGCAGAACGGGCGTCCGCCGCGGATGCCCGGGTTCAACCTGACCACGGATCAGGTCGCTGAGGTCGCAGCCTTTCTTCACAGCTTCACGATCGACAGCCGCGATCCGGCGCGCGTGCGGCCGGCGAGCATCGTGACCGGTGACGCGACGGCGGGCCAGCGCTACTTCACGGCGAAGTGCGCGTCGTGCCATTCGCCGACCGGCGATCTGAAAGGCATCGCGTCGAAGTTTCCCGATCCGCGCGAGCTGCAGCAATGGTGGCTGCTGCCGGGCGGGGACGGGCGCGGCCGCGGCGCTGATAGGCCCGCACCGAGCGCCGCGCCGCCGGTGACCGTAACCGTCACGTTGCCCTCGGGCGAAAAGTACGAAGGGCGGCTGGTGCGAATCGACGAGTTCACGGTATCGGTGGCGGAGACCGACGGGACGACGCGGTCGTTCCGCCGCGACAGCGATACAATCCCCAAGGTCGACGTGCACGATCCGCTCAAACCTCACCGCGAGCTGCTCGGTGGGTACACCGACAAGGACATCCATGACGTCACGGCTTACCTGGCGAGCCTCCCATGACGCGCATCTCGACCATGCGGCTCGTACTGATGGTTGCCGCCCTCGTGGCGCCCGCGCTCGTCGGCGCGCAAGCGGCGAAGCCGCAAGGCCACGGCGAAGGGCTCGAACCGTCGGAGCTCCTGCGCCCGCTCGGGGAATCGTGGCCGACCTATTCCGGCGACTACAGCGGCAGGCGCTACAGCTCCCTGACGCAAGTCAACCAGTCGAACGTGAAGAACCTGTCGCTGGCGTGGGTGACGCGCGTCACCGCCGGACCGGGCGCCGGGCCCGGGCCGGGCCGTGGACGTGGCAGGGGAACGGTGGCGGCGCCGACGATCGTTGGCGGCGAGGGCGACGGTCAGCTCGCCGCGGGCGGCGCGACGAACATCCGCAGCGCGGTCCTCGCGGTGAACGGCATCCTGTATTTCACGACACCGGACAACGCCTGGGCCGTTGATGCGCGCGACGGGCGCGAAATCTGGCACTACTACTGGAAGACGAAGGGCGGCAACCACATCGGCAATCGCGGCATGGGCATGTGGAGGAATTATCTCTACATGGAGACGCCGGACGACTATCTCATCTCCCTCGACGCGCGCACGGGCAAGGAGCGCTGGCACAAGGAAATCGCCAGCTTCGCACAAGAGTACTTTTCCACGATGGCGCCGATCGTCGTCGGCGATCACGTGCTCGTCGGCACGGGCAACGACCTCGATGCGCCAGGGTTTCTGCAGTCGTTCGATCCCGAGACCGGCGCGCTGCAGTGGAAGCTGTACACGGTGCCGATGAACGAAGGCGACCCGGGCCTCGACACTTGGAAGAATCTCGACGCCGCACGCCACGGCGGAGCGCAGGTCTGGGTGCCGGGCGCCTACGATCCCGAAACGCACCTGTACATCACCGGCACGGGCAATCCGACTCCGGCCTACACATCGCAGGTCCGCGGCGAAGGCGACAACCTCTTCACCTGCGCGCTCATCGCCGTCAATGTCGATACGGGGAAGATGGTGTGGTACTACCAGACGTCGCCGCATGACACGCACGACTGGGATTCGGCGCAGACCCCCGTGCTTGTCGACGCGATGTGGGGCGGCCGGCCGCGGAAGCTGGTGCTCACGGCCGCGCGGAACGGGTACTATTTCACGCTCGATCGCGTGACCGGCGAGCACCTGGTGACCGGCAAGTTCTCCAACACCGTGAACTGGGCGCTGCCGCGCTTGAACGAGAAAGGCCAGCCGGTTCGCGACCCGAAGAAGGATCACGACATCGCCGGCGCGCTCGTGTCGTCGGCCAATGGCGGCGCGGCGAACTGGCCGCCGCCGGCGTTCAGCCCCGACACGGGGCTGTTCTACGTGCCGCTTTCCGAATCGTGGGCGATGTACTACCTCACCGAGACGGATCCGCGCGGTGCGATGGGACTGGGCGGCAAGGAGGAGGTCGGCCTCGGCGGCGAAGCCTTCCTCGCGGCGATCGACTACCGGACGGGCGAGGTCGTCTGGAAGCAGAAGTATCCGAGCGCGACTAATGCCGGGGGCGGGGTGGGACTGCTCACGACGGCGGGGCGCCTGATCTTCGGCGCGGACGCCGGAGGCAACTTCGTTGCGCGCGACGTCGCGACGGGCAAGCCGCTCTGGCACGCTCGGCTCGGCAACATCTCGAACGCGGCGGAGACGTATATGCTCGACGGCCGCCAGTACGTCATCCTCGCGGCAGGCGATTCGCTTTACTCGTTCGCCGTGAACCCGTAAGCGCCGTGGGTCCGATGCGTGCCATGGTTGCCGCTCTGGTTGCAGTGGTCTCGGCGACCGCCGGCCCGCTTGCCGACGACGTGAACGACTGGCCATCGCATGATCACGATGCCGGCGCGACGCGGTTCTCGCCGCTGACGCAGATCACGCCGGCCAACGTGTCGCGCCTGCGCCAGGCGTGGGCCTTCGACACGGGTGCGCGCGGCATACAGGTCACGCCGCTCGTCGTCAACGGCATCATGTACGTGTCCGCAGGAAACGATGTGATCGCGCTCGAGCCCGAAACCGCCCGGGTCATCTGGCGATACACGGCGCCGGCCGCAGTCAGCCGCCGCGGCGTCGCGTACTGGCCAGGCGATCGCAGCGCGCCGCCGCGCGTGCTGGCGGGGTCCGGCGATCGGCTCCTGGCTCTCGATGCGGAACGAGGCAGGCCGGCCGACGGGTTCGGGGAGGGCGGCTTCGTCGACTTGAAGGCGAGCGTCCGCGGTGACGTGGACGGCGGCTTCAGCCTCGCCTCACCCCCGACGATCTATAAAGACCTCGTCATCACCGGCGGCAACAACGGCGAACAGTCGCCGAGTCTCGGGCTGTACGGCGACATCCGAGGATGGGACGTTCGAACAGGAAAGCTGCGCTGGTCATTTCACACAGTGCCGCGCGCCGGTGAACCAGGCGTCGACACCTGGGAAGGCGAGAGCTGGAAGAGTCGATCAGGTACGAACGTCTGGTCGTTCTTCACTGTCGACGCGGCACGAGGGCTCGTGTTCGCGCCGATCGGATCGCCGACGTCCGATTACTACGGCGGCGACCGGAAGGGTGCGAACCTGTACGGCAACTCCCTCGTCGCTCTCGAGGCCTCGACCGGAAAGCTGAAGTGGTACCGGCAGCTCGTGCATCACGACTTGTGGGATTACGATGCTCCCGCGGCGCCAACGTTGATCGAAGTCAAGCGCAGCGGGCGCACCATTCCAGCCGTCGCCGAAATCACCAAGATGGGATTGCTGTTCATCTTCGATCGGACGACCGGCGAGCCGATCTTCGGCATCGAGGAGCGGCCGGTTCCGCAGAGTACGGTCCCGGGCGAACAGACGTCGCCGACCCAGCCGTTCCCGCTCAGACCCGCGCCGCTCGCGCGCAACACATTCGATCCGGCCAAAGACTTCTACACTCTGACGCCCGACCACGCGCAGTACTGCAAAGCGATGTGGGACAGCAACGCGATGTACACCAACGGTCCGTACACGCCCCCCGGAGTCGACGGGACGATGGTGACATTTCCCAGCACGCTGGGCGGCGGCAACTGGAATGGATTGTCGTATGACCCGACGCTCGGCATGGTGTTCACGAACGTGATGAATCTTGGCCAGGTGGCAAAGATGGTCCAAGGGACAGCCCGCGACGGGGAACCCGCGACTTGGGTCAGGCGCTCGCCCTGGGGCGGACCGGTCGGACGGTTCTGGAACCCCGAAACGAGGATCCCGTGTTCGGCACCACCGTTTGGCGAGCTCGTTGCCGTTGACGTCAACCGGGGCGAGATCGCGTGGAAAGTGCCTCTGGGGTCGGTTGATTCGCTCAAAGCGAAGGGATTCGATACGGGGACTCTCAACGTCGGTGGCAGCATCGCGACAGCGGGCGGCTTGATCTTTGTCGGCGCGACCATCGATTGCCGTTTTCGGGCATTCGATTCGAAGACCGGCGGACAGATCTGGGAGACCCAGCTCGACGCCTGCGCGCACACCGTCCCGATGACATTTCTTGGCAAGGACAAACGCCAATACGTGGTTGTGGCGGCCGGCGGCGGCAGCTTTCTCGGCGCGCGGCCCGGGTCGAAGATCGTGGCGTTTGCGCTGCCCTCCGCGAGCGGTGCGAATCAGTAAGCGCCAGGCGGGCGCCGGAGCGCCGCCTTGAGGCGGGTCTTCATCTGGTCGGTGAGGACGTGCGGCGAGACAGATCGTCCTTGAAGACGACGCCGCCCTTCATCACGAAGCGCACGTCACGCAGGACGCCAATCGTCGTCAGCGGATTGTTCGAGACCGCGATAAGATCGGCGAGCTTCCCGGCCGTGACCGAGCCGATGCGGTCCTGCATGCCGAGAATCTCGGCGTTGAGCGACGTTGCCGCGACGATGGCGTGCATTGCGGGCTCGCCGAGGGATACGCGATATTCGATCTCGCGCGCGTTCAGGCCGTGAGGCATCACGGGCGCGTCGGTTGCGAGCCCGATCGGCAGGTTCGCGGCGAGCGCCCGTTTGAAGCCCCCTTCCGCGATGTCGTTGACCGCGCGCCCCCGCGCCTTTTCCGATTCCGGCACGTGTCGCGCTTCCTGTATGTACGATCCGAGCGCCAACGTCGGGACGTAGAAGGTGCGGCGGTTCTGCTTGAGCATCGCGACGGCCTCATCGTCCAGATACGATCCGTGGTCGACTGTACGGACGCCGGCGCGAATGGCGGCTTTGATGCCGTCCGCCCCGTGCGCATGCGCTGCGACCGGACGCCCCCAGCGATTCGCTTCCGTAACAGCCGCCTGGATCTCCGCGTCGGAGTATTGTTGCGCGCCGGGCTGGATCCCCTTGGAGAGCACCGCCCCCGTGACGAGAATCTTGATGAAGTCTGCGCCGTACTTGAAGTTCGTGCGTACCGCCTTGACGATTTCGTCCGGTCCATCGGCGAGCGTGCGCACCAACGGGACATCGAGGTATATGGAGAACTGACGGGCGTCGCCGGCGCCGCCGGTAGACGACACGTAGTTGCCGGCGACAACCAGACGCGGGCCTGGCACTGCGCCGGCGTCGATCGCCTTGCGCAGCTCCACATCCACGTACGGCCAGGTCGGCCCCATGTCACGGCACGTCGTGAAGCCCGCCATGAGCGTCACGCGGGCATTGCGTGCGCCCCACAATGCGGCCTCAGGAGGCGTGGTGGTCGTCAGCGCCGTTTCCCAATGCACGTCGTCGCGATCCGTGAGATGCGTGTGAAGGTCGATGAGCCCTGGAAGGATCGTCGCGCCGCCGAGATCGATCAGGGTAGCGCCGGGCGCAACGGCGAGCGTGGCGGCCACTTCCTCGATCCGATCGCTCGCTATGAGCACCATCGCGGGCTCGAGCGGCGGACCGCCGCGCCCGTCAATGAGCCGCGCGGCCTTGACCACAATCGTCTGCGCCGCACAAGGCAGCGCGAGCACGAACGCCATCAGTCCGACGCCAACGCCGACCGCCCGACTTCGCATTCCGATCTCCGGCCGGGAGTCTAGCATGGTCGTCGCAGCACGCGGTCGGCCCCTTGTGCGCGCCCCGCATCAGTCCAGGGCACAGCCCCGGCTTGCAGTTCGAGAATCCTCCGGGCTGCGCGCCAGGATTCGTGCCGCGCCTGGCAACCAGGCGCTCCTTTGCATTTTTCCGGAGGGATTCGAGCGAGGGCAGGGCTGAAGCGCGCTCTGGTGGGTTCGACCCTTTTGCGCGGACCGTAGGCCGCCTTCCGGCCTGGCCGAAATGTTACTGTCAAAGTACGCAAACCGCAAGATCCGCTTACACTTCCGGTCGTGAAGGTCGCTGTCACGCGCGCCGGACTGGTGCTCCTCAGCGCGACGATGGCCGCATGTTCGTCGCAGGTGCCGGCTCCTCCGCAAACGACCAATGCTCCACAGGGAGCCGCGCTTTGGGGCGACGTCAAGCCGGTCGTGTCGGTTAGAGAATTGATGAAGTACATGATCGATCCATTGGCCGACAACATCTTCAACGCCGTCAGCAGCACCGTGACCGAGCACGGGACTGTTGACGTCGAGCCCAGGACCGAGGAGGACTGGAACAAGATCCGCGTCGGCGCGATCTCTCTTGCGGAAGGCGCGGATCTGCTCAAAATCCGGCGACCCTTCGCGGCGCCCGGAGACGAGAGCCACGGCGCTGGACCAGACGCCGTCGAATTGTCACCGGCCGAGATCGCTCGGAAGGTCGAACGGGACCCCGTGGAGTGGAACGCGCGAATCGAGGCGCTCAGAAATGTCGCGCTCGAAGCGCTCGACGTCGTCAAGAGAAAAGACGTCAAGGAGCTGTGGGACGTCGGCGAGAATCTCGACAACGCGTGCGAAGCCTGTCATCGGAGCTACTGGTACCCCGGCGAAGGCGCGGAGTTCCATCAGAAGCTTCGACGCCGCCTGGAGGACCTCCGCAAGTGACGTATCAGCGTGTGGTCGCCGTCCTTGCCATCGTGACCCTGGTGCGGAGTCCCGCTGCATCACGAGGGGCGACTCGCAGCGCCGCCCGGACGCAGGCGGCCCCGACGACGGTGGACTGGCCGCTTCATAATCTGGACCTTGCCGGCTCGCGGTACTCGGCGCTCGATCGGATCAACCGGTCAACCGTGAAGTCGCTCGTGCCGCGCTGGCTCTTCCAGCACGGCGTCATCGACGGCGTCAGCAATCAGACCACGCCGATCGTCGTCGGCGGCACGATGTACGTGACCGATTCTCGCGGAAGCGTGTACGCCGTGGACGCGGCCGACGGGCACCTGCTGTGGTCGTACGACGTGACCACCAGGCTCGGTGGCGGCGCTCGCGAAGGCTATATCTTCCGCAATCGCGGTGTGACCTATGGCGACGGCGTCGTGTACACGGCCGGCGGGTCGTTCATCTTTGCCCTCAACGCCAAAACCGGAATGCCGATTCCGACGTTCGGCAAGGAGGGCCAGGCCAGCGTCATTCTCGACGTTCTGAATCAGCGCTATACCGATGTGAAGTCGGCAATCAGCATGGGGTATTGGTTCACGACGGCGCCGCAATACTTCGACGGTGTCCTGTACATCGGCAGCACGCGCAGCGAGAGCCACATCCCCGGCGGCCATGTGCTTGCAGTCGACGGCAAGACGGGGAGAGTGCTCTGGCACTTCAACACGATTCCACAGGACGGGAAGGATCAGGGCTGGGACGTTGCGGGCCCGACCTGGGTGGGCGGGGAGCGAAACGGGGGCGGCATCTGGGAAACGGCGGCGATTGACCCCGAGCTCAGGATGCTCTACGTGGCCGTCGGCAATCCGTTCGGTGACAGCACGAAGCGCGCCGGCATGAACCTCTTTACTGACTCGATTGTGGCGCTCGCGCTGGACTCGGGTCGGCTCAAGTGGCATTTCCAGCAAACGCACCACGACGTGTGGGACTACGACTCGGGTGCGCCGCCGATCCTGTTCGACATGCAGGTCGCCGGCCGTCGGGTCAGAGCATTGGCAGAAGCGAGCAAGAACGGATTCCTCTATATTCTGGACCGCGAGACCGGAAAGCCAGTCCATCCAATCAAGGAGCTGCCCGTTCCGACCGATAACGCGGGGTCCGGAGAGTCGCCGTGGCCGACACAGCCCATTCCCTTCACGGCCAGCGGCAAGCGCATGGAGCCCGTCTGTCCGATCGAGCCGATCGAGATTCCCGCGGAACAGCTCGCAAAGTACAAGCCTGTGCCCGTGTTCAGTCCAAGGCGGCCGAACCAGATCGCCGCGCCCGGCACCAGCGGCGGCACCAACTACAGCCCGTTGTCCTACAGCCCGAGGACGGGTCTCCTGTACGTCAACGCCATTGATCAGCCGTTCAACGCGGGCCGCGGGCCGAAAGGGTACTTCTCCGCATACGATCCGACGACCGGCGAATTGAAATGGCGCAAGATTTTTGAGGGCTTTGGCCAGGCGGGCTCCGTCGTGACCGGGGGCGACCTGGTGTTTGTCGGCGCGGGCAGCAACATCGCGGGATACTTCTTTGCGTTCGACGCGAAAACCGGCGAGGAGCTCTGGAAGTTCAATACGGGATCAGGCGTGTTCTCGTCGCCGTCGGCCTACGCCGTCAACGGCGAGCAGTTCGTCGCTGTCGCCTCCGGCGGCGGCGATCGGGGTCGGCGCGGCGGCGATCTCATCCTGAGCTTCGCGTTGCCCCAAAAACCGTGAGGGTCCGCCTATGAGGTTCGGGTCGAGGCACGTGATCGCTGCCGCGGTCATCGTCGCGCTGGCGACGACGATTGGAATGAATCGGCGCAGCCTGGCACAGGGAACCCAGGCCGGGGCGCCAACGAAACCCAAGATGGTGGAGGACGTTTTCAAGAACGTCCAGGTGCTCAACGGGATTGGCGTCGACGATTTTCTGCTGACAATGGGCATCATGTCAGCGGCGGTCGGTTCCGACTGCGTCGGGTGTCATCCGTCGGCCGGCACCGACCACGTCGACTGGGCGCTCGATACGCCGAGAAAGCAGACGGCCCGCCGGATGGCGCAGATGGTGACGACGATCAACCGCGACAACTTCAACGGACGGCAGGTCGTGACCTGCTGGACGTGTCATCGCGGCCGCGACCGGCCCGTCACTACCATGACGCTCGATGTTGTGTACGGTCCGCCGACCGATGAGGCCGATGACGTGCTCAGCCAAGCGCAGGCGGTGCCGTCAGCCGATCAGGTGCTCAACAGATATCTGCAGGCAATAGGCGGCGCCGAGAGCGTCGGGCGAGTCACCAGCTTCGTTGCCCGCGGCAAGAGCGCCGGCTATCGCGGGTTCGGTGGCAGTGGTGAGGTCGAAGTCTCGACTCAGGCGCCTGACAAGCGCGCGATCCATATCGCCTTTCCCGAATATCCCGACCGCGGGGTCAGCGTCAGGACCTACGACGGCCGAACCGGCTGGATTGCCACGCCGCTCGCCGTCGTCCCCAAATACGAACTGGCGGGGAGCGAGCGGGACGGCGCGAGATTGGACGCGACCTTGTCTTTCCCGACGCAGATCAAACAGGTGCTCACGAGCTTGCGCGTCGGTCCGCCGTCGACGATCGGGGAAAAGGATGTGACGGTCCTTCAGGGGAACGGCCCGAACGGCACGCTGGCGACGTTGTATTTTGACGATCAATCAGGCTTGCTGGTGCGCATGGTGCGTCACGGGCGCTCGCCGATCGGCCGGGTGCCGACGCAGGTGGACTACAGCGACTACCGCGATGTCGGCGGCATCAAGTTTCCGTTCCACTGGACACTCGCCTGGCTGGACGGTCGCGACGACTTCGAGTTCACCGACGTGAAGCTGAATGTGCCAATTGACCCCGCCAGATTTGGCGAACCGGACGTCGCCGCGAAATAAGCAATGCGTGCGGTCGGGGCGAAACGCGACAGGTGGGCTGCGCCTGCCCGGCAATTCGGGTGTGTTGATGGCCCGTCTGCTGGTGTCCGTTCTCGTGGGACTTGTTGCCGCAGCTTTGGCGGCCGGTCAGACTGCCGTACCATCTGCCGATGCCGCATTCGCGGGCTTTTTTCGGGCTCGCACCGCGCGAGAGGCGGCTGACGCCGCCGATCAGATCGTCGCGAGCGGAATCGGATTCGACGAGGCGTTCGGTCGCCTCCGGCGGGGTCGTCCGTACTCACGCGACGTGCCGCGCGGTGTCGTGCCCGGCAGCTATCGCGCCGAGACGGGCGAGTACTTCTACACGCTCGACGTCCCCGAGAGCTACGACCCCGCGCGCACCTACCAGGTCCGCGTGCAACTTCATGGTGGCGTCGGGCGCATGGAGGCCAGCGCACCGCCTCGCCCGGTGTCGACCGGGCTGCCTGGCGCCGAGCAGATTTACGTCATGCCCTCGGCCTGGAAAGAGGCGCCGTGGTGGAGCCGGCGTCAGGTCGAAAACCTTCGCGCGATTCTGGATGTCGTGAAGCGGACGTACAACGTCGACGAGAACCGCGTCGTGCTCTCCGGCGTGTCCGACGGCGCCACCGGCGCGTATTACACGGCGATGCGCGACACGACGCCGTTTGCGAGCTTTCTGCCGCTCAACGGCTTCATCCGGGTGCTCGAGAACGAGACGGCGGACGCCGACGGGGATCTCTTTCCCAACAACCTGCTGAACAAGCCGCTGTTCATCGTCAACGGCGGACGCGATCCGATGTATCCCACGAGCGTTGTCGATCCGTATATCGAGCATTTGAAAGGGGCCGGCGTCAATCTCGTGTATCGACCGCAACCCGATGCAGGGCACGACACGTCGTGGTGGCCTGAGATCAAGGACGCGTTCGAGCGCTTCGTCGCCGATCACCCTCGCGTCGCGCTGCCCGATGCGCTGAGCTGGGCAAGCGGTCCCCCGAATATTCCGAGCCGGGCCCACTGGCTGATCATCGATAGCCTGGCGGCCGGGCGGTCGGACGAACCACCGCTCGCCGACGTGAACACGATGTCGATGCCATTGGACCTCGACTTCGGTATCCGCGGAAGCGGGGCTCGCATCAACCGCATCGTCAGAGGATCCAACGCCGAACAGATCGGCCTCCGGCCAGGGGACATCGTGCTCACGATCAACAATCGAGCTGCGCCTTCCGGCGCCGACATCGCAGAATTGCTGCGCGGCTTTCCCGCGGGCCAACCTCTGCTCTTGACCGTCGCGCGCAGTGGCGAATCGGTGCGGCTGACGGGCCGATTCGCGCCGACGCGCCTGCCGGGCGAATCCGTCATCTTTTCGCGAACGCGCGACTGGGGGCGCGTCGATCTGATCCGAACTGGAAACCGGATCGAAGCGAAGGCGAGAGGCGTGGCAGCCTTCACGCTGCTCGTCTCGCCGGATCAATTCGATTTGAATCGTGCCGTAACGGTCGCCGTGAACGGGCGCACGGTGTTCGAGGGGATCGTTCAGAAGGACATCCGGACGTTGCTCAAGTGGGCCGCCGCCGACCATGACCGGACGATGCTCTTCGCGGCGGAATTGCTGGTCATGACGCCGCGGTAAGTCGGCTCCAGATCGGCGCAAACCGGCGCCGGGTCTCGGCGAAGATTCGCCAGGGCCTATTTTGGTGGCGCATCGGTGCCTGCGAAGATCTTGGTGCCGTCGGGCATCGTGATGTTCGTGGCGTTCGCGAACTCCTTGCCGTTCTTTGCAGCAAACCCTTCGACCTTGATGATCGCCCCGTACTGCATCGAGCTCTTCTTCCAGCCGCGCCGCAGCAGGGCGCTCGGCGGTCCCATCTCGATCGCCCAGTTCACGACTGTGCCGTCAGGTCCTTTCACGTCGATGTAGATCCACGCGTGCGGGTTCGTCCAATCCGCTTTGGTCACCGCGCCCTCCAGCACGACGGGCTTGTTCTGATCGAATTCGGCTGAAAACGCGTGGTGAGCGTAGGCCGCAGCGGTGATGACCATGACGGCCACACTCGCCACGGCGATGGTTCGTTTCAAGTTCGTTGGTCTCATGCTCATCGGCGGCCAGTCCTAAGGCACGTTGATCCGTATGCCGCTCATGTCGGTGTTGGTCATCAGCAGCAGGTTCTTGGCGTTTCCTTCAAAGCACGCATATTCGACCGGCACGTAGTCCTTGGGCGCGCGCGCGAACGCATAGTACGCGATGGTCCACGGCTGCGTGAACACTTTTGGATCGTCGATCCTGGCTTCGTAGTGGATCGTGTTTGCGTCGATTGGCGTGTAGCGTTCGGTCACGCGATACAGATCGCTGTGCGGAATGCCGTGGCCGGTTGTCAACGACTCCGCAGGAACGCCGGGCGCGGCGGAGATCGCGCCGATCACCCAATTGTTATCCAGGTTATTGGTGAAGTTCGTCACCTCGACGACGAGGACGTTGCCTTCCCAGCGGCCGCGCGACACGCCCATTGCCTTACGGATGCTCGGATCAAGCGGCGGACGGCCATCGAGCGGGATCGTCCGATAGATATGGTTCTGCTCGTAGAAGATGACCACGTAGCCCGGCTTCTGAAGAATTTGATAGCCGACCACCGGTGCGGGAATGGTGGTGCGCGGCACGCCGGGGGCGAGGCAGAGCACGCGGCCATCGAGGTACTCGATCTTGTCCTGATTCGAGATGATGTCCTTGCGTCTCGCGAGCGCCTCAGGAGTCAAGGGGATTTTGCCATCTGCTGGATCGACGCCAACCGGCCGCGCGATCGCACCCTCGGGCAGCTTGGGACGCTCATTGATACTGTAGGAGAACTCGCTATTCGCTCGGTTCGGACGATTCGCAACCGGCACCAGCGGCGTCTCGATCCCGCGGGGCAGCGGGATCGCCAGATAGAGGCCGGAAATGTCCGGCTGACCGTCAGGCGTCCGTGACGGAACGTACGAGCTGACCGGGCGCGTGTAGGGCGGATAGTTCGCGGGCGGGGCAGGAGCGGCGCCTCGGCCTGCCGGCGGCGACTGCGCGCCCGAGATGCCCGGCGACAACACGACCGCCATGAAGAGAGCCGCAACGGTGCTCGAAGGTTTCACCTGCCACCTCGCCCCTTGAACAGTTTCTCGTAAACGTGCTCCGCGCACTCGTAATCGAGCAGCTCGAGGTTCTTCTCGAGGCGACGATAGATGATCAAGCTCAGCTTCCATGGCCGTGTGAACACCTTCGAGTCGTCGATCGTCACCTCGTAGTTCATGTGGCTGGCGTCCAACGGGGTGAAGCGTTCGACGACCTTGAGCGCATCGCTGTGGAAGTTCCCTGCCGCGTCGAACCAGGTCTCGCTGCCGAGGCTCACCGTGTCGACGACCAGCGTGTCGCCGTCCCACTTTCCGCGCGC
>Ga0306922_10004006_pt1 | contig 13893 bp, 16 predicted proteins | sample sta12Cox44000082_FD_203758 | JGI IMG/M metagenome (GOLD analysis project Ga0306922, IMG submission 203758) | Lab enrichment of tropical soil microbial communities from Luquillo Experimental Forest, Puerto Rico - statoxic.12C.oxic.44.000.082 (v2)... | ecosystem: Environmental > Terrestrial >... | reverse complement strand
GAGAAGGGGCAGCACCTCGTTCGTGCCGTCAAGCGCACCGCCGCAGAAGGCGTGATCTTCGCCGCGCCGAGTTTTTGCGACCCGGCGCTGCTCGAACGGCCCATGCTGCAGCACGTGCTCAAGGAAGCCGGCATCCCCTACATCGCATTCAAGTATGCGGAGAACTCGGGTCAGATGCAACCGATCCGAGAGCAGGCCGGCACCTTCGCCGATTCAATCAAACTGTGGAGCGGAGCATGACGACGGCAAAGATTGTGACGTCCAGGGCGCCGGCAAAGGAGGTCGTCAAGGACGCCTCCATGCTGAAGCAGAAAGAGATGATGGCCGCGCATTACGACCGGCTTACCAGCGCGCCGGAGACCGGCGACAAGGTGGCGGCAACCTTCGTCCCCGGCAATCTCAACGAGCTCGTCATGTGCTTTGATCTCCTGAACAATCTGCCGGAGGTCAATGCCATTCAGAATGGACTGCGCCGCATCAGCGGCAACTACGTGCTTGAAGCAGAAAAGATCGGCCATTCCGAAGACGTCTGCACGTACGTGAAGTCTGACATCGGGATGATGGCCAAGGGCAATATCGCGCCCAACGGCAAGAAGTTTCCCAATCCTGACGTGTTGTTGCTGTCCTACACCGGCTGCTTCACCTTCATGAAGTGGTTCGAGTTGCTGCGCGAGCAATACAAGTGCGAGACGATCATGCTGCACACGCCTTACATGGGCGAGGGTAAGATAACCAAGGGCATGATCGATTACATGGTGAAGCAGCTCCGGGAGGAGGTAATTCCTACGCTAGAGCGGGTCTCGGGTGTAAAATTCGATATCGATCGACTGCGCGAACATCTGAAGAAGTCGAGCCAGGCCGAGGATGATCTTGTGCGCGTCCTGCAGAGCGCGAAGGCGAAGCCATCGCCGATCGACGCCTATTTTGGTGGAATCTATTACATCGGGCCGATCTTCGGCGCATTCCGCGGCACCCAGGATGCGATCGACTACTATCGCTTCCTGCGCGAGGAAGTCGAGGATCGGCTGGCCAAGGGACAAGGCCCGGTCACGCCGGACGGCGATATGGGCAAGGAGAAATACAGGCTGGTCGTGGAAGGGCCGCCCAACTACACCAGCTTCCGCCAGTTCTGGAAGATGTTCTACGACGAAGGCGCGGTCGTCGTCGCGTCCAGCTACACCAAGGTCGGCGGCGTTTACGACTTCGGCTTCCGTCACGATCCGAGCAAGCCGCTGGAGACGCTGGCCGAATATTGTCTGGGCGTCTACACAAATCGAAGCCTGCCGATGCGTATCGACATGTTGGTGAACTACATCAACGAATATGAAGCGGATGGCCTTCTGATCAATTCGATCAAGAGCTGCAACAGCTTCTCTGCCGGGCAGCTGCTGATGATGCGAGAGGTTGAGAAGCGCACTGGAAAGCCCGCGGCGTTTGTCGAATCTGATCTGGTGGATCCGCGCTATTTCTCGGCCGCAAATATCAAGAACCGCCTCGAAAGCTACTTCCAGATGATCGATCAGAAGCGTTCAGGCGCCACCGCGGCGGCTTGAGGAGGAACGCATGAAGACTTTCGTTGGCATCGATCTTGGTTCGACAACGACCAAGGCTGTGCTCCTCGATGAAGACCGTAATGTCATCGGCCACGGCATCACGAACTCGCGCTCCAACTACGCGACGGCGGCGCGCGTGGCAAGCCAGGAGGCGCGCGTCAACGGGCAGTTCACGCTGTTCCGGCGGGCTCTTGCCGACGCCAAAGGACTGGTCGAGCTCGACACTTTCCTCAGCGCGCTGGAGCGGGCGTTTCGCCTCGAGCAGTTTCTGGAGCAGCTGGACGATCTCGAGCAGACCTGCATTCGTCAAATCCAGGGCGAGCGCTTTGCCAAGGTTGGATCCGGGGTCAAGAGCACGCTCGGGGAGGTCTTCCAGCGACTGCGCCGGGAGGCTCCCGAGCTCTATGCGCCGGGCGCCAAGCGCAAATCGGACTTTTTCCGTGATATCGCAGGATCGCGTTATCACAGCCACGCTGAGGAAGTGGCTCGTGAGGCAGGCCTTCCCTATGAACTGCTTCTCAACGTCTACGACAAATCGATCATCGAGGTCGAGAACCGGCCGCCCGCAGGCGAACTGAGCGAAAAATTCCGGCGCGCGCTCGCGCGCGTTCTGAAAACGGAGCCTTCGGTCAAATCGGCCGCTGCCGACATCCAGAAGATGATCGAGCATGCGCTCGCGATCGATCTGGAGGAAACCTACCTGGTGGGAACAGGATACGGTCGAGTTACACTGCCGTTTTCGAAAGAACACATCCGCTCGGAGATCCTTTGTCACGGTCTGGGCGCCCATCTGATGTATCCGCAGACGCGCACAGTGCTCGATATTGGAGGTCAGGATACCAAGGGCATTCAGATTGACGCCAACGGCATCGTTGAAAATTTTCAAATGAACGATCGCTGTGCGGCAGGATGTGGCCGATATCTCGGTTACATCGCCGACGAGATGAACATGGGTCTGCACGAACTGGGGCCCTTGGCGATGCAATCGGACAAACCCGCGCGCATCAACTCGACCTGCACCGTGTTCGCCGGCGCAGAACTGCGCGACCGGCTTTCGCTTGGCGAAAAGCGCGAAGATATTCTGGCTGGACTGCACCGTGCCATCATATTGCGTGCGATCTCGATCATTTCGCGCTCGGGCGGTATCACCAACGAATTCACCTTTACCGGTGGGGTCGCCAAGAACGAAGCCGCGGTGCGGGAATTGCGAAAGGTGATCAAGGAGAATTACGGAGACGTTGTCATCAACATCAACCCGGACTCGATCTATACCGGCGCACTCGGTGCGGCCGAGTTCGCGCGCCGCGCGCATTTGGGTCAGGCGGAGGGGAGCGAACAATGACCGTTGCAGCAGGAATTGATATCGGCACCAGTACGATCAAGGGGGCCCTGTTCAAGGTCGAGAATGGCAAAGAAGCCTGGTTATCGCGATATCTCATGCGCATCCGGCAGCGCGATCCCCTGGAGCTGGCACGAGTGGTCTATGATGCATTGCTCGAAGACGCCAAATTGCGGCCTGAGGACGTCGACTACGTTGCGACCACGGGTGAAGGAGAAAGCGTGCCGTTTCATACCGGCCATTTCTATTCGATGACGACCCATGCTCGCGGCGCGATCTATCTTGACCCGGAATCGAGAGCGGCGCTCGACATCGGCGCCCTCCACGGTCGTGCGATCCTCATCGACGAGCGCGGCAAGGTTCTAAGCTACAAGATGACAAGCCAGTGTGCGTCCGGCTCGGGACAGTTCCTCGAAAACATTGCGCGCTATCTCGGCATTGCGCAGGAAGAGATCGGGTCGCTTTCCTGTCAGGGCAAGGCGCCCGAAGTCGTCAGCAGCATTTGCGCCGTGCTTGCGGAGACGGACGTGATCAACATGGTTTCGCGCGGAATATCGGCGCCGAATATCCTCAAAGGTATTCATCTTTCGATGGCGGCCCGGCTGACGAAACTGCTGAAGTCGATCGGCGCGCGCGACGGCGCAGTGATGGTGACCGGAGGTCTCGCACTCGATGGCGGGCTGATCGCGGCCCTTGAGGAAGATATTTCGCACATCAAGGACATGAAGATCGCCGTCCGCAGCCATACCGATTCGATCTATGCCGGCGCGATCGGCGCCGCACTCTGGGGGGCGTTCCGCTTTGACAAGCTTGCCGCGGCCGAGCGCTTGTCGAAGGCTGCCTGAGAACTAGGGAGATGACACCATGGCGCTGATGATCAATGAGGCCTGCACGGCCTGCGACGCCTGCGAGCCGGTTTGCCCGAACAAGGCGATTTCTGCCGGCGATCCGATCTACGTGATCGATCCGATGAAGTGCACGGAATGCGTGGGCGCCGAGGATGAACCGCAATGCAAACTGGTCTGTCCGGCGGATTGCATCTTGCCCAATCCAGACTGGGAAGAAACCAAGGAAGATTTGCTCGCCAAATACCAGCAACTGCATGGTTGAAATCCTCCGGCCGTGGCCGGATCGCATCCATTCGAGGATTCCAGATGAGCTACACCAACCGGATCAGCCAGACCCTGCATGAGGAGCATGCAGCGACGGTTGCGTTGATGGAGCGGCTCGAGCAGTTGCTGGCGCGAGCGCGGCGTGGTGGCCCTCCGGACAAGGCCGATGGCAATGTGGTGCGTCTGCTATCCGATCTTGCGGCAGGCCTGGAAGCGGAGGTCGAGCGTCACTTTGCGTTTGAGGAAGATCATATCTTTACGTATCTCGAGGCAATCGGCGACGCCGGCATCGGTGAGCATCTGAAAAGCGAGCATGCCGCCATTCGGCCGATCGGGTCGCGGGTTGCAGAGCTTGCGCGTAGCGCTGTGACCAACGGGTTCGCGCCGGCCGAATGGGAAGAATTCATGCGTCTAGCGCGGGAACTCAGCGACCGCATGCTCACCCACGTACAGAAAGAAGAGATGGCGCTGTTGCCGGTGATCGAGGAAAACATGGATCCCGAAACCGAAGCTCGGCTCTATCAGGAATACGTCGAAAACGGATGAGGCGCTTTCATGAGTAATGCCGCCGCGAACGCTGAGACCAAGGTCCGCCGCTTACGGCCAACCGATCTCGAACAGGTGATTGCCATCGATTCGCATCATTTCGGCGAGCCGCGCCGCGCTTTCTTTGAGAAGCGGCTGGCGCAAGCGAGGGCCCATCCCGGGGACTACGTGCAAGTTGGCGTCGACCGAAATGGCTTCCTGGTTGGCTTTGCGTTCGCCCGTATCCTGCGTGGCGAATTCGGCCGGGAGCGGGCGATCGCCACGCTCGACGCAGTCGGCGTCATGGTCAGCAGCAGGGAGCAGGGTGTCGGTCATGCGTTGATGGACGGCCTCACAAAGGCCCTGCGGCAGGAGGGTGTTCAATCGCTGCAGTCCCAGGCCAGTTGGACCAACCATGCCTTGCTGCGTTTCTTCGATGCATGCGGTTTCAGCCTGGCGCCGCGCCTGGTGCTCGAACGGTCAGCCCTGACACCGCTGCCGGAGCCTGTCGATGCCGACTAAGACTGGAACGACGATCATGACAGAGAATATCGATGTTATTATTCCACAACGTGTGGGCGAAGCGTCAGAGATCAGCTACGGCGCTCCACCCAGACCGGATTTCGGGCCGCTTGCGCGCGACCGGATACCTGTGCGTTCAATGGCCGCTGGCGATCTCACAGCGCTGGTAGAGATCGACCGCCGGATTACCGGTCACGAACGGGTCAGGTACTTCGAACGCAAGCTGGCGGATGCGCTGACCGACTCGGATGTGCGCGCATCCCTTGTCGCGGAGCTAGATGGCGTACCCGTCGGGTTCATAATGGCTCGCGTCGACCTCGGCGAATTTGGGCGAGTCGATACCACGGCAGTCCTTGATACGATCGGGGTCCATCCCGACTACCAGAACAGAGGCGTTGGGCGTGCTCTGATTTCGCAACTGTTGATGAATCTCGCCACACTGCGTGTTGAGACCGTGCGAACCGAAATCGACTGGAAAGATCGTGAACTGCTTGGTTATCTGGATCGAAGCGGATTCCGCCCCTCGCAACAGCTGTGCTTTGATCAATCGTTGATTTGACCTCTTCCGTTTGAAAGGCCGGGCTGCTGCACTGTTGCGGGGCGATAGGGGCGGGCGAGCAACCTGTCTCGGGCTACCTGGCTGGAATTATTCTTCGAATCACGTCGGCGGTGAACCAGGTGAAGGCGATAGCGCCGATCAATCCAGCGGCACTGCCCAAGCGCGCCACCATTGTGTCCTCAAGCAGAATTGCGACAACGAGTAACGCGAGCGCCAAACCATGGCAGATCGCGTGGAGCTTGAGCGATCCGACATTGGCAAGTTCGGAAACGATTGCGGAGCCACCGCTGACTGGCGGCGCTGCGAACATCGATGCGAGGAAGGGCATGATGCGCTGAAGAATCCCGACCAGGAAGGTCAGAAGCCAGCCGTACAGCAGCAAAAAGCCGAACAGGGTACCTCCACGCGCACCCGCAAGGCTATACAGCGCGGCAAGACCGACGAGCAACGTCGTCGGCAGCATGATCCAGGCCGCCCGCACGAGGATAAACGAGAGCCCAAGCCGCTTGCGCATTCCGGTCTTGAGCACGCGATGCATCAGCCACAGATGCATCGCAACCGCAGCGAGGCCTGTCAGCAATGCAATGGTCAGGAGGCTGCGACTGCCGGCGAGTGCTCCGAACGTCCCGAGAAAGATCGCTGCCGAGGCGGCGGCGAAACTGACGTAGCTCGGCCGCTTCGGCGGTGCGGATGCCAATGCAAACATCGGTATCAAAATGTGGCTGAAGCCAAGCGCGAGGAGCCCCATGAATCCGAAACCGCCGAGAATCAGGTGAGCGAGCGCGACGGCCCCATGATCGGGCAGAAAGCCGGCTTCTTCGTTGAACGCAAGCGTCACACCAAGTGCGATCACCAGAACCAGCATCACCAGCGCAGCCCAGCCGTACGCGCCAACCACCGGAAGACTGCTCGCGCGGCGCAAATTGTCTGCCAAAAGTCCGCAGAACAGCAGCAAGCCGGCCGCGGTGGTCGCGGCGGCCGGAATAAGAATATTCGTTTGGGCTGTTTGCATGCCGACAGCGAGCGCAATCAATCCCGGTACTGTGAGCCAGAAGATCAATTTGATCGGCCAGACTGCATGCAGCGTGCGCCGCGTCGCAACAGGCAAGAGCTGAACGGATGCCCCGATCGCCGTCGTTGTCAGAACCCCAAGCGTCAACAGGTGCACAGACGCCAGCGTCGTGCCGAGACCGCCCCGGAAATCCACTGCTTCGCTGGCACCGATGAACAGCCCTAGCCACATCATGACCTGAAACACGGCAGCGGCCGCAAAGAACCTGAACGGGATCGAGCGGGGCAATAATCTGCTCTTTGCGCCCCCAAGAAAACTCGCCGCGATGTTCATGCGCCGTATCGCTCCATGCGGAGCATGATCCCGTCCTCGCAGTCCGGGCTCCCGCAGGAGGATTGGATGAGCTCGTGGCTCCATCCCCGATCATCGAGCTCCGGATAGAGGAAGATCGGTTCCCGATCGAGGTGCGCGACAAGGACGGTATTGACCGCGCCGCTGTCGATCGCCTTCAAGATCGCCACCATGGGCTCGGGTGGATCGAGGCCACGGACGTCGATATGGACAGCATCGCCCGCTCGCCATGTCCGGGATTTCTCCTCCGGTCGAGCGCAGGCCACGACGACACCTCACTTAATGCCCTCAATTGATAAATCAGTACCACAATACTTGATTATGCGCTATAGATTAGTTGAGTCACGGAAGAGGCGATGCGTGAAAGTGCTGGAAGCAACGAGGATCAACCAGGCTGTACAGGTCCGGCGGGTGCGAGCTGCCGATATCCCGCATGTGATTGCGCTTGACACCCGGGTCACAAGAATCGCCAAGGCGGAGTATTGGAACGATATCTTCAGCCGATACGGCAGGCAGCGAAGTCGGGAGCGTTTCTTCTTGATTGCCGAGAGCCGCCCGAATCGGTCAGCTCCGGAGTTTCTAGGCTTCACCATCGGCGAGATTCGCGCGTGGGAGTTCGGATCCGCACCCTGCGGCTGGGTATTTGCTCTATCTGTCGAGCCAAAAATGCGCTTGCACGGTATTGGTAGCGCACTACTCAAAGCCATTTCCGGCGAGTTCAGGAAAGCGGGTGTCGGCAAGATGCGAACGATGGTGGCAAGGGACGGCGATCTTCCTTTGCTCTTTTTCCGGAGCGAAGGGATGATCGCAGGACCCTACATCCAGCTTGAGAAGGATATCGATTGAAGACGTTCGGCGACAATCGGTGTTCCGAACGGGATCGCATACTGATGGCGACGCCATGAGGTTGCAGGTCTCGACACGACTTGCCATCTTCGCGGTTCTGGAACTGACCGCGCGCGAAGGCCGCCAGCTTTCCGTCGCCGAAATTGGTGAAAAGTATGGCGTTTCCAGTCATCACCTGGCGAAGGTTATGCACGTTTTGGGTCGCGCGGGCCTCGTTCGCTCGATTCGTGGCGCAGGCGGCGGATATCAATTTGTCGGTAATGCGCGGAGAACGACCCTCCTGGACGTGGCACGACTATTCGAGGACTTAAGTTCCGGCGAGCAAGGCACGGGGTCCGGCGACGCAACGCACGAGGAGCAGACCTTGAGCGGGATTCTCAACGAAATTGACAATACCGCGCGCGCTACTCTCGGGTCGATCACGATCGCAACGATGCGCAAGCTGGTCGACCGTCGCTCGGCCCGCGACGATCAACACCTGAAGACAGGCGTGACGCGTCGAAGCAACTCGCAACGGCTTTGATTTCGGGTAGGCGCATTTTTCCGGTTGGTCTGCGTTTAGCAGCAGAGGCAGGAATTAACCGCCGTCAAGCGCCGATAGAATTGCTGCAGCGGTGGCTTTTGCAAGGCAAAGTGTGCGGTGCAACATGGACAATTCCTGCCGGCAAATTGATTGAGATCAAGGCGGCAAAGCCGGTCAGCCTCCCGAATAAAACAGGCATGACTGGAGACCTTCTAATGTCTTCAAAGCTGACGGCTGGCGATCTGCAAGTCATCACCCGCGTTGCGGTGTTTCGAGGGTTGAAGCCGGAGACAGTTCAACACGTCGTCGCGCCCGCTACCGCTACCATGTTGCGGCCGCACGAATTGGTTATGAGGCAAGACGACCCCGCGACCGCATTCTTCATCGTGATCGATGGTTGGGTGAAGATTTCCCGCATCACGCAGTCTGGCGGCGAAACCGTCATCGACATGATGAAGAGCGGCGACAGTTTTGCCGAGGCAGTCGCGTTTTCCGGAGGTCGATACATCGCGACCGCGGAGGCGGTTCACATGGCGCGCGTAGCACGCATTCCCGCCGACCATCTGATCCAATGCATCCGCGAAAGTCCGGATATCGCTCTGGCGATGATCGCATCGGTTTCGCAACGCATGCATTATCTCGTGCAACAGGTTGAGCATCTCAAGGCGCAAAGCGGCGTTCAGCGCGTCGCGGAGTTTCTGGCGTCTTTGTCATTGGCTGAGCATGGCCGCTGTGCGCTTGCGCTGCCGTATGACAAGATTCTCATTGCCGCTCGGCTTGGACTGACGCCGGAGTCGCTATCACGCGCCTTTGCGAAATTGAGGGGAGTGGGGGTTACCATCAACGCGTCACAGGTCAGCGTCAAGGATATTTTCGAGCTGCGGCGGATCGCAGCAGACGATCGCAACGCGGTCCGGGGTACGCTGCGGCCGGTGCGTTGATACAGACATGACGACCAGAGGGGCCCTGCAATGTCGAGTGTGGTTCTCCATCCGCCCAACTGGCTGCCGCCGGTCGGTTATGCAAGCGGCATCAGCGTGGCAGGGGGTCGAATTGTGTTCGTCGCCGGGCAGGTTGGGTGGAACGCCGATCAGCAATTTGAAAGCGAGGATCTCATTCCGCAATTCAGGCAGGCGCTGGAGAATGTCCTCGCTATTCTCGCTGAAGCCGGAGGCAAGCCGAGCCATATTTGTCGGCTGACCGCATTCTGCATCGACAAGCCGGCCTATCTCGCCGGCCGACGCGAACTTGGCCGCATCTGGAAATCGCTGATGGGAAATCACTATCCGGCGATGAGCATGATTTTTGTTGCCGATCTGCTCGACACCCCCGCAAAGATCGAGCTGGAGGCAACGGCGGTGATACCCGCGTCGTAGCGCGGCTCGCTCAAGTGGGCTGGGCAGCCCAGGTCTCGAAGCGTTCAGGCCCGTCCGCCGTGCCGAGCGCTGCGATCAAGCGTTTCGCCAGTGAGGCGGCGGCGACCCGGCGGTAATTCGCCGACGTGATCGTGGTTCGCATCGGCTGAACCTGTTTCTGCACGAGCCGGTCCACCTCATGCAATAGCCTGTCGTCGATGGTTCGCCCCGCAAAGGCTTCCGTGCCGGCGAGCAGAAACGGCCGCGAATTTGTCCCGGTCAGTGCCAACCGAAGCAAAACGATTCCGTCCCTGGATCTCTCAAGTGCCACCGCCACTCCCGCCAATGGAAAATCGATGGCAGCACGTGTGCGTATCTTTGCGTAGGCGGAGGGAGGCGGGTTTGACGGCAGATATACGGCTGTGACAAGTTCGTCATCCAGAAGAGCCAGATGTGCTTTGCCGTCTTCAACATAGAGCTGGCTCAGAGAGATCCGGCGAGTCCCCTGTGTCCCGGAAATGTCAATTTCGGCGCCGAGAACGAGCAAGGCGGGGGCAAGATCACCGGAGAAGACGGCGTGACAGCGTTGTCCCTGCGGAGCGACATGGCATATGTCCCCGCGATACTTGAGACAATAGGAATTCGCGCGTCGCCACCATTCGCTTTGATTGTAATAGATGCAGCGTGTATCGAGGCACAGATTGCCCCCGACGGTCCCCAAGATGCGGTGACCAGGTCCGGCGATGGCCGCAGCAGCTTGTGCAAGTGCGCGATATCGAGAAACGATCACGTCGTTGCGGATAAGGGTGGCGATAGTCACGCCCGCACCGATCGTCATGCCATCATCGTCGATCCTGATCTCGGCCAATTCATCGACGCCAGAGAGATCAATCAGTGATTCCGGGCTGCTGATGCCGCGCCGCATGTTCACCAGCAGATCGGTTCCACCTGCGATGAAGCGGCTGCCTGGATGACTGCGGCAGGCGGCAATAGCCTCTTCGATGGTGCGAGGCTCGGCGAGACGAAACTTCGGCAGCAGTGTGCTCATGATGCGGCCTTCAAGGTGTGAGCCAGCCGCGCTTGTCGCCGGCGTTGGATCAGGGCATCCATGACGCGATCAGGCGTCGCCGGCAATTCCTTCAGATCGATGCCAATTGCGTTGGCAACGGCGTTGATCAATGCCGGCGGAAAGCCGGCCAACGCCCCTTCGCTTGCTTCCTTGGCCCCGAGTGGTCCATAGGGATCGTGGGTTTCGACGATGTGGGTCTCGATCGGCGGAGAATCCATGATAGTGGGCATGCGATATTCAAGCATGCTTGCATGGGCAGGCAGGCCGTCGAGATATCGGGTTTCTTCGCTCAGGGCTTGTCCCATGCCCATCCAGACGGATCCCTGGATTTGTCCTTCGACAGCGAGCGGATTGATCGCATGGCCGCAGTCGAGCGCCACCCACACCTTTTCGACCTTCACCTGGCCAGTCGTTTCGTCGACGTCCACTTCCACGACCTGGGCCGCGTAACTGAAGCCCATTGTGGCGCCGACGGCGCCGCCCCGGTGCTTGCCGCCCTGCGATTCCGGGGGGCAGGTGAACGTTCCCTTGATGGAGATGGCGCCTTCATCGATCAGCGCCGCGGCAACGACGTCGGCGAACGGCAACGCCGATTGATTGCCGCTGCCCACGCAAAAAGTCTCGTTTACGCAGTCGACGTCTTCCGGACGGGCTTCAAGCTTGCGTGCGGCAGTGGCAACGAGCAACGCCTTCAGCTTTCGGGCAGCGTCGATCGCCGCGTTGCCCACCATGAACGTGATCCGTGAGGAATAGGCCCCGTTGTCCTTGGGGGTGATGGCGGTGTCGGCGGAGATGACGCGCACGCGCTCGAGCGAAATATCCAGCGTCTCGGCGACCGCGATCGCGAGCATCGTCGAGGAGCCCTGGCCGATATCGGCGGCGCCTGTCAGCGCCGTTACCCCTCCGTCGAAGTCAAGCTTGAGATTGACCACGGCGTGCGGCTCTCCGGTGAAATGGATCGGCTTGGCCGCACCGCTGACATAGTGCGAGCAGGCCATCCCGAGGCCTTTGCCTGGCGGCATTCGACCGATGCGTTCCTTCCACTTGCTCGCCAGCTCGACGCGATCGAGGCATTCCGCCAACCCGTAGCTATTGATCATGAGGTCATTCATTGTGCGGGTCGGCGACGCTAACAAATTGGCACGGCGCACGACGAACGGGTCCAGCTCAAGCTCGCGCGCCATGCGGTCGACCAGACATTCGAAGGCATGGCGGGTATCGACCGAGCCGTGCCCGCGCATGGCGCCACAGGGCGGCAAATTCGCGTAGATCCGGTACCCGTCGTATTTGACGGCCGGGATGTCGTAGATACCGTGCAACAGCGAGCCGGCATAGAGGATGGTGATAATGCCGTAGCCGGCATAGGCGCCGCCACGCTGCACGACCTGCAATTCGCAAGCGGTCAGGCGTCCCTTCTTGTTCATACCGAGCTTGAGCCGGATATCGGTGTGTGGACGGGCGCGGTGGGTAATAAAGGTTTCTTCGCGACTGAGCACCATCAGTACCTTGCCGGCGGCAGCGCGGGCGAGCAAAGCGGTAACGATCTCGAAATTCAATGTCTCGACACGAGCCCCGAAGCCGCCGCCAATGAAGGGCTTGATCACCCGGATCTGCGAAGGCTCCATGTCGAGACATCGCGCGAGCATGAGGTGCAGGTAGTAGCCGACCTGAGACACCGTTTGCACGGTGAGGCGGCCGGCCAGCGGATCGAATTCGGCAAGACTTGCGTGCGGCTCGATTTGCGCATGGTTGACCTCGGCGCAGCAAAACGTCTCCTCGCGCACCAGATCCGCTGCGGCAAAGCCTAGATCGATGTCGCCGAATTGATGATGGACTTCGCGTTCGACGTTGCCGGGTTTGTTGTCGTGCAGGAGAACGGCATCCTCCGCCCGGGCAGCGTCGGAGGTGTAGTAGGCTTGGAGCTCCCTGATCTTCAATTCGATCAACCCGAGAGCGCGCTCGGCTGTCTCCGCGTCAACTGCCGCAATCGCCGCCACGGGCTCGCCGCGATAGCGCACGCGACCGCGGGCCAATGGATACTCGTTCATTGCGATGGGAAGCACGCCGAAGGTGTGATCACAATCATCGCCAGTAACGACAGCCACGACACCTTCAAGCGCGCGAGCTCTGGAAACGTCCAGCGTAAGAATGTCGCCGTGACTTACCGGGCTGCGCAGAATGCGCCCAACAAGAGCATCGGCATGATCGAGATCGGCAGTGTAACGCGCGCGCCCGATAACCTTCTCGATGCCGTCGATCAAGGGGACACGGCGGCGAGGGGGCTTGCGGCCTATGACAGCATCAGCGGTCATGCGCCGCCCCCATGGCCGCCTGTACGGACTCGATGATTTTGACATAGCCCGTGCATCGGCAAAGATTGCCCGACAAAGCGGCTCGTATCTCATCCTCGGCTGGCGCGGGATTTCGACGCAGCAACGCTTCGGCCGCCATGATCATTCCCGGCGTACAGAACCCGCATTGCGCGCCCAGTTTCTCGTGAAATGCGCGTTGCAATCTGCTGAGGCGGCCTTGCGTTGCGAGAGACTCGATTGTTTCAACGCTCCGCCCTCCGCACCGCACCGCGAGCGTGATGCAGGATGGCACCGCCTCACCATCGACCAAGACGGTACAGGCTCCGCACTCACCGCCGTCGCAGCCGGTTTTTGTACCGGTAAGGCGCGCCACCTCGCGCAGATAGTCGACCAGCAAATCCGTCTCGAGCACGGCGTCTTCTCGCCAGCGTCCGTTCAATCTCAATCTCAGCAGGCGCTTCTTCGATTCCGGGCCGGGTGCGTGCATCGTGGGACCTCTGATCCGGCAGGAAGGTTGCGCTGCCCGGCGCCGTGCTTCCATGACAAAAATCAAGATCATGGTCACAATTGATGGGCGGCCAGACAATCGACCTGACTGAAGTCAAGGATCAGCTTGTGCCTGGCGAGTAGCCTAAACAACGACAATTGTTTGAGCGACCGTTCATGACAGCGATTCGCGACTACAATGCTGCCGTCGATTTTGTGGACCGCCATGTTGCTGAAGGTCGCGGCGACAAGATCGCCTTCATTGATCCCTCTCGAAACCTGACTTATGGCGAGTTGCGGGATTCGGCGGCGCGCATCGGTCCTATGCT
>Ga0306922_10004001_pt1 | contig 13901 bp, 11 predicted proteins | sample sta12Cox44000082_FD_203758 | JGI IMG/M metagenome (GOLD analysis project Ga0306922, IMG submission 203758) | Lab enrichment of tropical soil microbial communities from Luquillo Experimental Forest, Puerto Rico - statoxic.12C.oxic.44.000.082 (v2)... | ecosystem: Environmental > Terrestrial >... | reverse complement strand
AAGGTGAGACTCCAGAATGATGGGGTTCTGTACAGATTTCACGAGTTCCTTCTCGTTTGATCGGGGGAGTCAACCGCAATCATAACGCGTCGGCCGATTTTTGGAAACCCGATATTGTACAATCGGGTCCATCTTATGAACTGGAACGACGCTGCGGAGGATTTTCTCAACCAGCTGCTGGCCGAAACACCCCGGCCTGTGCGAGAACAGACCGAAGCCCGGCTCCGCTCCACCGCTGAGATGATAGCTGAAGACGATGGTCACAGCCGTGTGGGTGTTGAGACCGTGATCGCAGCCTGGGTCCGCAACACGCCGGAAACCCTACGCCCGGAACTGCGGCACCAGATGGAGCGCTTGGGGCTCGATCCGCGGCAATACCGGCACCTGCTCGACTAAGGCGCTACGATGAGACTATGCGCCTTTCCACCGCCCTACTGGCTGTCGTCTCGCTCAGTGCACAAGAAGGGCGGCAGCCGCTGGCACGCGCGATTCTCAAAGAGTTGATCGAGATCAATACCACCGATTCGGCGGGCGACACCACTCGCGCAGCTGAAGTTCTGGCGATGCGGTTTCGCGTCGCGGGATTCCCGGAAGGCGATATCCATGTAGACGGCCCCGCGCCGCGAAAACACAACCTGGTAGTGCGACTGCACGGATCCGGCGCGGCCCGCCCCATTCTCTTCATCGGCCATCTCGACGTCGTGGAAGCTAACGGCTCCGATTGGTCCTTCGACCCGTTTCAACTGCGCGAGCAGGACGGCTACTTCTATGGCCGCGGGACCGAGGATATGAAGGGTGGTGCGGCAATTCTGGTTACCACGTTTCTGCGCTTGAAGAGCATCGGATTCCGGCCGGCGCGCGATCTCGTTCTCGCCTTGACCACCGACGAGGAGGGAGGCCCGGCGAATGGAATCGACTGGCTGCTGAAGAATCATCGCGATTGGATCGATGCCGAGTTTTGCGTGAACGCCGACGGCGGCGGCGGCCACATCAAGAACGGTAAACGTCTCTTCATGGCTGTTCAAGCGGCGGAGAAGGTCTTCGTCAGCTTCAAGCTAGAATCCGCCAATCCCGGCGGCCACAGTTCCCTGCCCATCAAGGACAACGCCATCTATCACCTCGCGGGGGCGCTGACGCGCCTTGCACAGTTCGATTTTCCGGTGCACCTGTTTGATGTCACTCGCGCCAATTTCGAGCGGATGGCACCGCTCTACGGAGGGCAGCTGGGCGCCGACATGAAGACGCTGGTCGAGAATTCCAATGATCTGGCCGTGGTAGCCCGCCTCTCCGCGACGCCGCTGTTCAATGCCTTGCTACGCACGACCTGCGTCGCCACCCTGCTCTCCGGCGGCCACGCGGAGAACGCGCTGCCCCAGATGGCCACGGCAGTGGTGAATTGCCGTATGCTGCCGGTCGACCGGGCCGAGGAAGTGGAGCAAACACTCCAAACAGTAGTGGACGACCCCAAGGTCCGGGTCACGGTCATGACGCCGGCCAAAGCCAGCGTGTACCCTCCGATGAACTCGCAAGTGTTGAGGGCGGTCACGGCTGCCACCCTCAACAGCTGGCCCGGAATTCCGGTTGTTCCGCAGATGGAGACCGGCGCGACCGACGGGCTCTACCTGAGAGGCGCCGGCATCCCTACGTTCGGGGTCAGCGGCATCTTCTTCGATGAAGACGATGTGCGTGCCCACGGCCGCGATGAGCGGATCCTGGTGAAATCCTTCAACGAGGCAATCGACTTCATGGACGACGTCGTGACCACGCTAGCCAAGGCCCAGTAACCTGCGCCAGAGCCGCCTTACGGGGTTTTGCAGGCGAAGTTGGCGGCGTCGTTGATGCTGCCGCTGCCTTTGTAGGTCGCCACCTGCGGATACGGGCACAGTGGACGCGTGCGATCGACGGCCGTTCCGGTAACATGCGCCGCGGTGATTTCGTCGGGAGCCGCGCCGGATTCACGCCAGCGCTCGAGTGCCGCCATCCAGTTGACCTGGTTGGGGCCGGGACCTCCGCCGCAGTGTTGCATGCCCGGCACCATGAACAGGCGGTACCAGCTCTCCTGCTTCGAGCCCATCTTGTGGAGGACGCTTGAATAGTAATTGATGCTGTTCTCGGGAGCGATGAGCTGATCGTTCCAGCCATGGTACATGAGCAGCTTGCCGCCGCGAGCTTTGAACTTAAAGAGTTCGGGATCGATGGCGTTGATGATGCCGTTATCCTTCTGATCGGCGGCCGCCGTGTCGCGATCGGGGTCGAAGGTGCGCCAGTCCCAATTGGGATCACCGTAGGTTAGGTAGCGGAAAGTGTCCTGGCCGATGGCATTCGGCGCTTTGGCGCTCACCATGATGGGCCAGCCGAGTTCGCTGCCTGGCTCAAAGGAGGGGAAGATCAACTGGCCGGCTTTGGTCTTCAAAGGGGCGTATAACTTCTTCACGGCCTCCACCTGGTCCCCCGTCAGGCAGTTCTCATTCGCCGCGCCCCGGCACAGCAGAGTGGTGGGATCGAACGCGCACTTGCGGGGATCATTCAACAGGCCGTCGTGGAGGCCGTCGGCGGAGTCGCAGGAAGCCAGCACCGCCCGATGGATTGCTGGCATGAGGCTCGCCGGAAGTATGTTCTGATCGCCCTTGATCGCCGCCATCCCCACTGCGACCGTCCACGCATGGAGGTGCGTTTCGTAGTTGGCGGGAGCTCCGGCCACGATGCCATCGAAATCTTCCGGAAAACGCTGCGCTTCTTTGAGTCCCTGCCGGCCACCTGTCGAGCAGCCGTTCCAATAAGAGAGGCGGGGAGAACGACCATAATAGGCCCCGATGAGCGACTTGGCCTTGAGCGCGGTTTCGTGAATGCCGCGATAACCGAAGTCGATGATTTTCTCGGGATGGCCGAGCGCAAAGCTGGCGCTGCCGCCCTTGTGCCCGCCATCGGTGGAGGCGGTGGCGTAGCCCTCCTGGAGAGCGGCAGCCATGGCCGGGTAGACGATGTTGCCGTTAAAACCGCCGTTGCCTACTTCTTCGAATTTGCCGTTCCAATCCATATCGGGCAGCCAGACTTCGCTTTCGATATGGGAGTCGGCGGACGGTGTGAGCACGAGCGCGATGCGGCAGTGGGCCGGAAGCTCGACAGGAGGCGCCACCGGGCCACCGCGACCGGCCTGCGCGGGAGCCTGTCCGTCGGGAGGCTGAAAGGCGCCGGTGGGAACGGATTCCGCCAGGATGATAGTGGCATCGGTCAATGTCAGGGACTTCAGACTCTCGCACGTCCGGGCGGGCTGAGCAAAGCCAGCCGCTAAAAACACAGTGACACCGAGCACTAAAATAACGATGCGGATCAAGGTTCTCCCTCCTGCTTTGGCCTAATATGCTATCGCACGGCAACAGCGACTTCGAAGCACCAGAGTGCTCGAGCTCAGCGGAAGTCTGCCTGCAGCTTGTCCAGTGCTGCGCTGCCGGGACACAGCTTTCGGTATGGGATCTTGACGAGCGCCTGGTCAGGGGTTTCGTTCAGCTCGTGGAGATCGGGAACACTCTCGTCGATGTAGAGCAGGCCGGTCACGATCTCGCCTTTGCCCTGGCGTTCCTGCAGAAAGGCGGAGACCTTCTCGCGATCGGTGGGATCGTAGTCCGGCGGTACACCTTTGAAGGCGACCACGCTGCCGTCGTGCATGGTGACGTTGACAGCGCCGTTGCGGCCGATCGTGGCCAGAATCTCCGAAGCCGGCGGCACGAAATCGGTTTCGGTTGCGGCGCGCGACTGCCGCCGGACGTGCAGGTAGCTTTTGGTGGAGCCCTCGTGATCGTTGAAGGTAACGCACGGCGACAGCACGTCCACCAAGGCAAAGCCGCGGTGAGTGATGGCGGCCTTGAGAATCGGCACGAGCTGTTCTTTGTCGCCGGAGAAGCTCCGCGCAATGAAGGTCGCCCCGAGGCTCAAGCCGAGCGCCACCGGGTCGATCGGAACCATCCGGTTGGGCTCCTTGCGCTTGCTCCGGGAGCCGACATCGGCCGAGGCGGAAAACTGGCCTTTGGTGAGGCCATACACGCCGTTGTTTTCGATGACGTAGACGATTTTCAGATTGCGCCGGATGGCGTGGCACATGTGGCCGAGCCCAATGGAGAGCGAATCGCCGTCGCCGGATATGCCAATGTAGGTGAGCTCGCGATTGGCGGCGTTGGCACCGGTAGCGATAGGCGCCATGCGCCCGTGCGCCGAGTTGAAGCCGTGAGCACCGCTGACGAAATAAGCTGGGGTCTTAGAAGAGCAGCCGATACCGCTGAGCTTGGCGATCATGTGCGGAGCAAGCGATAGCTCCCAGAGGGCGCGGATGAGCGCGGCGGTGATGGAATCGTGGCCGCACCCCGCGCATAGGGTCGACATAGACCCTTCGTAGTCCCGAATCGTGAGTCCCAGCTCGTTGCGCTTGAGGCTTGGATGAACCGCGCTGGGTTTAGTGATAGACGGCACGGAGCTCCTCCATTTGAGTGGTAATTCCGTCGATCACGCGCCGGGCGCTCAGCGGAAACCCGCCGTACACCAGCACGGACCGCAGTTTTTCTTTGGGCACACCGGTTTCTATCGTCAGAAGCGAGCGTAATTGCGCATCCCGGTTCTGTTCGACCACATAACAAATCTCGTGCTCATTCAGGAAAGCCTCCACGGTCTCATCGAAGGGGAAGCCGCGGACGCGGAGGAAATCAGCGGGGATGCCCCGCGCGGCCAGCAGATCGATTGCTTCACGGGTCGCGGCATCGCAGCCGCCGACGGTCACGATGCCGATACGCGCCCCCGGGTTGCGGATCACAACCGGCGCTGGTACGAATCGCGCAGCGGCCCGCTGCTTATGCGCGAGGCGATCCATCACCTCCTGGTATTCGTCCGGGATCTCGGTATAAGCGCCGGTTTTGGTATGCCCAGAGCCGCGCACGAAGTAGGCGGCCTTAGGGTCAACCCCCGGCAGCGTGCGCGCCGCCACAAAGTTTTCATCTTCGTTGGTAAAGCGCAGGAAGCGTTCGATCTTTTCCAGTTCCTCGGCGCCGAGCACACGACCGCGGTCGGGTCTGTAGGAATCGTCCCAGGAAAAGCGCGGAACCACCCAATCGTTCATTCCGATGTCCAGATCGGTAAGGATGAAGACGGGCGTCTGAAAGCGCTCGGCGAGATCGAAAGCCTTGGGCGCGAACTGAAAGCACTCGAGCGGATTAGCCGGGAACAGCAGTATGTGCTTGGTGTCCCCGTGCGAGGCATAGGCACACTCGAGAATGTCGCCCTGCTGCGTACGAGTGGGCATTCCGGTGGATGGCCCGACACGCTGCACATCGATGACAACGACCGGGATTTCGGCGTAATAGGCCAGGCCAAGCAACTCATTCATGAGCGAAATGCCGGGTCCGGCGGTGGAGGTGAAGGCCCGGGCGCCAGCCCAGGAAGCGCCGATCACCATGCCGATGGCTGCCAACTCATCTTCGGCCTGGAGGATAAGGTAATTGTTTTTGCCGGTTTCGGGATCGCGGCGGAATTCCTCGCAGAACTGTTTGAAGGCGTCCATCACCGATGTCGATGGGGTGATCGGATACCAGGCGGCGACGGTGGCTCCGGCGTAGACACAGCCGAGAGCCAGAGCCGTGTTGCCGTCGATGAGAACCTTGTCGCGATTCGCGTCCATCTTCTCGAGACGGAAAGGCAGCGGCTCGAAATGCTCCTTGGCGTAATCAAAGCCGAGGCGAAGCGCTTTGTGGTTGGAGGTGCGCAGCGTTTTTTTGGCGGCGAACTTTTCATCGAGCAGTTGGTCGACCACGCCCATGTCGATGTCGAGAACCGCGATCAAGGCTCCCGCGTACGCGATGTTCTTCATCAGGACTCGTTCGCGCGGATCCCGGAAGTGTTCATTGCACATCTGGGCCAGGGGGACACCGAGGAAGGTGACATCCTCGCGGTGGAGAGCCGGGTCGAGCGGCCAAGTGGAATCGTAGAGCAGATAGCCACCCTTGCGGACTTCGCGGATGTCGCGGTCGTAGGTTTGGCCGTTCATGGCCACCATCAGATCGTAGTCAAGAGCGCGCGCGGTGTAGCCGTCTTTGTTGACGCGGATCTCATACCACGTGGGCAGGCCCTGGATGTTGGAGGGGAACAGATTCTTGCCCGAGACCGGGATGCCCATGCGAAAGATGGCCTGCATGAGCAGGCCGTTGGCGCTGGCTGATCCGGTCCCGTTGACGTTCGCTAGTTTGATCGCGAAATCGTTGACTTTTGTTTCAATGGTTACGCCGGTACGCATGTCTTTTCGGTGATTGAGTTGGCGGCATAGGGGATCAGGAGCTCGAATTTCTGCATATCCCAGGCCGACGTCGGGCAGCGCTCCGCGCACAGGCCGCAGTGCACGCAGAGGTCTTCGTCCTTGAGCATGAGCCGATTGGTCTGAGGAAGCGGAGCCGAAGCGTACAACGCTTGATCCAAGTTCAGAGCCGGGGCCGAAAGACGTGTCCGCAGCTGTTCTTCGGCGGCAGCGGGCGCCATGGTCAGGCACAGCAAGGGGCAAACATCGATGCAAGCGTCGCACTCGATGCAGCGCGCCGGATAGAAGACGGTCTGGATGTCGCAGTTGAGGCAGCGCTGGACTTCACGAGCGGTCTGCGCGGCGTCAAAGCCGAGCTCCACCTCGATGCCGAGCTCCTGGAAGCGACGTTCGAGATCGACGTGATTCATCTTCTGGCGGGTCGCCGGGTTGTAGTCGTTGTGATAGCTCCACTGGCCGAGGCCCATTTTCTGGCTGATCAGGTTCATCGCTTGAGGCGGGCGTTCGGAGATGGGTATCGCCTGACAGTAGTTGTGAATCGAAATCGCTGCCTGATGGCCGTGCTCGACAGCCCAGATGATGTTCTTCGGGCCGAAGGCGGAATCGCCGCCAAAGAAAATGCCTGGCCGAGTCGACATCATGGTGGCCGGGTCCACCCTGGGCTCCTCCCATTTGTTGAACTCGACACCCAAATCGCGCTCGAACCAGGGGAAGGCGTTTTCCTGGCCGATGGCGAGGATGACATCGTCGGCGGGCAAGAAGAGGGTGTCGATCACTTGGGAGTTCTTGGCGCCTTTGTCCCACTCGAGCCGCTCGAACTCCATGCCCTTCAGGCGGCCGTCCTCCACCACGAAACGTTTCGGCGCATGGTTCACCAGGATCTCGACACCCTCTTCCTCCGCGTCGTCGAGTTCCCACGGCGAGGCCTTGAAGAAGCCGCGCGGGCGGCGCGCCATCACCTTGATGTTCTTACCTCCCAGTCGGCAGGAAGAACGGCAGCAATCCATGGCCGTGTTTCCGACGCCGATGATGAGAACCCGCTCGCCGACCGAATCAACGTGTCCGAAGGCGATCGACTCAAGCCAATCGATGCCGATGTGGATGCGGTCGGTATCGTGCCGGCCGGGAAGTTCCAGTTCCTTGCCCCGCGGCGCCCCACTGCCGACGAAAATGGCGTCGTACCCCTCCCCCAGCAGCGCTTTCATGCTGGTGACCGGCGAGTTGTACCGGATCTCGACACCCATGTCGAGGATCATGTCGACCTCGTCCATGAGCACGCGCTCTGGCAAGCGAAACGCGGGAATGTTGGTGCGCATCAGACCGCCGGGCTTGTCATTCTTTTCAAACATGACGATTTCATAGCCGAGCGGCAGCAGATCATTGGCGACGGTGAGTGAAGCCGGGCCGGCGCCGATGCACGCAATGCGCCTGCCGTTTTTCTCTTTCGGGATCTTGGGCAACAGGTGGGAAATTTCACCGCGATGATCGGCGGCGACCCGCTTCAGACGGCAGATGGCCACGGGCTTTCCGTCGATGCGTCCGCGGCGGCAGGCCGGCTCGCATGGTCGGTCGCAAGTGCGTCCAAGGATGGCCGGAAAAACGTTGGACTCGCGGTTTAAGATGTAGGCTTCGGTGTACTTTCCCTGCGCGATGAGGCGAATGTACTCGGGAACGTTGGTGTGCGCCGGGCAGGCCCACTGGCAATCCACAACTTTGTGAAAATAATTCGGGTCATCCGTATTAGTTGGTTTCAACCCACGCGCTCCCTCGGACCCTTGCCCCTCATTGATCTCCTGCGAATCTAACATTATTCTACATCTTTCGGCGGGTTCGCTGGGGCGCCGGCAGTCGAGGCCAACACGGAATCACAATGAGAGAAATTCACTTGACGTCCCGCTCGCAACTTGATGGCCAGCTGCTGTTTCACCGCGTTGTGCGGCTTCGCCGTGCGTCCAGCAACCCGCGTTTCCGGCTTCTCTCGAAGATCGAGGCCGAACTCGGCCCGGTCGGGAGGAACTGATTCAGCGATCGGCATCGTCCAACGATCGACTGTCCAGCTCTACGCCATCACCGGGTAGGCGTTTCGACGATCTCGCTGCTCCCGGCGCTTACTCTGAGGTTCTGAATCGCCTCGAGTAATGTTCGAAAAATTTCCTGGCGTTTAAAAGCCCTTGAAATCCCGCAGGCCCACACGGTTGGCCTGGGGCGTAAATCCATTCAGGGTCGTCACTTTATTCTGGTGGGACGATCCGGAGATACATCTTGTGGCCGTGAGACCGGGCGCGCCGAGATTCGATAGGCGCGCGGCCAGCAACCTGCCTGAAAACAGCAACCTGACGCGGAAAGCATCGTCTGCCAGAGAGACGACCAGCGAGATGGAGTGAACCGTCGGCGCGGCATCGCGATAGGCGGACCACACCTGCCACTGGCTCTACAAGAATCTCATTAATGGACGCGAACTAACGGATCCTGCCATCGAGGGGCGCGCCGCGGCCGGACCAACCTCGCGTTCCATTTGATGAAAACCGCATCGATCCGTTCGAGTCGGAAAGTAGCACCAGGCGTGACCGCTGTTTTCCGCATGGGCGCATTTGCGGAGGGGACCTGACGACGGTGACCATCGGCGGTCCCGCGATCCGGCACGGATTTCGCTCCGCCGATCGGGCCTTGCTCGACCGCCGCAGCGTGGCGATTTTATCGGCCAGCTGATCGGTCGCGTTCCCTTCTTACGAACGACGTATACTGAGGGCAGCGAATGCCATGACAATTACCTCAACCAAAGGGGGCGCGTTTCTGATCGAAGACCGCGCGCCGGAAGAGATTTTCACCGCTGAAGACCTGGGCGAGCAACACGTTGCGATCGGCCGGACCACCGACGAGTTCTGGGCTCAAGAAGTTGCGCCGAACCTGGAGGCCATCCGCCGGCAGGAGCCCGGCGTGGCCCGGAAGGTGATGCAGAAAGCGGCGGATCTCGGGCTCCTCGCGATTCCCATTCCGGAGAAATTCGGCGGGATGGAGCTGGATCTCGCCTCCGCCATGGTGGCCGCCGAGCACCTGGGGCGCGACGGCTCCTACGCCGGCTGGGAAGGCGCGCACACGGGGATCGGTACTCTGCCGATCCTCTATTTTGGTAACGAGCAGCAAAAGCAGAGATACCTGCCGAAGCTCGCCAGGCTGGAAATGCTCGCGGCGTACGCGCTGACCGAGCCGCAAGCCGGCTCCGATGCCCTGGCCTGCAGGACCCGCGCGGATCTCAGCTCCGACGGCAAGCACTACATCCTCAACGGGCAAAAGATGTGGATCACCAATGGCGGCGCGGCGGACTTGTTTACGGTGTTCGCCAAGGTGGGCGGCGACAAGTTCACCGCCTTCCTGGTCGAGCGCGCATTCGGCGTCAAGAGCGGCGCCGAAGAACAGAAGATGGGGATCAAAGGCAGCTCGACGACCGCGCTGTACTTCGACAACGTGCCGGTGCCGGTCGAGAATGTGTTGGGCGAGATCGGGCGGGGGCACATCATCGCGCTCAATGTCCTGAATATCGGGCGGCTGAAACTCGGCCCGGCCTGCGTCGGTGGCGCCAAGGATGTGCTGGCGATCTCGCTCAAGTACGCCAAAGAACGCAAGGCATTCGGCTCGCCGATCGCCGAGTTCGGAGCGATTCAGCATAAGCTCGCCGAGATGGCGATCCGCATCTACGCGGCGGAATCGATGGTTTGGCGCGTCGTCGGACTGATCGAAGGCCAGCTCGAAGGCTTCTCGTGGGATAGGCCGGACGCTTCTCAGACCATGCTGCGGGCCGTGGAGGAATACGCCGCGGAATGTTCTATGGTCAAGGTGTTCTCGTCCGAGATGCTGAACTATGTGGTCGATGAAGGCGTGCAGATCCATGGCGGCTACGGATATCACCAGGACTACGCGGTGGAGCGGGCGTACCTGGACTCACGCATCAACCGAATTTTTGAGGGCACCAACGAGATCAACCGCCTCGTCATAACCGGGATGGTGCTGAAGCGGGCCGCCCGCGGACAACTGCCGCTGGTGGCGGCGGTGGAGAAGGTGCTGGGCGAGGTTTTGAGCGGGTCCGCCGGCTCCGACGGTTCTGACCAAGAGCTGCATTTGGTGGGAAGCGCGAAGAAGATTGTGCTGATGGCGATCGGGCTGGCGTATCAAAAATACCTGAACGAACTCGAAAAGCAGCAAGAAGTGATGACGGCCATCGCTGACCTGATGATGGAGGCCTTCGCCATGGAATCGGTTCTGCTGCGAACGCGCAAGCTGGCGGCGAGAGCGAAAGAAACCAACGCCGTCGACGCGTGCGCCGTGTTTCTCCGCGACGGGATAGCGCGGATGGAAGTTTCAGCGCGGCAGGTGCTCGGCGCCTGCGCGGAGGGCGATGGGCTGCGGACTCAGATGGCCGTTCTGCGGCGGCTGGCCCGCTACGAGCCCGTGAACGCGGTGGCGCGGCGCCGGCAGATTGCCGCCCGGTCGCTGGCGCGCGAACGGTACGGGGCCTGACTAGGCTGGGGCCGGATCCGCGTTCTTGTTCAGCGCTGCTGGAACATGGAAACGCCCGCGATTCCGGCAGCCCCTGTAGCGAGGCATTCTTGGATATTCGCGTCGGTCATTCCCCCTAACGCGAGCACCGGAATGGTAACAGCACGTACGGCTTGCCGGAGCCGTTCCAGACCCTGGGGTCGACCATAGGCGGCCTTGGACGGCGTGGCGAAGACCGGACCAAACACCGCAAAATCAGCGCCCTCCTGCTGAGCAGTGCGAACCTCCTCTACCGAATGTGTGGAGACCCCGATCAGGAAGCCGGACGGCACCACCGCGCGCAGAGTGAGTGGCGCAATGGAGTTTGCGGGAAGGTGCACTCCGTGAGCTCCCGCGGCGAGGGCCACGTCGCTGCGGTCGTTGATCAGGATCCGGGTAGAAGCTGCTGCTGCAATTTTGACGACGCGCCGGGCGAGATCGCACAGATCACGGGCGGACAGGTCTTTTTCGCGGATCTGAATAAACTCGACGTTGGCGGTGAGGGCTCGCACGACACACGCAAGAAGTGCTTCGACGCTGCCGGCCGCGCGGCGATCGGTGATGTAATATCGGATCATCCGAGCGGCTCGTAGTACCGCTCGCCAGCGCAGGCGCGGCGGAGAGTGCGGCCCTCGCGGACCACTTCGCGCTTGAAATTGATGCCTTCGCCGCATGGGGCGCACATTACTCGGGCGGCCTTATATCCGGGAAGATCTTCGACGCCGATCGAAACGCGCAGCCATTGGCGCTCCAACAGCTCCTCGTCGGACGGCTGGCGATACGCGTGCATGTGCTGCTGGTTCTTGTCGAGGATTTCCGGGTACAGTTCTCGCGCACGCTGCGTGGCTGTGTCGCGGGCCACCAGCCGGACTGCGCGCTGATCGCTAAGATCGCAGAAGGTACCGGCGACTTTGCCGAAATCAGGGAACTTGAGCGCGCGTTTGCCCAGGCGGCAGCCGGTGACCACGGCGATGGCGTCAGTCGCACAGCGATCGATTTCGACGTAGGTGATGAGGCGTTTGCGGTCGGCGCCGACGGGGTTCATGAGCCCCAGCAACCGGACTCCGTAGAGTGCCATCCGCAGGCCGAGAATCCCGTGGGCCGCTTCGGCCAGCTTCTCGCACTCCGCAAACGTTTTGAGCGGCATCTGGCTAGAGAATGCGCAAGGCCTCGGGCGGGAGTTCGACCTTCCATCCTCTATTATCCTTCTGCCGATCGTACTCCTCACGGGAGAGGTCGGCGACGATACCGCCGGAAAACTCCAGCCGTACCCCGTGCACGCGTTCAGACGCTCGCGACAGCTGCCGAGGACAGGCGTTGGCGACCTCCACAGAATCCGCCGAATGCACGCGGACCCGCTCCGGGCGGATGGCGACCGACACGCGATCGCCTCGAAAATGGCCGGGAACGTAAGGCCCGACGAGTTCGAATGACTCGGAAGCGATTTCGATCCGCAAGCGGCTGCTATTGCGACCCGGGTCGAGCCCGGCAATGGTGCACTCGAACAGATTCGGAATGCCGAGCAGGCGGGCAACCGCCGCCGATTCGGGTTGGTCCAAGACTTCAGCCGGAGTCCCCTGGCGAAGAACTCGTCCGGCTTCGAGAACCAGCATCTGGCCGGCCACGGCCGCACACAGATCGAGATCTCGCGTGGCCACGAACACAGGTCCGGTGAACTCGCGGCGAAGCTGCCGGCAAAGCGGTTCGGAGAAATCGGGATGGTCGACCAGAAGGAGCTTCGGCGCTGCTAGTAAGGCGCGAGCCAACGCGGCGCGCAATCTTAGAGCGGGATCGAGGTCTGCGGGGCGGCGGGGCGCGTCCGCCGAGAGAGCGAAGCGATCGAGCATCTCGGCGATTTGGCGGTGGCGTTCCAAGCGGGCGCCCCGGGCGGCGAAGGCCAGGTTCTGCCGCAGCGTCAGGTGAGGGAACAGAGAATCACGGCGGGGAAGGTAGGTGCAGCCGCGCCGGCGCGTGCGAACATGGACGCCGGCGTCGGCGTCGAACAGCAGGACATTCTCGCACAGGATACGCCCGGAATCCGGTCGTACGAAGCCGGCAAGGATTTCGAGAATCAGGGTCTTGCCGGCTCCCCGAGGGCCGTACAGCGCCGTAACACCGCCGCCCGTCTCAAACTCGACATCGAGCGAGAAGCCCGGCGGGATCTTCTTACCGATACGGGCGCGGATCATCGCGAGATCCGGTGGGCGATCAGCACGATGGCGAAGCACTCGGCCAGCACGCGCGCAAACGCCAATGCCGCGGCGGCGAGGGTCCGACGCCAGACCAGGGGGAACTCCACGCGCCACAGCACGCGCCACTCGGATGCGCCGAGGCTGCGGGCGGCCTTGCCGTAGAGCGGGTCCAGTGCGGCGAACGCCGCGCGCCCCGCGCGCACCACGAGCGGCGCCGCCGACAGGATCGACGCCCCCGCCATACCCCAAGACCACAGCGGCGGCTGGCCCAGCAGAAAGTACGAGCAGAGGATCGGCGCCGGAAGGGCCAACGCGCCCGCCGCGATGATGGCGACTTCCGGCCGGCCGGCAAACTGGCGGTTCACCAGCAACCAGGCCAGCGGCACGCCCAGGATAAGGGAAACGGCAGTCGACACCGCGGCCAGGCTCAGGGGTTCAGAGATGCCAATCACGAGACCCACGCGGACCCCCAATTATAGCTGCCGGAAACGAACGCTGAAGTGCCGGAGGAAAGGCGGCTCTTCCACAATTTCCAGGCCGCGAACCTCGTGCTTGCGGGCGTTGACTTCGAGGATCGCCTCGACCACGTAATCGATGTGGCTTTGCGTGTAGACGCGTCGTGGGATGGCGAGGCGCAGCAGCTCGTGGGCGGCGGGGCGGCCTCCGGGCACGCCGAACATCACCGAGCCGATCTCGACCGAACGGATACTCGCGTGGCGGTAGAGTTCGACCGCCAGAGCCTGCCCGGGAAACTGGTGCGGCGGAATGTGCTGCAGCATGCGTGCGGCATCAATGTAAATCGCGTGCCCGCCGGGTGGCTCGACGATCGGCACACCATGATCGGCGATATGGCGACCGAGGTAGCGGGTGGAAGCGATCCGGTA
>Ga0306922_10004000_pt1 | contig 13901 bp, 10 predicted proteins | sample sta12Cox44000082_FD_203758 | JGI IMG/M metagenome (GOLD analysis project Ga0306922, IMG submission 203758) | Lab enrichment of tropical soil microbial communities from Luquillo Experimental Forest, Puerto Rico - statoxic.12C.oxic.44.000.082 (v2)... | ecosystem: Environmental > Terrestrial >... | reverse complement strand
GAGGGACGAGCGGTGCGGTAAGGCGGAATCGGGACGCTAGTTCGCGCCACCAACCCGGCCGGCTTCAAGACCAGTGGCAGAACCAGGAGTGCCGCGAGTGCGGCGCTCTCGAGTGCCACCGAAATCTCGATCGCGCGCCGCTTGCTCTTCCTTTGGCGGATCTCGTCTTCCGCGCTCCCGTCGACCAAGCAGCGACGGAAGTCACCCGAGCAGGACGCCGCCTGCACCCATTCCTTTGCGCGGGACATCGCACCTCCTCGCCCGGATTCCGGGCGAGCATCCGGAACCCGTCGATCGAAAATCGAGAGACCCCGCGAGACGATTAGGTTAGCCGCACCGGCCACTGCGGTTGCCATGCAGTTGCCGGCGCGGCGCTCGCAGGGATGTGAGGTGCGCGCGTCCTCAAGCCTTTGGACACCGGCGGGCGGTTCGGGTGCCCGCCGCCTATCGCTATTTTAGAAACCCGCTGGCTAGCGGAAGCAGAAGGCCGGCGCGAAGCAAAGGGAACTTCCTTGCCCGCAGTACCCAATCATTAAATTGCTCTGAGCGTACTAAAGACACGTATCCTTTTGCCTTCTGGCAGCATCTCAAGAACACGGACGTGGATCTCATTGGAGGCTCCCATGGAACGGCATACTCCCGAAACCATCGGGGTGCGCCGCACCGGTTGGGCCGCTCTCGACCGCGATCCGCAGCAGGACAGCGTCGAATTCCTCTGTCCTCACTGCGGCCACCGCGGCCAGAAAAATGCCCGCCGCGAGCGCACCCTCTACCGCTTCACTGACGGCTTCCTGCAGGACCTGCAAGGCGAAGTTACGCAATGTCACTCCTGCAAACAGTATCTTCGCGTCGTTCCCGTGGTCATGCTGCACGATCAGGACGAAACGCGCCGCTTTGCCGCGGTTTTTGACGACCAGCTGCTTGCCGTGCCGCACGGATAAAACGCGTCGCGCCTCGGAAGCCCAGCAAAAAGGCGCCCCGCTTGCTGCGGGGCGCCTCGATGATCTTCTGAAATCCCAAATCGCTTAGCGGTAGCGCCAGCAGTGGAAACGCGCGTCCCAGTAGCGCAGCCGCGGTGCCACATAACCGTAGCGCGGCGCCACCACCACCGGAGCGTAATAAGGAACGGGCGCAACGTATCCGGGCACCACAACCGGTCCGCCGATGCCGACGCCCACCACAACTCGCGGATGGGCCGACGCCGTCCCGGTTCCGAGGAAGCCCAAGCTTCCCATCACTAGAGCAGCCAGCGCCACCTTTCTTGCCGTGCCGCTTGCCAATTTCGCCAGAAGTTTCATATCTCGCCTCCTTGCTCTCTCTCTTCTTTGGCTACACTCGTCAAACCCACGCGTGCTTGCTTAGTTGCGGCCGCTCGCCCTGGTCCTCGAGAAGTGGTCCTCGAGAAGTTCGCTTGATCCAATAAAAAAGCGCCTCGTCCGCAGCGAGGCGCTCCTCGAACATCCTCGCTCTAGCGAGGAACTCTACCGCCTAGCGGTGGTCGTGTTCGTGGTCGTGGTCATCCCAGTCGCGGTCGCTGTGCCAGCGGTTTCCCTCGACGTCCCACCAGCGGTGGCTGTGGCTCCAGCAGTATTCGCGGGCTTCGTGCAGCTCCTCCCGCCAGTGCGCCGCCTGCTTGCTGTCGTAGCCATGTTCCTGGATGGCCTCGTGCAATTTGTGGTCGGCTTTCACGGTTCTTTCCTGGCAGTCATCGGAAGCCCGCGCGTTCGGCGCAGCCGCAAAACATGCCAAGCCGCCCGCCAACACCCCCGCACCGAGAACCACCTTTGCGCTCCCCAGGATTCGTTTCAGATCTCGCATTGCTTGTCTCCTAAAAAAATTTCATCATGCGGAACGAGCCTAGTGTCGGACACCAGGAAATCACCATACCCGGTAAACCCTAACCGCAAGCCGGAGTTGTGAAACCGTACAACGAATTGATTCTAATAAGCTTGCAGGAACGGATCGACCTCCATGTGATAGCGTTCAAGGCCGGCCCGAATCACCTCAAAGGCGTCTTCGACGGTGTCGGCAAATTTGAGCAAGCCGTACTCGCTCGGGCTGATCGTGCCCCAGCGGACCATGGCCTTCAGGTTGAGCACGTCATCCCAGTATTTGCGCCCATAGATCAGGATCAGGTTGGTTCGCGTCAGCTTCCCGGTTTGCAGCAGTGTCATCATCTCCCACAGTTCGTCCATGGTGCCGAATCCGCCGGGAAAAACGATCAGCGCTTTGGCGATCTGGGCGAACCACAACTTGCGCATAAAAAAGTAGTGGAAGTTGAAGCTCAGCTCCGGGCTGATGTACGGGTTGGCAAACTGCTCGTGCGGAAGTTCGATGGAAAGCCCGATCGACTTTCCGCCGGCTTCGTACGCTCCGCGGTTGGCCGCCTCCATGATTCCCGGACCGCCGCCCGAGCAGATCACAAAGCGCCGCGGCCGCGGTCCGAGCGACATAGCCCAGGTGGTGATTTTGTGCGAAAGCGCGCGTGCCTCCTCGTAGTAACGCGACATTTCAAGCGCGCTTTTGGCCGAACGCAGGGCCTCGCGATGGCTCCGTTTGGCCTTGGCGCTTTGGCCCACTTTCAGATTCTTCAGGTGCTCCAGCCGCGCCACCGCATCCTCGCGTGAGTGAATGCGCGCCGAACCAAACAGCACGATGGTGTCGCCAATCCCTTCGCGTTTCAGTTGCGTCAGCGGATTGGTGTACTCCGCCAGGATGCGCAGCGGTCTGGCCGGCGTGCTGGCCAGAAAAACGGGATCCTCATGGGCTGCCTTCGGCGCATGCAACGGCCTGAGTTTTGGTGATTTAGGGGACATACTCTCGGCTCCGTGACAAGAATCCCCATTTTAGAAAGGCCGCTCCATCCCGGCAACGATATCCGGAGATCCTGCGTCGAATCGAATACACTCCGCCAGCAAGCGGTTCCGATGCTTGCCCGGATGCGGCCTTTACGTAGTCGGCGGTGCCATCCGTGTCTAGACTCTACGCTTCGGGTGTCCTACTCGTGCTTATGAGCGCGGCTCGGTTTGCACAGGCTCCCGCGGGCCCCATGACACCGCGGCCCGGCACTGTCGTGCAACCGACGCCTCCCGACGCGCTCGGTAAAATTACCGCCCGCGTCACCCTGGTCACCACCCCGGTTACCGTGCGCGATTCCCGCGGCAGCATGATCCACGACCTCGACCAGCAGGACTTCCTCATTACCGACAACGGCGCGCCGCAAAAGATCGCGCATTTCGATGTCGGGGGCGACCCGCTTTCGCTGGTTGTGGTCGTCGAAACCAGCTCGCGGGTCGATCCGATGCTCGCGCAGCTGCGCAAGCTCGGGAGCATTTTCACCGAGCAGGTGATGGGGCCGGAAGCCGAAGCGGCCGTGATCGGCTTCGACGATTCCGTCCACCGCCTGCAAGGCTTCACTTCGAGCCACGATTCCATTCAATCTGTGTTTTCGGGATTGCAGACCGGCGAATCGGGACACTGCCTGTTCGACGCCATGTCCGGCGGCGTGGAGATGCTAAGCCGCCGCAAGCAACCGAGCCCGGAAACGCCGGTGCCCGGCCGCCGCGTACTCGTGGTCGTTTCCGAAGCGCTCGATTCCGGCAGCGAAACCAGACTCGGCGAAGTTCTGCGCCAGGCGCAACTCCAGAACATCACCATTTTCAGCCTGGGTCTCTCGACGACGCGCGCCGAGATGCAAGCGAAGCCGCGCGACAATGCTCCGATTTCTCCCACGCCTCCGGGCGTAATGGGCTTGCCTGCTCCTCCGGGCACCGTCCAGACGCCCAGCACCGAAGCCAATCGCAATGCCGGGATCGACCTGATCGCTCTGGCTCAGGTGCTCGTCGAACACACCAAGAGCGCCGCGACCAAGCACTCTCTCGAACTCGCCGCGGCAGCCACCGGCGGCGACTACTATTCCACGTTTAAGGGACGCTCTATCGAATCTGCGCTCGACGAAATCGGCGGCGAACTCCACTCGCAATACATGATCACCTATTCGCCGCCGCGCTCCGCCGATGATCAGGATTTCGGCTACCACAAAATCGCAGTGGCTCTGGTCCCTGAAAAAGCTGCGGACAAGAAGATCAGCTCTCGCCCCGGCTACTACATCCCCCCGCCCGGAAGTTGAGCCTGGTCAGGCGGCGCCTGCAGCGATTCCGGCAGCAGGTACCACACCCCCTCGAACCACGCGATCGAGCGGGTGCGCGAGCCGCCCCCCCCTAGATAGCCGTTCTCGGCTAGGATGGAATGCTATGCCGGCGCTCGACGTCTCTATACGCCTTGCCACGGAAGCCGACATTCCGAAACTGCATGCGCTGATCGAGTCCTCCGTCCGGGGCCTCGAGATTCGCGACTACACTGCTGAGCAGATCGAGGGCGCGCTCGGTACCATTTTGGGCCTGGACACCCGGCTGGTAAGCGACAGCACCTACTTTGTCGCCGAGGCCCGCGCGGCTTGCGCGCGTCTCCTGGTCGGTTCGGGCGGATGGAGCAAACGGCGGACCCTTTTTGGCAGCGACCACGCTCCGGTTCGCGAAGACGAGTTTCTTGACCCCGCGACCGACGCCGCAAAAATCCGCGCCTTTTTTGTTCATCCCGACTTCGCGCGCCGCGGCATCGGCAGCAGAATTCTGGAAGCCTCTGAATGCGCCGCGCGCGCCGCCGGCTTTTCCCGATTCGAAATGGGCGCCACCCTGACCGGCGTGCCCCTGTACCTCGCCCGCGGCTATCACATCCTCGAGCGTATCGAGGTTCCGCTGCCAAACGGCCACACCCTGGCGGTCGTCCGTATGGCCAAAGCCGCTTCGTCTGGCCTTCGGCCTCACCTCTAGAGGTTTTCGCTGGCTCCGGCTACTTTGCCGCGGCGAGCGTTCTGGCCTGTTCGAGCTCCGGCCGGTCGGATCGGATGCCGTTGCAGTTCTTCAGGAGCTGCGCGTAGTAGGAAGCCGCTTTGTCTTTCTGTTGTAGCGCGATTGCCGCCTGTGCCGCGCCGTACAGCCCATTGAACCGGTTGGGATCGGTAGAGAGAGAGATCTCATACTGCGCCAGCGCCTCGTCCGCGTGCCCGGACTCGAGCAGCATGTCCGCAAGCATCTCGCGCGCCGGCAAGTCGGTTTCCCCTTTGCCGACTTTGTCCTGTTCTGTAGCGACCGCCTCGAGCGCGCCTACGGCCTGCTCCTGCCGTCCCGCCGCATAATCGGCCCACGCCGCCATGACTTTTCGCGGCTGCTGCATACCCTCGGCAAGATAAGGCTTGGACCCCTTCTGCGTCTTCAGGACCAGTTCGTCGTAGCGTTTGAGCGCGTCCGCGGCGGCTCGGGCGTCGCGGAGATGCCCGGCGGCCACGGCGCGCCCCCAATAGATGGGAGCCACGGCATACGGGAGGGCATCCTCTCGCGGCTCTAAATGGAGCGCCTCGGTCCACTGCCGCCGTTCTATCGCGTAAACCACGGGAAAGGTGGATTGCCTGGTTTCGAGATACTCCTGCATGAAGTCCTCGTCCCCTTGCATCAGCTTTAATTTCTCGACCTCTTCCACCTCCTGGCGCGCTTTGGCGTCGTCGCCGATCTGCAGGTAGGCGTACTCCAGGAAATCCATCGAGTGTACCCGGTGATGCATGGCGTGCATGTGCATTTCGGCCATCTGGTCGGCCACCCGGATGGCGGCCAGGTTCGACTGAATGTCATCCTGCCACAAACCCAGCCGCGCAAAAATGTGCGAGGGCATGTGCACGGCGTGCGCCGACGCCGGAGCGATCGCCGCATACCTGCGCGCCGCGGGAAGCGCCAGGCTGGCCATCTGCGGGTTGTCGGAAGCGTGGATGATGTAGTGCGCGATGCCGGGATGCGTCGGCTCTTCCTCCATCAGCTTGGTCAGGATCTCAACCGCTTGTCTCTCATTGCTGTGGTTCGGGTCGTTTTCGGGCGCCGAGCCCAAAAGGGACAGCGCATAGAAAACCTGGGCTTCGCGATCGCCGGGATTCCGTTCCGTGACACCGCGCATGGCCTCGCAGTAGGCGTTGGCGCGTTTCGGATGGTCGATGGTGTCCGTGTTGCTGTAGAACGCGCCGAGCGCCTGGATGTAGTCGCGCTCGCGCGGCGTCGACTTCCCTCCTCGCGCCTGGGTGAGCAATTGCGCGCCCTCTTCAAGTGCCGCTTTGCTCGGCCGGTTCCAGAGCGGGTGGTACAGACTCATGGCCTGTCCCCAGTAGGCCATGGCGCAGGCCGGGTCGGTGCGGGCGACCGTTCGAAAGGCTTGCTGCGCCTGTTCATACTCAAACGAATACAGCAGCGCGACGCCGCGGGTGAATGTGCTCTGGACCGCGGGAGCGCAGGAGATGGGGAAGCTCACGCTGCCAAGACTCTCCTGAGCCTGGTGTTGGTCGTCCGCTGCCGAGAGGGGCGTGGCAAGGAGAGCAATGAGCAGGAAACGGGATAGCGGCTTGGCTTTCATCGGGCGCTCCGAACGAGAACCGTAGCGGACTACCAATGCCTACTCTAGCACGGCGGACGGAGAGGCTTCCTCGCCCGCCGGCCCGCGCCTCTTAGGCTCAGGCGATCTGCGTCCAATTGCCCGCTTCACGCACGGTCAGCAACGAATCCTTGCGCGCATTCCAGCGCAGAAAATGGTCGGTCTTGGTGTGTGCCGCGTGGTGCTCCCGCGATTCCCAGATTTCATACAGCAGGAAAGCCACCGGTCCCTCGGCAGAGCGATACAGATCGTAGCGCAGGCAGCCGTCTTCCTTGCGCGTCGGCCCGACCAGCGCCCGCAGCTCCGCTTCGAGGAAAATCTCCTGCCCGTCGCGCGGCCGCAGAATCACCGTGTGCGTCGCCCTATCCTTCGGCAGCTTTCCATAGCTGCGGGAACCGCTCCCGCCGCGCTTGCGGGCGGCGCCGGCCCGCCGGGATTTCTTCCTGGTCATGACGGCGGGGATTGTACTCTAACCTCGCCGAATAGCAAGCCTCCCCCGCGGCTGCCGGGCAGGCTCGCTTTGCCGCCGCCAGGCCCGGGGGCCTGGCCCTATTTCTCCGCGTTCTTGCGCCCGGCGTCCAGGCTGTCGAAATTCATGACCGTGTTCAGCACCAGCGAATAGGTCCCCTGCGTCTCGCCTCGCCACACCGGATTGATCGAGAACATCACCACATGCCCTTTGCCGAGCGGCGCATCCACGACCGCAGGGTGCTCGGCGATCTCGTTGCCCCCTTCCACCAGACCCGACACCAGAAGGTCTTTGGAGTCCGCATAGCGCAGCACCGTCCGTGCGCGCAACGCCGGCGGAATCACCCGCGGATTGTTGTGCCGCTGCTCGTCTGTGACCGGAGGCGCCTCCCATAGCTCGCTTTCCGGTTCTTCGGGAGCCGCGACGCCGGTCCGCCCCACGGCGAAGTCCGGGTCGGACTTGCTGCCGCGCCCGGTCGGCCGCTCGCCCATCTCGGGACCGAGGCGGCGCCGGCGGCGCGCTCCGGCAATGCTGGTCAGAGCAAATACCGGTCCGTTGTCGCAGTACGCCGCAACTTTTTCGCCGTAGCCGTAGGCGATGGGGCTCGCTTCATCGACGACCTGTGTCCGGACCACCGCGCCCACAATCTTCATCTTCTCCGAGCCTAGGACGTTGACCGCAGCCGCCATGCCCGCCTGCGCCGCGAACTGCGCCGTATCCATCACCGTGACCAGGACGCCGCCGTCGTTCACGAATTTCTGGAGCTTCAGCACGCCCTCCCATCCGAGCCCGGGGCGCATGTCCGGCGTGCTGTCGTTCTTGCCGACCAGGTTCGGCGTCAGCGAAGTGGCCTGCCAGGGCAGCGGATTCCCCCAGCTCGCCGGCAATCCGTTGACGATATTGTTGAGCGAGCCGCCCCAGCCGACCGGCGGGAACAGAATCACGTCGTATTTCGCGCGCAAATCCGGCACGCCGGCAACGGTCTGCGTGCTCGCATAGTCGTAGGGAACTCCGAGCCTGTCGAGGGTGAGCCGCCACCAGCCTTCCGTCTGCGTGCTGAGCCAGGTATGCAGCACCAGGATGCGCGCCCGGCGCAGCGGATGGCTCTTCACGCCCGGCGCCCGGTCGAGGGCCACGGCCGTTAAGCCGAGTTCCTTGGCCCGGGAATCCAGCTGATTGCGGTCCGTGCCTTTCACTACGATGGTTCCGCGCCGGAACTTTCTCCCGCCGGCTTCAAATCCCTCCTCAGCGGCCTCGATGTCCGCGTCTTTGAGCTGGTAGCGCAGCGAAGCCAGCGCCGGCTCGGCGTGATTTTCGATGGCAAAGACCGTGCCCTCTCCCTTCACTCCTCCCGGAACGCTCAGCTCTTCGGCACTCTGCATGGGCGCCCGGAGGATCGCAGGATCGCTGACGCGGACGACCGCGACGCCGAACAACTCGCCGAACGTCCAGCCGGTGTCGTCATAGGGAGTCTTCTGCGGATCGTCCGGGCTCCAGTATTGATAGTCGAGCAGGGCATCGGCGATGCGCGAGTATGGCTGGTCCATGCGGATCACGTAGCTGCCGGCCGGAAAAGTCCTGCTCGCGGGCGGCGATTTTTCTTCTTTCTTCTCGTCTCTCTTCTGGTCTCCCTGGTCTCCCGATTTTTTCTTTTCCTTCTTGGGCGGGAGGGCCACGGTTACCGCAGCGGTGGTGCGCTCGATCTCCACATGCTGCTTCTCCAAGACCCGCAGCAACTCGAGCTGCAGGGTTGGCCGCGTTTCGTCCGCCGGCAAAACATACGCCGCGGGACCCTCCGTTTGGGGCTTTTCGACCGATCGCTTGGCCTTCAGATAAAAGTTCTTCAGGAACATGCGCTTGTTTTCGTTGAAGTAGTGCAGCGAAACCAGCAGTCCGGTCTCTTCGTAGTTGTTGTTGTCGCGCTGCGACCACACGGCTTTCGGCAGCGGCGGATTCTGCTTGTACCAGGTGCGCGCGTACTCCTCCGGATCAAGCGTGCGTTCGAGGGTGTCGGCGCCGCCGTTGCCGAACGTTTCATAGAGGCGGCTGATTCCGTTGTGCAGCGCGGCAATAAACATGAGATAACCCGGCGACCAGGTATCAAAGTCCCCGTGCGCGAAAACGCCCGGCATGCCGAACTTGGTCATGTCGGCGACGTTGCGCGCACCGATCATCTGCCACTCGTCGGCCAGAATCGGGTCAATCCAGGCGTTGTACGGTCCGTCGCCGATGGTGTTGTCATAGAGATACGGCACCGATTCGTGCAGATCGTGAAGCACTTGGGCCTTAGAGTGAACGTAGGTGTCCATCACGTTTTGCGTCAGTTTCAGGGTCACGCCCATGGCGTCGCGGTTGTTGTCGTGCGCCACATACTTGCCCCAGTAGACCAGCGGCGGATAAAAATCGCCGGGGTGCGCCAGATGCCATTTGTAGATGTCCACCATGCGGTCGCGGCCGTCCACTTCGACCACCGGAGTGATCAAGGTGACCACGCCTTCGCGAATCTCCCGGACGTACGGGCTCTCGTCCACCGCCAGGCGGTAGGCCAGCTCCATCAGGGCCGTAGGCGCGCCGGTCTCCGGCGAATGAATGGTTCCGGTGATGTAGTAAACGGGAACCGCCTCGGCGACGATTTTGTCGGCTGCGGCGTCGTTGAGCTCGAGAGTGCGCGGATCGGCGAGCTTGCCGAGCAAAGCGCGGTTCTCTTCGAGCCGCTTGAGGTTGCTTTCCGAAGAAACCGCCACCGCGATCATCTCGCGGCCTTCCTCCGTGGTGCCGATGGAAAAGACTTTAACGCGGGGGCTGGCCTTCTCGAGCATGCGCATGTACCGGTACACGTCTTCGGCGTAGGGCAGGATGCCCGGCGCGCCGGCCACGTCGCCAAGCACCGCTTCCGGCGTGGGGACGGTTTTCGACGCCGGCAGATAGTCAACGAGCGGCGAAGTAAAGAAGGGCTCGGTGGTGTATTGCTTCATTTTCGCGGTGTAGCTGTCGTCGACCGGCTGCCGCGCATCCCGGCCCGGCGGGGTCTCGCCGTCGCCGAGGATCGCGGGCGCCATTGTGCCCGCGGCCATCACCACCAGCGCGAAGTTCCACCACCAGCGACGATTCATCGAGCCTCTCCCCTGGCCAGAAATTTGCCGGAACTGTAAAGACGCGGATTCTAACTCATTTGGACGTACCGACGGCCGCTTGCGATACACGCTCAGTCAAGCGCCAGGAAGGCCAGGCAGACCGGTGAAGGAACCGTAAGCGTCTCACCGGTGGGCGCCGGTATCCCGGTTTCGGGATCGATCCGGAATTCCACGATGGAGTCCGAGAACTGATTTTCTGCGAGCAGGAACTGCCCGGAGGGATCGATGGCGAAGTGCCGGGGCTCCTTCCCTCCCGTGGGCACGCGGGCGACTGCGGTGAGCGTTCCGGCGCGGGGATCGACCGCATACACCGCAATCGAATCGTGTCCGCGATTCGAGGCATAGAGGAATTTGCCGCTCGGATGGATAGCGATTTCCGCCGCGTCATTGCGCCCGGAAAAACCTGCCGGAAGCATGGTCACCGCTTGGACCAGACGGAAGCCGTCCTCGTCGCGCGAGAAAACGGTTACCGTGGACGCCATCTCGCTGACCACGTACATGAACCGACCGTCGCCTGAAAAGGCCACGTGGCGCGGGCCGCTTCCGGGCTTGCCGACCGCCGCGCCGCCGGGCACGAGCGTCCCTTTCGCCCCGTCAAAGTGGTAGACCAGGACTTTGTCCAGGCCCAGATCGGCCACGTAGACGAAGCGGTTATCGCCGGAAGCTGCGATCCAGTGCGCGTGCGGGCCTTCCTGGCGCTCGCGGTTCGGGCCGGGGGTGCCGTCGTTGCGGACCAGCGCCGTGTGCTCGCCGAGTTTGCCGTCCGGAAGAATCGGAAACACTACGGCGGTGCCGCTCGAATAGTTGGCGGCAAAAAGAAACTTGGCGGTGCGGTCGAAGCTCAGATGGCAGGGATCTTCGCCGAGAGCGGGCAGCTGGTTTTCGAGCGTCAGCTTGCCGCTTTGCGGGGCGATCGAGAAGGCGCTGATAGAGCTGTCTTTGCCGTGCTCGTTGGCCGCGTAGAGATACCTGCCGCTCGGATGAACGACGATCCACGAGGGGTCGCGGCTTTCGCCGGCGAGTTCGAGCGCGGACATTTTTCCGGTCGCCGGATCGAATTGAAATTCGTAGATGCCCTTGCTCGAGGTCTTGGTGGTGTAGTTGCCGACGTAAACGCGGTAAGCCTTAGGGGAACTCTTGCCGGCCCCGGCCCACAGGGCCAGCGGCAGAAGCGCAATGGGGGCGGCAGAAAAAATCTGGCGAAGGCGGTGCATGGCGCCCGTCAGTGTAGCACTAACCCGCCAGGGCGGCCGGCTCACTTCTTTTCTTCGCCGTTTTCCTCCTGCAGCACGGCGGCGGCGGCGACGGAATCGCCATCGTCGAGTTTGAGCAGCCGCACTCCCTGCGTGGAGCGGCCGGCTTCGCGGATCTCGCTGGCGTGGACGCGGATGACCTTGCCGTGCTCGGTGATGATCATGACATCGGACTCTTCGGTGACCTGCAGGGTGGCCACGACCGAGCCGTTGCGGTCGGTGGTCTTCATGTTGACCACGCCTTTGCCGCCCCGCGAAGTGATGCGGTATTCGGCGAGCGGGGTGCGCTTGCCGTAGCCTTTTTCGGCCACGGTCAGCATCAGCGTGACCAGCGAATCCTTGATCTGCTCGTTTTCGAGCTCTTCGAGATTCTGTGTCTCCGTCTGGTACTCTTTCTGAATGATTGCGAAATCCGGCTGCACCGCGTCCATCGAAACCACATGGTCTTCCTTGTCGAGGTCCATGCCGTTAACGCCGCCGGCGTTGCGGCCCATGGCCCGCACCTCGGTCTCGCGGAACAGAATGGCCTGGCCTTCGTGGCTGGCGAGGAAGATCATCTGCTTGCCGTCGGTCAACTTCGCGCCGATCAATTCGTCGCGGTCCTCGAGGTTGATGGCGATGATGCCGGTCGAGCGCGGATTGGAGAATTCCGTCAGCGCGGATTTCTTCACCGTGCCGTTGCGGGTGGCCATGAACACGAATTTGTCCTCGGCCTCCAAATCGCGCGCGGCCACCAGCGCCGTCAACTTCTCGTCTTCCTGCAGCTTCACCAGGCTGTTGATGGCCTTGCCCCGGGTGGCGGCGGCCGCTTCCGGAATTTCATAAACTTTCAGCCAGTACACGCGGCCCTTGGAGGTGAACAGCAGAATATAGCTGTGCGCCGAGGCCACAAAGAGGTGCTCAACGAAGTCTTCCTCGCGCGTCTTTGCGCCGATGCGGCCCTTGCCGCCGCGCGACTGGTGGCGGTAGGTGTCGGTCGAGGTGCGCTTGATGTAGCCGGCATGGCTCACGGTGATGAGCATCTCGGTGTCGGCGATCAGGTCTTCTAGCTTGATCTCCTCCACCTTGTCCACGATCTGCGTGCGGCGGTCGTCGCCGTAGGCTTTGACGACGTCGCGCAGTTCGGCGATCAGAACCGACTTGAGTTTCTTGTCGCTCGAGAGAATCTCCTCCAGTTCGGTGATGCGATCGCGGATGGCTTTCAGCTCCTTCAGGATCTCGTCGACCGAGAGCTGCGTCAGACGGTGCAACTGCAGCTCGAGAATGGCGTCCACCTGCATGGGAGTCAGGCCGCCCGAGACCGCGCGCGCCGTCTCTCCCTCGATGCCGCCGAGTTTGTATTTGCGGCCGTCCAGCTTCACGCCTTCGATCTTCCTGGACTTGCCGGCTTCGCTGATGGTGACCTCCTGCTCCGAGAAAAACCGCAGCAGGTTTTCCTTGGCTTCGGCGCGGCTGGCCGACCCGCGTATGATGCGGATCACCGTGTCCAGATGGTCGAGCGCGACCTGATAGCCGGTGAGGATGTGCTCTCTTTCACGGGCTTTGCGCAGTTCAAACCGCGTACGGCGCAGCACCACATCGCGGCGGTGCTCGATAAACAGCCGGATGATTTCGATAAGCCCCATCTCGCGCGGCTGCCCGCCGACGATGGCCAGCAGGATCATGCCGAACGATTCCTGCATCTGGGTGTGCTTGTAGAGATTGTTGAGGATGAGCTGGGACTCTTCGCCGCGCTTCAGCTCGATCACGATGCGCATGCCGTCGCGGTCGCTTTCGTCGCGGACGTCGCTGATGCCCTCGATCTTCTTGTTCTGGACCAGGTCGGCGATGCGCTCGATCAGGCGCGCCTTATTCACCTGGTAGGGGATTTCGGTGACCACGATGTTTTCGCGCTCTTTGCCGACTTCTTCGATGGCCGCTTTGGCGCGCATGGTGAAGCTGCCGCGACCGGACTGGTAGGCGGCTTCGATGCCCTCGCGCCCGGCGATGTAGCCCCCGGTCGGGAAGTCGGGGCCGGGAACGATTTTCAGAACTTCCTTGAGCCCGGTGTCGGGCTTTTCGATCAGCGCGATGGTTGCGTCGATGATTTCGCGGAGGTTGTGCGGCGGAATGTTGGTGGCCATACCGACGGCGATGCCGCTGGCGCCGTTGACGAGAAGATTCGGAACGCGCGTGGGCAGGACGGTCGGCTCTTTTTCCGTTTCGTCGAAATTGGGAACGAAATCGACGGTTTCCTTCTCGATGTCGGCGAGCAGCTCTTCGGAGATCCTGGCCAGGCGCGCTTCCGTGTAACGCATCGCCGCCGGCATGTCGCCGTCTACCGAGCCGAAGTTGCCCTGGCCGTCCACCAGCGGGTAGCGCATGTTGAAGTCCTGCGCCATGCGCACCAGCGCGTCGTACACCGGGGTGTCACCGTGCGGGTGATACTTGCCGAGAACCTCGCCGACAATCTTGGCGCACTTGCGGTAAGGGCGGGTGGAGGTGAGACCGAGCTCGTACATGCCGAAGAGAATGCGGCGATGCACCGGCTTCAAGCCGTCGCGCACGTCCGGCAGCGCGCGCCCGATGATGACC
>Ga0306922_10003998_pt1 | contig 13901 bp, 10 predicted proteins | sample sta12Cox44000082_FD_203758 | JGI IMG/M metagenome (GOLD analysis project Ga0306922, IMG submission 203758) | Lab enrichment of tropical soil microbial communities from Luquillo Experimental Forest, Puerto Rico - statoxic.12C.oxic.44.000.082 (v2)... | ecosystem: Environmental > Terrestrial >... | reverse complement strand
CAGCGACTGGGAGTTTTCATCCCAAATGCCAAAGGCAAACATGCCGTCGAGATGTTCCAGGCAATCCTTTTGGCAATCCTCGAATAGATGCAGAATCACCTCGGTATCGGTGTGGGACCGGAAACGATGGCCGTGATGTTCCAGGTTTTTACGCAGATCCCGGTAGTTGTAGATTTCTCCATTGTAGGTAATCCACAGGGAATCATCTTCGTTGCCCATCGGCTGATGGCCGGCAGGAGACAGATCGATGATGCTCAAACGGCGGTGGGCGAGACCCAATCGCCCGTCGGGATTCAGCCACAAACCGGCATCGTCCGGGCCCCGGTGTTCCATGGTGTCCCGAAGGCGAGAGAGCAAATCGGCAGAGACAGGAACCGACGCATTGCCGTAGTTATAAATCCCTAATATGCCGCACATGAAGTATTTTCCAAGAGGGATTCGGATAGAAAATTCATACGCTCGGCGGCTGAAATGGTACTTTCCTGGCAGCATCGGCGTTGATGTAAGGAGCAGTGATGAGGCCGTTGCTGTCCTGAGCGCCGGTGGGATCGAGATATACCCGGTCTCCGAATCGGCCGGGGCCCCCAAAAGTTTCCGTTGGGGTACCGAGGACTGTGACACGAAACAAGTAGGAAACCGGAGCCAAGCCAAACAGCCAGTGGATATTGTTGCGGAATTCGGAATTTGTGGTATAGCCTCCCGGACCGAGAGTGGTATCGAGAACTTTGCGGACCAGGACGGCCTCACCTTCTTCGCGAACCCGGTCGTAATGGCGAATAGCAACCTCACCCTGGAGAACATAAAACCCGGAGACTACGCGGTAGTGACCATGGGGCGGGATTGGTTCGCCTTTGCGGAGGATCAAAATATCGGAACGGATCCCGAGGTGATGCAGCAATGCGAAGCGCCGGCGCCAGATACTCATGCGTTGAGGAAGTTTCCCGGCAGGGAAATTTTGGCGCAAAGCCAGGATGTTCACTTTATAACCATCGGGTTGATTCAATTGCCGTGCCTTGGACTCAAAATCCAGAGCCGACATAATAGCAGGCCGATCGAGATGTGCGAAAAATTCATCCAGTTCCAGGCGAAATTGCTCGTCTGATATTTTTCCCAATTGCAAACGAACGGCGTGGCCGAGCAACCGGTTGAACGGATGCGCGTCCCGCAAGAACCGGGACAATTGCCAGCGCAGCACTGCCCGCACGATATGAGTTTTTAAGGCCATAGATTCTGCTTTTCCTGACTCTTTATACATGATACCTCAAAGTTGTAGACTAAATTACATATAGCATTGTGCAGAAGGCAAGTCATGATTGATCCGGAACCGAGAAATCAACCGGCTTACGCGTGGTGGTTGGGAGTCGGCTTGATCAGTGCAGTGGCGCTGGCGCTTCGGGTCGCGGTCCTGGATTCCCAAAGCATCTGGTACGATGAAGCGGTCACCGCCAACCTGGTCAAAGCTTCATTTCTGGACATTTTTCTGGGCAATGCGCGGGATAATGGGAATCCGCCGCTTTTTCTGCTGGTCGCGAGGGCCTGGTATCTTCTCTTTGGGGATAGCGCGTGGGGCTTGCGGAGTCTCTCTGTTTTTTGCAGTGTGTTGGCGGTTCCATTAATGGCCTGTCTGGGGCGGCGAATCTCTAATCCTGCGACCGGATTGCTCGCAGCGTCATTGTTCACGATAAATCCCCTGCAGGTGGAACTGGCCAACGAAGCGCGTGGGTACGCCGTGCTGCATCTTTGCGTCATCACAAACGCCTTGATGTTCATTCGCTGGCTACAAGACCGAAAGCGTCGCGATTTAATTCTTTACGGCGCGACGCTTTTTTTGAGCTGTTATGACCATTATTATGCGTTGTTGCTGCCGTTGGTTCATGTATCTGTCGTTGCCTTTCATGGCGAACATCGCTCGGGCTTCCTGCCGTGGCTTGGAGTTTCGGCAGTGGCGGGGCTGGTCTGGTCGTCGTGGTTACCAGCGTTTCATCGACAACTCACCACGCAAGGAAACCTGAGCCGGCTCGCGGAAAATTGGCCGTTTCAATTCCTGGCCACGCCGGTGACCTTTGCTCTGGGACGGACCTTTGCCTGGCGTGATTCATCCGCGTGGATGATGGTTTGCGCAGTGGGATGTACCTTATTGGTATTCGGCGTGCCCGCGCTGGTAGCGGTCGCAAGCCTGCGCACGCGACATGCAATTCAGTTGTGGCTAGTCGGTTGGTTGTTGATCCCAATCGTTGTACCGTTGGTCATTGCGCTCACCTGGACGCCGATTTACTCGCACCGGTATGCATCAGTCGGATTACCCGCGTTCTTACTTCTGACAGCGATCGGCATTCTGGCGCTGCCTTTCCGAATTCGGCTGCTAAACCTTGCGCTGGTTTTCAGTCTGACCGGGTATTCCCTGTACCAGTATGCGACGACCATGCTCAAAGACGATTGGCGCGTCGTCACTCCGCGGATTCTGGATGAGTTGGCCCCCGGGGAAATCATGCTGTTTGATATGGATTTTGAAGTTGTCTCCTTCGAATACTATGCGATGAGAGTGGGAAACTTGCCTCCCGAAATGTACGGGCTCCTTCCGCCGCGCAAGGAATCGCTCACCTTGATCGGCGTGAAATACCAAAACGGCAAACGGATGGATCCGACGCCGGAGGATTTTAGTGCCGCTATCCTTGGCGAAGCAAAAATCTGCCTGGTGTTATGCGTCCCCAGCCGGGCGTTAGCCGACTACGACGAATTCTTTCAGAGGCATGGATTTGGAAAGTCTGCGAGCTTTCAAAAAGGCCGGATCGGGATTCATCATTTTACAAGAACTAAAGATTCTTCATGAAAGTGCTGCAATTGACGTTATCCTTTGAGCCCGGAGGCCGCCGCCGCGCGATCACGACCTTGGCGGAGCGATTGGGGCACATGGGGGTCATGGCTGACCTTTGTTGCCTGGATCATTTAGGGTGCGCTCTGGAAGAGGTTGCTCCGTTCTTTAGGGAGGTAGAAAGTTTGCAGCGCCGGTCCGTTTTCGACGCGCGCGCCCTAAAAAAGCTGACGCGGATTTGCGACCGACGCAGCACCCAGATCATTCATGCGCATGATGCCGCCAGCCAATTGGTTGGCGCCATGATCCGGATATGGCGTCCCCGAATCCGGTTGCTGATGACCTTTCATCGCTCGCTCGGATTTGAATCCGGCCGGTTTCGCGACCGTCTCCGGAATGCCTGGAGTTGCGCGCGCAGTGGCGCCGTGATCACCGGGTCGCGCGAGCGCCGAACCCATTTTTTGCAAAACAATTTTGTGCGTTCGTACAAGGTAGTGCGCATCCCGTTCGGCAGCGACACGGAACGTTTCGCGCCGAATCCGGAGTTTCGGGAGCAAGTCCGACGGGAACAGGGATGGAGCCCGGAGACGGTCGTACTGGGCGCGGTTGGTCATTTTGGACCGGAAAAGGGCATCGATCAGGTCTTGCTCGGTTTTTTGTACCTTTGCTGCCGACAACTCCCCAATCCACCGCTTCTGGTGATTGTCGGTGACGGCACGCCGACTCAGCGCGCAGCCCTGCGTCATTTGGCAGAAGAGATTCCGCCGGGCCGGGTTTTTTTCGCCGGTCGTCGCCCCGAGATCGAGAAATGGTTTCAAAGTTTTGACATTTTTGTACACGCACCCCGGTTGGAAGCATTCGGCCTGGTCATCATCGAGGCGATGGCGGCGGGATTACCGGTAGTGGCCAACGCTCAGAGCGGTGTGGTGGACCTGGTCCGGGATGGATCCACCGGTTTCCTGGTTCCTCCGGGAGAACCAGCCAAGCTGGCGCACGCACTCGAACAACTGATCCGGAAACCGGAACTGCGCAAAACGATGGGAGAAAAAGCCCGGCAAACCGCGGTGGCGGAATATGGCGCTGATCTCTACGCCAAGCGCCATCTAAAGCTTTACGAGGATTTGCTGGCCGGCCGAAAACCCAAGGGACTGGACGAACCGTTCTCTCAGGCCAATATTCCAAGGTCGGAGTAAGATAGTTAATGCTGCTAATTATTTAAAACCAATCGCAGGGTGGATAATGTCCGAACAAGTTGCGGTCATGATCGTTCCCCGGGACCGTTTCAGCAGCGTTGTCGAATGCACGGAAGAACTCATCAAGAATACAAATATACCTTTTCGGTTATACTTTCTGGACTTTGGCTATGCCAATCGAACACTGGCTCGACTCCGGGATTTGACCGCCAATATCTCGACTGAGTTCATCGCATGCGGCAAGTCGATTCCGATGCAGGCCTTGAAGCATGCATTGCCGAAAATCGACCAGAAATTCCTGGCGTGGTTGGATAATGATACATTTGTTACGCCGGGGTGGTTGACAGCGCTTTTGGAGCGCGCCGCTCAAGGCGCCCGGGTGATCCTGCCAGTGACTCTGGAACGGGAAGGTCTCGATGCCGATCCGCGAAAGATCCCCTTGCGCAATCATATTTCCCATGCCGAGCTGCGGCGCATTCGCGTGGATGGGGTGGATTACGTATTTGATTACAAACCTTTTCGCAGAGCCGCGCCCGAGGAACTCCCGCAGGAACCGCACACGATTGATTTTTTCGAATTGCATGCCTTTTTTGCAGAAACCGACGTCCTCAAACAACTCGATATCCCGGCCATGGTGGTGCGTGAACATATTGATCTGGGCATGCAACTGCACAAAATGGGAATCGACATTTGGTGCGAACCGAAATCTCACGTTATCTTCGATAATATTCACGAACGCCCGAGTTACGGAGATCTCAAATTCTTTTTTTACCGGTGGAGCGAGCGCTTTATCGACGACTCCCATGAACTTTTTGAAAAACGCTGGGGCTATCGGTTTTACGGGGAGCAATTCATGAAGAACTGGGCGTTTCGCCGCAAGGTATTCAGCGTGTGCCGGTTCATGGGATTGCCTCACAACGTCTCCGACTTCGCCTCGCGTGTGTTTAACAAGCTGCTGCGACCACCGATTCCCGAAAAACTCCGGAAAGATCCGCTGCCGGAATCCGAGCGCATCCTGGTTCGCAGCAACCAGGCAACGCAACCAGCGTAAGGGCTGCGGAATGAAAAGCCATCAAACGAATTTTGGCCATGCCTGACGCTAAGTCCACCGGCGACCATCCATTTCCAGGTGTTCCCGCCAATTACCGCAAAGGCGCCCGGCCGACGTGGCATCAGCGCCGCCGGCATCGTGCGGTGCTGCGTTTATTACAAGGGGTTTCGGGCAAGGTGTTGGACTTTGGCTGCGGTTACGGCGACCTGGCCTATGCGATAGCGCAGACCCACTCGGTTGAGGGAGTTGATGTCGACCCTGATCGTGTGGCCTTCGCGGCGCACGAATATGCCCCGATTCCGTTCAGCCGTTGTGATCCGGCGAAGCTTCCGTTTCCGGACCAATCCTTTGACATTGTCGCGTCCATCGTGGTAATTCACTTCGTCCCCGATCCCATCCAACATTTACAGGAGGCACACCGCGTTTTGAGGGACAACGGCTACCTATTGATTGCTTGCGGCAATGTACAAAAGGTTCGCAATGCTTTTCGCTACTTTCTGGGACGGGGAGAAGAACCCACCAAACTGTGGATCCGGCCGGAACCCGATTTGCGAAGACTGTTAAAGGACAACGGCTTCCACATCGAGTCGGACGGCTACTTTTATGATCCTCCCTGGGAAGGCTGGAAAAACCTGGGTGATGCGGTAGTCGGGATGGTTCAACAATTGCTTTCCGTAGTCCGTGTACGAAGCACCTGCAATTACTTTCTGATTTTAGCCAGAAAGGTTCCCCGGTAAGCTGATTCCATGGTTTTCCCAATCGGCACCATTCGCGTTGTCCATCTGGTGACCAGCCTGAACATTGGCGGACTGGAAATGGTTGTCTTAAATCTTGCCCGGTATGCAGATCGAAGGCGATTCGACCTGCGTGTACTGTGTTTGGAAGAAAGCGGAATCCTGGCACCACGGATTGAAAGTCTGGGAGTACCGGTCGAGTCCGTGGGCCCTCCTTCGTTGTCCCGCTTGCGCCGGTTGATCCGGTTGAGCATCCGGTTAGGCCAAATGCAGCCGCACATATTGCACACGCATAACATGATGCCGCATTATTTCGGCGCTGCAGCAGCCACGGTCGCCCGGGTCCCGGTCCTAATCCACACGAAGCATGGTCGCAACAATCCGGAGCTGCCCCGCCGGGTGATGCTAAATCGATGGGCGAGTTACTTGAGCAGCCGGGTCGTAGCAGTTTCAGAAGACTCCGCCGATGTGGCCCGGAAGATTGAACGGGTGCCGGATGGAAAACTGACCGTTATTCGGAACGGCATCAACCTGGAGGGATTTCCGCCACATCACCGTCAAAGTGCGGGCAAAAGAGTCATCAACGTAGCCAGATTGAATTTCATCAAGGATCAAGCGACTTTACTGCGGGCGGCTCGCCTGGTTGCCGACGCCGATCCGGAATTTCGCCTCGACATTATCGGCGATGGACCGGCCCGAGGGGAATTGCTCGCGTTGCGCGAGGATCTCTCGTTGGGAGACCGCGTCTGTTTCCTTGGCGAACGAATGGATGTGGCCGGTTGTTTGGCCGCCTGCGACTTGTTCGTGCTGTCTTCGGAAACCGAAGGACTTTCCTTGACATTGCTGGAGGCCATGGCAGCGGGCCTTCCCATCGTCGCCACGGCGGTAGGGGGTAACCGTGAAGTGGTTGTGGAAGGCGAGACCGGGTTGTTAGTTCCTGCCAAATCACCGCAAGCTTTAGCACACGCAATTCGCTGTCTGCTTTGCGACCCGGCGCGCCTTTTGCGAATGGGCCGTGCCGCTCGCGCCCAGGTCGAAAAGGAATTCGACATGCGCCAAGTCGTTGTCAAGTATGAAACGCTTTACCGGGAGTTGTTGGAAAAAGTATGCTTCACGCCTTGACCACATCGTTATTTTTAGAAACCTCGCTGTCAGTCCCAGGAGGTGTAGGCTTTGAAGGGTGAGCGCCCCGCGCGACAACCACGGGTTATCGTTGTAGTCCATGTGGGCAGGCAGCAAGGCATGGCGGCGGGATATGGTGGGATGAGGCAGGCAGATATCACAATCTGCCGCCCTGCCGATCAGAAGTCTTTTCCGGGCAATGAAAAGCGTCTCCAAAGGAACAGCCGGGTTTGGCCGGCGCTCCTTGGGGATCATGCCAGCCGACCGGTGGATGGTGGAAACATTGTTGTTGGCATTCTTGAGGGCTTCGGGTTTCATACGGCACTCCCACGTCGTGGGGCGCACAAAACCGCACTTCAGGGTCCACGCGCTACGGCCCATGCCGATTCATGGTTTCGGCAGTTGCCAGTCGTCATCAAATAGACCGGCTCGGGTTATTGTTACTCCAAGGGGATCTTCGGGGGTCGGTCTCCGTTTCAAGATCGCGTAATCACCAAGGCGAGGATAAAGCAGGGCATTCGTACCACGAAAGTCCGCCTCATGAAACGTGTGGCCGGAATTGAGTACTACATATCGCACGGGATTCAACGGGCTGGGATAAATGACGACCGGCACGTGATCGGCCGAAGAAAACGAAGGGCCATCGCCAAGAGCCACAGTCTTTTCCGTCCATTTTAACGGAAGTCCATCCAAGGCATTGGCAATCAGGAAATTAGACGCAGGATCGCCGAAAAGTATCAGGTGCCGATTGGCAATGTCCTCGTCGGTGATTTCAACATCGTCCTTGACGGGCAATTTTCCGCGCATGAACTTGTCCCATTCCCGGCTAAAGCGCTCGAGATTGGCCTCGGCGAACTGCTGCGTCCCTTCATACCAGGCCTTGCCGGTGCCGCGCACGCAAAGAAAACCTTCCATGAAGGCGTCGTCGATGGGCCCCTGGAGACCAGCGGTCTTTCGGAGATGGCGAAACCTCGCGGCGGCGATCTTTTGCGGTAAGACAGAGCGCCAGCGCTTGTCTCGCTTCTCCAGGAAAATATCAAATCGTCCTGCGGCGTTGGCATGCGGATGGGCTTTCAGTTCTTGCTGGTCGATGTTCACGACTTGCTGTTGAAACGCGTTTTCCGGCAATGCCAGGCGCAGTTCGCGAACGTTTTGGGTTTGGACCTGGAAACCGTTCTCGGTCCTCTTGGCATCGACCAGGGTTTTTTCATAGTGACGGTCCAGACCGAGAACTTCGACCCAAAAACAGGAGGAGTATTTCAGTGTATAAGTAACAAAGCGAACGCGCTCGGGATACTCGGTTCGGGCAATGCCGTCCTTTGCATAGGGGGCATAAGCTTCCTCCGCCTTTTGCTGCCACTCGGGGGGGAAACGATGCGCCAAGCCGGGCGCGATGAGATGTTTCATGGGAATGCCGAGCGGTTTGAGGCGTTCTTCAATGTTTTTCGCCGCTGCCAATTGCGGGTCCAGCGCCCCCGAATAAGCCACCACCGGAACATTAAAGGCGTTTTCTGCGTAGTCTGCGGCATCATAAATCTTCAAACAAGCTTCCTGGTAAGGAAGCAAAACATCCGGAGGAATGCCCTTGAGATAGCCGTGGGTGGTCGTAAAACCAGCGCCGGGACCCAGAACACACCAGCGGTCGGGTCGATGCAATCCCAGATGCCAGGTACCGGCTCCTCCCATGGAAAATCCACGGAGCACGATGCGGGCAGGATCAAGCAGGGCAGCGCGGCCCAATAGGCGCTCGACGGCAACAAAGGCATCGATGGCTTCGATGACATCCGTTTCGCCGGCCCAACGATAGGCGTTGTTCCCTCGGCCGAAAATATCGAGGCGAACGAAATCCGCTTTGGCTTCAGCTTGATCGCCCCGGTGTTGATGCAAAAACTTAACCTCGGTAATCGCGGCGTCGCGGCCGTGCAGGACGACATCCATGCGCCATTTCTTGCGCGGGTCTTTGCCGTAGTCCGCAGGCCAGGTAACCGCATAGGGCTGGAGCGAACCATCCACGCGCGAGCGATAAGCGCGGACCACGGCGTTTCCGAATTGCCAGGGCCATGAGTAGTTCCCCTGGGCGGCCTGGGCGGCCCGCAGGAGCCCCCGGTCCAACACGTCAAGGGTCCAACGTGCGGCGTCGGTCCCATAGAATTCATTGTGAGTAAGAATCCAGGCAGCCGCCTTGTGATAGATTTGCACCTCCGCGAGCCATGGATCCGTGAGGCCCTGCCGCCGCAAAGAGGCCATAGCCCGATCCAATTTGGTGGCCCGAGCCTCAATGGTCTTGAGAGTACTTTCATCCGGAGTGTTTGCCGCGGGGGGGGCATAGTTCTGAGCCTTTACCAGGCCCGCAGCCAGCACAAGGCCGATTACCACTAAACAACGGTGCAATTTCATAGGAAACCCACTATTTTCCGGTTACGAGGAAGCATAACTATCGTGTTTCTGAAAATAGCGTTCTTAACCACCAAGTACAAGAGGAGAGAAAAAGAACTGGATCAAAACGCCTCTTGAAATTCGCCGGTCAATTCGCTTTGCTAGGGGCAGAGTATCCGAGAAGCGGAGTCCGGCACTCGCTGGCGCTTCGGGCTAAGGTCGCGGCGGAGATAGTGGGCTTTGGGGATCGATTTTCAACGAAGGAGAAGGTTCATGAAACAGTTTTTATTCCTGGTGATGGTTGGCTGCGCGGTTGCAATCGTTCCGGCTTGTGCGGCTGCGGATAATCCAGTCATCGTCATGGTGACCTCGATGGGGACAATCAAAATGGAATTGTATCCGGACAAAGCTCCCGTTACCGTCAAAAATTTTCTGAGCTATGTGGACGACAAGTTTTATGACGGAACTATTTTCCACCGCGTCATGGGCAAGGAGAATTACGACGATGACTTCATGATCCAGGGCGGCGGCTTTGAACCAGGTATGAAACTAAAAGCTACCAAGTCGCCAATCAAAAATGAATCTTCGAACGGCTTGTCGAACACTCGGGGAACCATAGCGATGGCCCGAACTCCGGATGCGGATAGTGCAACGGCCCAATTCTATATTAACGTCAAAGACAACAAGGGACTGGATAAAGCGGTGGAAGGTACTGGCTATTGTGTATTTGGCAAGGTGATCGAAGGAATGGACGTGGTCGACAAAATTAAGGCGGTGAAAACGGGACGAAAAGGGGGCCATGAGAATGTTCCGGTGGATGACATTATCATCAAATCGGTTCGAAAAGCCGAGAAGAAATAAAACTGTAACTTTCTTATTGCGAAATTTGCTTTAACGCCCCAGTGGCGGCCTCGCGAACATCCTTGTCTTCGTCCATGAGGGCCCGTTGTAATTCCCTGACCGCATCCTTGGCATCTTTCCCAATTTTTCCCAGGGCTACAGCGGCTCCTTTGCGCGTTGGGGCATCCATGTTCGTGAGCGCTTCCACTAGAAAGGGAATAGTTTCCTTGGCCTCAGGGCCCGCGATGTCGGCCAGGGCCATGGCGGCAGCAACCTGGACATTTTTTTCCTGGTCCTTGAGTGTCGCCCGCAAGTCGGCAGCGGCCGCTTTAGCACCGGGTCCCATCTTCCCCAAAACACTCGCAAATTTTGCCCGTGTCCAAGAGTGCTCATCCTTGAGCGCCGCGGTAAGTATGGGGATGGCCTCCTTGGCCAGGGGCCCCTGGATATTCACCAACGATTCCGCAGCCACCCGCCGAACTTGTAGTTCTTTATCTCTTAGCGCTTCGATCAGAATTGGCGCCGCTCCAAGCTCCCCCAACGACCAAGCATTGTCGACACGGACTTGGACATCCTTGTCGCGCAGTGCCGCTGCCAGCACCGCCAAGGCTTCCTTGGCTTCCGCCCCCAAGACATTGACAAGAGCAGTTGCAGCCTGACGCCTTCTGCCAAGGTCGTCATCTTTAAGTGTCTCTGTCAGGACCGGTACCGCAGCCCTGGCATCGCCTTCCTTAATTCGCACGAGGACAAAGGCAGATGCATATCGCACTTCCTTTTCGGGGTCTTTAAGGGAATCGATCAGGGTAGGGGCCAACTCAATTGCGCGCGGCCCTAAATCAGAAAGTGCCCAGGTGGAGTTGACGCGGATATCCACGTCTTTGTCTTTTAGCGCTGTTCCCAAAATGTTCAGCGCTTCCCTGGCTTCCCCTCCCAGCACCTTGAGCAGATCCAACGCAACCTGGCGCTGGGTGGCGAGATCTGCATCAAGTAATGCTTGCTTTAAGATGGCAACTGTTTCTTTGGCCTCGGTTCCCCGGACCAGAACAAGGGCATGGGCGGCATTGCGCCGCACTGCAAAATTCTCGGCTGTCAATGCATCGGTCAGAACCGGAACTGCCGCTTTGGCCTCGGCTCCCTGGATTTGCGCCAGCGCTTCCGCCGCCGCACGCCGGACCCCAATATCGCTGTCTTGAAGAGTCTCGGTTAACGCGGGAACTGCGTCGGCGGCAACCCATCCCAGCAATCCCAGGTTTGCAGCAAACGCAGCTCGGGTCTTGGGATCTTGGTCTTTGAGTGCGTCAATGAGCACCGCGAGAGCATTTCCGGCTCCCGCCCCTAAGACCTTTGCCAGCGAAACTGCAGCTTGTCGCCGCGCGGCGAGGTCCTCGTCATTTAAGGTTTTTGTCAAGATGGGAACTGCGTCTTTGGCCTCTGGCCCGAGCAACTGGACGAGGGCATGTGCTGACCTGAGCTGCACGGCTTTGTCATGGAACTTGAGGAGCTGCGTCAAAACCGGGACGGCATCGTATGCCTTGGTGCCCAGGATCTGAACGAGCAATTCGGCGGCCTGAAGCCGGGTATTGGGATCTTCATCCTCAAGGGCTTCAGTCAACATTGCCATTACTTCCTTGGTTTCTATGCCGAATATCATAAACGCTGTAATGGCAGCGTTGTGGCGTACCATTGCGTCCTCGTCTCGGAGAGCCCCCATAAGGATCGGCAATGTGTCCTTGGCGTTTGCCCCCTGAATCCTGGCAAGGGCCTCGGCGGCCGCGTGCCGGACTCGTATTTCTTTGTCCTGTAGGGCTTCGATCAAGAGCGGCACGGCGTCGGCAGCGCCCGCGCCAATTCTTCCGAGATTGCGAACCTGTTCCGAGCGGATGTCTGCGTCCTTGTCTTTTAGCGATTCGATGAGGATCGGGACGGCCTGAATTGCTTCCCGTCCCTGAATTTTCACGAGTGCATCCGCGGCCGCACGACGGACAATCTTTTCTTTGTCTTTCAACCTTAAGGTCAGAGCCGGAATTGCATCCACGGCGGCTGAACCTAGTTTTCCCAAGCTCAACGCGAATGTCCGGCGGGTTGAAGGCGCCGGATCTCGAAGGCCTTCCAAAAGGACGGGCATGGCGGCGCGCGCCATTTCGGCCCCGGCAATTTCAATCAGGGCATACCCCGCCGCACATCGTATGGTTCTTGATCGGTCTTTCAGAGTTTCGATCAAGGCCGGCACAGCTTCTCGGGCGGCCGGACCCATGGACGCCAGGTAATGAGCATAATTTTCCTGGCCGGTCGCCTTCTTTGTCTTCAATCCTTCAATCAGCACGGGAACTACACCCTTGGCCGCCGACCCTTGGATTGATAGTAACGCAACGGCGGCTCCCAGGCGAATCTCTCTGGAACTGTTTTGGATTGCCTCGTAGAGAATGGGAACCATATCCTTTGCCTCGGGCCCCTGGATCATGGCGAGCGCTTCAGCAGCGGCAAAACGCACTGGCTTTTCCGAATCATGCAGCGCCGCAGTTAAAGCAGGCACTGTTTTCTTCGGGTCCGTTCCGAGCTTCGCTATCGCCAGAGCGGCTTCGCGTCGGGTTGTCGCGTCCGGATCTTTCAGATTTTCCAATAACGACGGTAAGTCGACCCTTTCGGTGCGCTTCGGTACCTGGGGAAGAATAAAAAATTGATATCCGAGCCACCCAAGGCCGCCAACTGCAGCCACCGCAACGATCCAGAAGAGCAGTGAGGTCTTTTCCACTGATTTGTTACCTCGAATTCGCTGCGATGTGCAACAGTTCCCAACCCATCAACCTGCTATTTAGACATGCGACGGCGATTTTGGGCTGACCTGTGGCTATCGTTCATCAAGGCGTGGGATAAATTATTATAATATCCACGGCGATTTTTTGGTATGACTAAACGCAACTAATAGGGAACGACCTGTGCAGCGAAGATTGTATCTTTGGTTGATCGTTTTCGGCATGAGCATGACCCAAGTGGTGAATGGGCATTGCCAAACACCGGCCAACGCTGCAGCCGTCCCACCGATTGCTGCGAATCTGGCTAGGCTGGACCAGACCATCCAGCGACTTGATGGCATGGGGTTTGCGATCGCGTTCAGCGAGGAAGCCGGCATTTTGGCTGCCGCTTGCGAAAAGAGTTCCATTCTCTACTGGCATAAAGACGTGTTCATGGGTGTTCGCGTCGGGGAAGCCACCCCCCATGTGCTAAAGGGACATGTAGGCCCGGTTATTGCCTTGGCGTGGAACGGCCCTTATCTTGCCTCCGCGGCTTCGGACCAGAAAGTGATTCTGTGGAACGTGGGCGACCACGAAATCGCAAAAACCTTGTCCTCGGAAACGCTGATACGCACCTTGGCCATGGCGCCGTCGGGGAAATGGCTGGCGACGGCAGGGGACGATGCCGCCATCCAATTGTGGGAAATGGCCACCGGCAAGCCCGGAATAAAACTTCTAGGCCATGGTGATTGGGTTCTGTGTCTGGACTTTAGCTCGGATGGGAAATGGCTGGCGTCAGGCGGCCATGATGGAGTTGTTCGCACTTGGGAAGTGGAATCGGGGAAAAAACTGTTGGAGATCCCAGCGCGTGCTGGCTCCGCAGCAAATATGCCTCCGCCACCCCCGAATACAGTAACCGCAGTAGCGTTCAGTCCGGATAACAAACTTCTGGCCATCGGCAGTTCCGATAATCAAATTCATCTCGCGAACACGGCAGATGGAAAATTGGCGCGATCTTTGCCCGGCCACACCAGCACAGTG
>Ga0306922_10003996_pt1 | contig 13901 bp, 15 predicted proteins | sample sta12Cox44000082_FD_203758 | JGI IMG/M metagenome (GOLD analysis project Ga0306922, IMG submission 203758) | Lab enrichment of tropical soil microbial communities from Luquillo Experimental Forest, Puerto Rico - statoxic.12C.oxic.44.000.082 (v2)... | ecosystem: Environmental > Terrestrial >... | reverse complement strand
CCAAAGCCGATCAGGTCAAACCGGCCGAGCTGGCAACGCGCACTGCAGAGGCCGAGGCGGCGCTGGCAAAACATCCCGCCGCCTTTCCACAAGTCCTCGCAACATCGTCACGTTCGGGCGCCGGGATTGCGGAATTGCGCGCTGCGATGGCGCTGCTCTTGGAGGAGCGCAAATGAGCCTGCGCCTTGCGCGCATCCTGGTCATTCTCGCTGCGATCATGGGCGCCGACGGCGTCGTCCTGGCCGCAGCGTCGGCGCATCTGGCGGACGCTGCGCGGCTTGGCGCGGCATCGTCCATGCTGCTTTTCCACGCAACCGCCGTATTGGGCGCGCTGGTGCTCTCCGATCGCGGCACCATCGACGCGCGAATCGGACTTTTCGCCGCCCTCGGCTTTGTGGCAGGAGCCGGTCTGTTCGCGGGCGACCTGACCTTGCGCCAATATACCGGGCACAGCCTTTTCCCGCTTGCCCCGCCGACCGGCGGCACACTCCTGATTCTGAGCTGGCTGTTGCTCGCGATAGCCGCCGCGTGGCCGCGTAAAATGTGACACTTTGCGCGGTCGGCGCCAATCGGATAGAACGCAGCCCAAGTTTGGCTCTGCCCCGCCCCGCCGCCGACCACGAGAAGAAGCCCATGAACGAAGCGCCGAATATCAGCCCGCTCGATCAGGCCCGTATCCTGTCCGAGGCGCTGCCGCACATGCAGCAATATGACGATGAGACCATCGTCATCAAATATGGCGGCCATGCCATGGGCGCGGAGGACACCGCGAAAGCGTTTGCGCGCGACATCGTGTTGCTGGAGCAGACCGCAATCAACCCCGTCGTGGTGCATGGCGGCGGACCGCAGATCGCGACCATGCTGAAACGGCTCGGGATTCAATCGGAATTCGCGGCGGGTCTGCGTATCACCGACGCCGCGACCATCCAGATCGTCGAAATGGTGCTGGCGGGCTCGATCAACAAGCAACTCGTCGGCTACATCAACGAGGCCGGCGGCAAGGCGGTCGGCCTGTGCGGCAAGGACGGCAACATGGTGATGGCGTCGAAGGCGACCCGCACCATGGTCGATCCTGACTCGCATATCGAAAAAGTGGTCGATCTCGGCTTCGTCGGCGAGCCGGAGAAGGTCGATCTCACGCTGTTGAACCAGTTGATCGGTTACGAACTGATCCCCGTGCTGGCGCCGCTTGCGACCTCGCGAACCGGACAGACGTTCAATGTGAATGCCGACACCTTTGCGGGCGCGGTCGCGGGTGCGCTGAAGGCCAAGCGCCTGTTGCTGCTGACCGACGTTCCCGGCGTGCTGGACAAATCGAAAAAGCTCATTGCCGAACTGTCGGTCAAGGACGCGCGAAAACTGATCGCCGACGGCACGATTTCCGGCGGCATGATCCCGAAGGTCGAGACCTGCATCTATGCGCTCGAGCAGGGCGTGCAGGGTGTCGTCATCATCGACGGCAAGATGCAGCACGCGGTCTTGCTCGAGCTGTTCACCAACCAGGGCACCGGCACGCTGATCCACAAGTGACGCAAGCGACCACCTCGCGGCCAGGCTCGCCTCGCCCCAAGGGCCCGAGGTTTTTCCGATATTGGCGGCGAACGTTGGTTGCGTTGCCGGCGGCGGGGGTTTCCCTCTTCGCTTCGGCGGGGCCTGCGCTTGCGGACCTGAAGCTCTGCAACCGCATGAGCTATGTGGTGGAGGCGGCGATCGGGATCGACGTAAAGGCTGCGACCGCAACCCGCGGCTGGTTCCGTATCGATCCGGCCACCTGCCGCGTCGTGGTGCAGGGCACGCTCAACGCCGATCGCCTCCTGTTGCACGCGCGCGTGCTCGGGCTCTATGGCGCCTCCCCGATCCCGCAGAACGGCAACGACACGCTTTGCGTCGCCGCCCAGGATAATTTCGTGATCGCAGCCGCACGACAATGCCGCACCGGGCAGAGCCCCGCACCGTTCACCCAGATCACGCCGTCGCAGGCCGACGACGGCAACCTCGTGGCGTATCTGGCCGAAGATGCCGAATATGACGACGAGCAGGCGCGGCTTGCCGGCATTCAGCGGCTGCTCGTGATCGCGGGCTATGACGCCGCCCCAATCGACGGCGTCGACGGGCCGAAAACACAAGCAGCCCTCAGCGCGTTCATGAAGAATCGTGGGCTTTCGTCCGACATCCTGCAGTCGCAAAACTTCTTTTCCACCATGATCGAGGCGGTGCAGTCCCCCTCCCCGACCGGTCTCACCTGGTGCAACGACACGCCGCACAAGATCATGGCGGCGGTTGCAACCGACGACGGCAAGGCCGTGATCAGCCGCGGCTGGTATCGCATCGATCCCGGCAAATGCCTGCACCCCGACGTCACCGGCCAGCCGAAACAGGTGTTTTCCTTTGCCGAAGCCGTCGACGCCGAGAACCGCGCCATCAGATATAAGGACAAGCCGCTGAACTGGGGCGGCAGCACCCAGCTCTGTACCCGCGACAACAAGTTCGAGACCAGCGAGCAGGGCGATTGCGGCAGCCGTGGTTTTTCAGCGACCGGATTCGGTGCCGTCGACATCAGTGGCGGCGGCAAGACGCTGCGCTTTGCGATGCCGTGATGAGAATTGCGCTACACCCACATTGTCGTCACGGCGAACGCCGGGACACATAACCCCAGGATTCGGTTTTGCGAACGACGTCCGGCACGAAACTTCAACGGAAAGAAACCGCCGTATGGGTGCTGCTTTTTGCCAGGACGACCGGATGCGCCGGAAAGACCGGGCGCCGGGACGACGGGTAGAGTAGGCGATGACAACCCCGCGCACCTTCACCCATATCGACACCTGGGTGTTCGATCTCGACAACACCCTGTACCCGCATCATGTGAACCTGTGGCAGCAGGTCGACGCGCGGATCGGCGAGTTCGTCTCGTCCTGGCTCAACGTGTCGCGCGAAGAAGCGCGCCAGATCCAGAAGGACTATTACCGCCGCTTCGGTACGACCATGCGGGGCATGATGACCCTGCACGGTGTGCGCGCCGACGATTACCTCGCCTATGTGCACCAGATCGACCATTCCCCGCTTGAGCCCAATCCGGCGATGGGAGCGGCGATCGCAAGGCTGCGCGGGCGGAAGCTGATCCTGACCAACGGCTCGGTCGACCATGTCGACAAGGTGCTGGAGCGGCTTGGACTCGCCGGCCATTTCGATGCGGTGTTCGACATCATCGCGGCCGAACTGGAGCCCAAGCCCGCCCCGCAGACCTATCGACGCTTTCTCGACCTGCATCAGGTCGATCCCACACGGTCGGCGATGTTCGAGGACCTTGCGCGCAATCTCGAGGTGCCGCACCAGCTTGGTATGACCACGGTGCTGGTGGTGCCGGACGGCTCGAAAGAGGTCGTGCGGGAGGATTGGGAGCTCGAAGGCCGCGACGCCTCCCATGTCGATTATGTCACCGACGATCTCACGGGGTTCTTGCGAGGGCTGGGCGCGAGGTCGTAGTTCAGCCGTCATACCCCGCGAAGGCGGGGTATCCAGTACCCGCGTCGTCTCGGCTGAACTTCTCCTGCCTCTGGAGTACTGGATCACCCGCTTTCGGGGGTGATGACAGCGAGCCAGCCTTGACTCTCACGTTTCAAATTCCGAAAAAGCCCGACGCCGGAAAACCAAGGAATCCGCGATGTCTTTGTCCGCTCTGGAATCCACCATCAACAGCGCCTTCGACGCACGCGAGACTATCTCGACCGCGACCAAGGGCGAGGTCCGTGACGCCGTGGACAGCGCGCTCGAACTCCTCGACAAAGGGGAAGCGCGAGTGGCCCAGCGCGAGGCTGACGGCAAGTGGAAGGTGCATCAATGGCTGAAAAAGGCGGTCCTGCTGTCGTTCCGCCTCAACGACATGAGCGCGATCGCCGGCGGCCCCGGCAAGGCTTCATGGTGGGACAAGGTGCCGTCGAAATTCGATGGCTGGGGCGAGAACCGCTTTCGCGATGCAGGCTTCCGCGCCGTCCCCGGCGCGATCGTGCGACGCTCCGCCTATATTGCCAGGAACGTCGTGCTGATGCCCTCCTTCGTCAATCTCGGCGCCTACGTTGATGAAGCGACCATGGTCGACACCTGGTCGACCGTCGGCTCCTGCGCCCAGATCGGCAAGCGCGTGCACATCTCGGGCGGCGTCGGCATCGGCGGCGTGCTCGAACCTTTGCAAGCCGAACCTGTTATCGTCGAGGATGATTGCTTCATCGGCGCGCGCAGCGAAGTCGCCGAAGGGGTGATCGTGCGCAAAGGTGCGGTGCTGGCGATGGGCGTGTTCCTCGGTGCCTCGACAAAGATCGTCGACCGCGAAACCGGCGAGACCTTTGTCGGCGAAGTGCCGGAATATGCCGTGGTCGTGCCGGGCACCCTGCCGGCAAAGCCGCTGAAGAATGGCCAGCCCGGCCCCTCCACTGCATGTGCGGTCATTGTCAAGCGCGTGGACGAGAAGACCCGCGCCAAGACCAGCATCAACGAGCTGTTGCGGGACTGAACCCGGCGCCGCGAACTCACGGACGAACTTCCGAACGCGACGCGCATTAGCCAAATCATCGTGCGAGTGCCGTTTTCGATTTGTGGTTCATGTCGAAGTCGCAAGACGGGACATGAACTTCAGAACGCCGGCACTAGCCCAGCGCCGGCCACGCATGTTAAGCGGGGGCATGACTGATGCTCTCTCCATTGCCCAGCAACTGATTCGCTGCCCATCGGTAACTCCTGCCGATGCCGGCGCGCTCGGCGTCCTCGAAAACCTCCTCAAGGCTCACGGCTTCGAGGTGCACCGCATCACCTTCAGCGAGCCCGGCACCGCCGACATCGACAATCTCTACGCTCGCATCGGCAGCGAGGCGCCGCATATCACCTTTGCCGGCCACACCGACGTTGTGCCCCCCGGCGATGAGACCGCGTGGAGCCATGGCGCGTTCTCCGGCGAGGTGAAGGACGGTTTCCTCTATGGCCGCGGCGCAGTCGACATGAAGGGCGGCATCGCTTGCAGCGTTGCGGCCGTGCTGCAATATCTCGGCGACCACAGCGGCAAGCCGAAGGGATCGATCTCATTCCTGATCACCGGCGATGAGGAGGACGTGTCTGTCAACGGCACGATCAAGCTCCTTGAGTGGGTCAAGGCGCGCGGCGAAAAATTCGATCATTGCGTGCTCGGCGAACCCTCCAACCAGGAGGAATTGGGAGACTGCATCAAGGTCGGCCGCCGTGGCTCGCAATCCGGCACGCTCTATGTCGAAGGACGGCAGGGCCATGTCGCCTACCCGCATCGCGCATCCAACCCGGTGCCGGATATCTCACGGCTGATCGTGGCGCTCGCCGAAGAGCCGCTCGATCATGGCAGCGCGCAATTCCAGCCCTCCAATCTCGAGTTCACCTCCGTCGACGTCGGCAATGCCGCAAGCAACGTGATCCCGGGCCGGGCGCGTGCCAAATTCAACATCCGCTTCAACGATCATTTCACGCAAGAGACGCTGAAGAAGCTCGTCGACGAGCGCCTTGCGAAGGCTGCCGGCAACCGCATCCGCGCCCACATCGTGTGGGAGAATTCGAACTCCAACGTATTCCTGACCAAGCCTGGTCCATTCACCGACCTTGCGGTCGCTGCGATCGAAGAGGTCACCGGCCGCAAGCCGGAGCTCTCCACCACCGGCGGCACATCGGACGCGCGTTTCATCGCACGCTATTGTCCGGTGATCGAATTCGGCCTGCTCGGTCAGACCATGCATCAGGTCGACGAGCGCGCCGCGGTGTCGGATATCGAGACGCTGACGAAAGTCTATCGCGGGATCCTGGATCGGTATTTCGGCTAGAGCAGGCACAGGTTTTCCCTCGACAAACGCGGAACGCGTTTGCACGGAGATCATGCTCTAATAATCCACGCGCACCAAATACAGCCCCTGCGGCGGCGCCACGGGACCGCAAGCCGCACGGTCACGCGCGGCGAGCGCGGCCGACAGATCCTCGGCACTCCAGCGCCCCTCGCCGACCCAGACCAGCGAGCCCACCATCGAGCGCACCTGACTATGCAGGAACGATCGCGCTGAGGTGACGATGTTGACCGCATCGCCGGCGCGCGTGACGTCGAGCTGATCCAGCGTCTTATCCGGGGATTTTGCCTGGCATTCGGTGTCGCGAAAGGTCGTGAAATCATGCTTGCCGATCAGGCGCTGCGCGGCCTGATGCATCGCCTCCGCGTCGAGCCGCCGCGGCACGCGCCAGACACGTCCGACCTCGAGCGCGAGATTGGCGCGCGTGTTGCGGATCCGGTAAAGATAGTGCCGCTTCACCGCAGAAAATCGCGCCTCGAATGTCTCGGGCACGATCTCGGCCGCAAGAACCGCGATCGGGTTGGGGCGCAAATGCGCGTTCAGTCCGTCGCGCAGCCGACCCGGCGCAAAATTCTTCGCAATGTCGCAATGGGCGACCTGTCCCAGCGCATGCACGCCGGCATCGGTGCGTCCGGCGCCGTGCACCCGGACCTCGGCGCCGCAGATCGCTTTCACCGCTGCTTCCAGCGCGCCCTGCACGGTCAGCGCATTGTCCTGGATCTGCCAGCCCGAAAACGGCGTGCCGTCATATTCGATGGTGAGCTTGTAACGTGGCATCTTCACTCGATGGATGTCATCGTCCGCGAAATCGGACGATCCAATAGTCCATGACCTCTCAGTTCAATCGCCTGACTTTCGGCGCTTGGGATACGCCGCCTTCGCGGGTTACCACAGCCTCAAGAAAAACGAGCCCCTGCCTCGAGCGGCGTGCCGCGCAGGAAGTCGGCCGCCTTCATCGGCGCTTTTCCGGCGCGCTGCAATTCGACGATCCGGATTGCCCCTTGGCCACAGGCAATGGTCAGCCGGTCGTCCAGCACCGCACCCGCCGCACCTGCGCTACTCGCAAGCTCGCAGCGCAGGACCTTGATCCGCGCCTCACCATCGCCTGCGACCTCGCTCCAGGCGCCGGGAAATGGCGAAAGACCATGGATGTGACGCAGCACGGCACGCGCAGGCCTGTTCCAATCGATCCGCGCCTCCGCCTTATCGATTTTTTCCGCATAGGTCACGCCCTCGCCGCTCTGTACGGTGAGCTGCAACGCGCCGCGCTCGAGCGCGGCGAGCGCCCGCACCATCAGATCGGCCCCGAGCCGCGCCAACGCATCGTGCAGGTCGGCCGCAGTCATCCGATCCGTGATCGCGATGCGCTCGGCCATCGCCACATCGCCGGTATCGAGGCCCGCATCCATTTTCATGACCATGACGCCGGTCTCGGTATCGCCAGCCATGATGGCGCGGCTGATCGGCGCGGCGCCCCGCCAGCGCGGCAAGAGGGAGGCATGCAGATTGTAGCAGCCGAGTTTCGGCGCATCGAGAACGGCCTGCGGCAGGATCATGCCGTAGGCAACGACGACCGCCGCATCCGCCTCATGCGCGCGAAACTCGGCCAGCGCTTCCGGCGTCTTCAAGGTCTTGGGCGTAAGCACGGGAATGCCGAGTCGCCGCGCTTCGACCTCAACGGGTGTCGGCTGCAGCTTCATGCCACGCCCGCCAGGCTTCGGCGCGCGGCTATAGACCGCGGCGATCTCATGACCGTGCGCGGCGAGATCCAATAACGTTGGCACGGAGAAATCCGGCGTGCCCATGAAGATCAGACGAAGGGGCATGAGGTGGAAATGTCCTGCGATGATCAGTTTATTCCGTCATGACCGGGCACGACGGCCGAGATTGCGGCCTCACTCCACCGCGCGCTTGGCGGCCTTGGAAAACTTCTTCTGCACGCGATCACGCTTCAGCTTCGACAGATAGTCGATGAACAACACGCCATTGAGATGGTCGATCTCGTGCTGGATACAGGTGGCATAAAGCCCCTCCGCGTCCTCCTCATGCACCTTGCCGTCGAGATCGGTGAAACGCACGCGCACCCGTGCCGGCCGCTCGACCTCCTCGTAATATTCGGGGATCGACAGGCAGCCTTCCTCGTAGATCGAGGTTTCCTCCGACGAGGACAGGATTTCCGGATTGATGAAGACCCGCGGCTGTGGATCGACCTCGCCGTCTTCGCTCTTTTTCGCCAGATCCATGGTGATCAGCCGCACGGGTTGCGCGACCTGGATCGCCGCAAGGCCAATGCCCGGGGCCGCGTACATGGTCTCGAACATGTCGTCGGCAAGCGTCCTGATCTCCGGCGTAATCTTCAGAATCGGCTTGGAGACCAGCCGCAACTGCTTGTCCGGCAGGATAATGATTTCTCTTAAGGCCATGGCGGGCGATTTAAGGCGCTCGTTTGCCGGGGTCAATGCGACCGGGAACCCATTAACGGCCTGCTAACCATGAATTTTAGGCCGCGGTTAACCAAGAAAATTGACCCGCTATTAACCATAAATGTTCCCTCTTCGTTCGCGCAAGGGCGCGAATCGGCTACAGAGGGGCATGAATCAAATTCTTTTCGTCATGGATGGCTGGCCTGTCCACCTCACCGACGCGCTGATCGGCTTTGCCGTGCTCGCGCTTGTGCTTCTCCTCACCATCACGATCGTCGTGGCGCGATCGGGCAGGCGCGAGACCGCCTTCGCGCTCGCCCAGTCAGCGCGCGCCGACGAACTCGAAGAGCGCCTGAACGACATGTTGCGTGCGCAAGCCGAGGCTTCCGGCCGGGTCGATGCGATGACGCAGGCGCTGGCCGGCCGGCAGGCCGACATGGCGCGCGCGGTGAACGAGCGGCTGGATTCGGTCACTCATCGCGTCGGCCAGTCGATGGAACAATCGACGCGCAACACCATGGACAGCTTGCGCGTGCTGCATGAACGGCTCGGCATCATCGACAATGCGCACAAGAACCTGACTGATCTCACCACCCAGGTCACGACCTTGCGCGACGTGCTCGCCAACAAACAATCGCGCGGCGCTTTCGGTCAGGCGCGGATGGAAGCGATCGTGCAGGACGGCCTGCCGAAGGGCTCCTACGAGTTTCAATACACGCTTTCGAGCGGAAAGCGGCCGGATTGCGTGGTGTTTCTGCCCGACCAGCGGCCGCTCTGCATTGACGCAAAATTTCCGCTGGAAGCGATGACCGCCCTGCACGACGCGCGGACCGAAGACGAGCGGAAGATCGCAACCCAGCGACTGCGCGCAGACGTGATGAAACATGTCAGCGACATCGCGGACAAATATCTGATCGCCGGGGAGACGCAGGACACCGCGCTGATGTTCGTGCCGTCGGAGTCGGTCTATGCGGAAATTCACGACGGCTTCGACGATGTGGTGCAAAAAGCCTATCGCGCGCGCGTAGTGCTGGTCTCGCCCTCTTTGTTGATGCTGGCGATCCAGGTGATGCAGCAGATCCTGCGCGATGCGCGGATGCGGGATGCCGCCGACCAGATCCGCACCGAGGTGCTCAATCTTGGCGACGATCTGGAGCGCTTGCGCGAGCGCGTGTTGAAACTGCAGAAGCACTTCTCCGACGTCAACGAAGACGTGCGGCAGATCCTGATCTCGGCCGACAAGATCGAGAAGCGCGCCGGGCGCATTGAGGAACTCGATTTTTCCAAGGAACCGGCCGAAGCGCCGCGGCTGGTCAAATCCGGCGCGCCCGAGCTGTTCCCACCGCCCCGCAAGCTTCAGGCGGGGGAGTAATTGTTTGCGGTACCATCTCCGCCATGATTACTGTCATCGCCCGGCTTGAGCGGGCGATCCAGTGTCCCGAGGCGGCCGATGGGAGCACGCAACTACGACGTCTCCATTCTCGCCAGCCGCATTGGCGGAACGCTCTATATCGGAATCATCAACGACCTCGTCCGTCGTGTAGGCGAGCATCGACTGAAACTGGTTGAGGGTTTTACAAAGAAATACGACGTGGCGCGGCTCGTGTATTTTGCGCAATTCGACGACCCGGAAAATGCAATCAAACGCGAAAAGCGGTTGAAGAAGTGAATCGAGCCTGGAAGATACGATTGATCGAAGAACACAATCCGAACTGGAATGATCTTTAAGTGGAGATCGCAGCAGGCGGCGGATAGGTCTCTGGAATGCTGGGTCGCCCGGTCAAACCGGGCGACGACAGCCGGATAAAGCTCGGATGATGACATGACCGCACCCGAAACTCTCGCCGATACGGCCGTCGAGAAGACCGAAATCGCGCCTGCCCCCTCCTGGCGCGAGAGCCTCGCGGTTTACCTGCAGCCGCGCGTCCTGATCGTGATGTTCCTCGGCTTTTCCTCGGGCCTGCCGCTGGCTTTATCAGGCTCGACGCTGCTGGTCTGGATGCGCGAGGCGGGTGTCGATCTCGGCACCATCGGGCTGTTCGCGCTGGTCGGTACGCCCTACACGCTGAAATTCCTGTGGGCGCCGCTGGTGGATGCGCTGCATGTGCCGTTCTTCACGCACACATTCGGCCGCCGCCGCGGCTGGCTCGTGTTCGCGCAACTGCTGCTGATCGCGACGATCCTTGAACTCGCGCTCGCCGACCCCGCGCGCTCGCCGCTGATGATGGCTATTGCCGCGCTGCTGGTCGCCACGGCTTCCTCGACCCAGGACATCGTGGTTGATGCATTCCGCGTCGAAAGCCTGCCGGAGAGCGAACAGGCCGCAGGCATGGCCGGTTACGTCGCCGCCTACCGCATCGGCATGCTGGTTTCGACCGCAGGCGCGCTGTTCATCGTATCCGGCTTCGAGAGCAGCGGTCTTTCGCGCGGCTCGGCATGGATGTGGGGCTATGTGGTGATGGCGGCGCTGGTCCTGATCGGCACCGTGACCGCGCTCGTCGCGACCGAGCCTGAGCAATCCGTCCGGGCCGAAGCAGCAACCAGGACGGAGACCGCATTCGCACGCGTCATCCATGCTGCAATCGGCGCGTTCTCGGAGTTCCTGACGCGCAAGGACGCGCTCGCCGCGCTTGCTTTCGTGGTGCTGTTCAAATTCACCGACGCCTTCTCAGGCTCGATGACCGCACCCTTTGTCATCGACCTCGGCTTCTCCCGCAACGATTATGCGGCAATCGTCAAGGGCGTCGGGCTCGCCGCGACCTTGATCGGCGGTTTCGCCGGCGGTTTCGTGGCGCGGCGCTACTCGCTTGCCGCCAGCCTCTGGATTGGCGGCGTGCTGCAGGCGGCCGCCAATCTGTCCTTCTCATGGCTTGCCGTTGTCGGCATCAACCAATGGGCGTTGGCGCTTGCGATCACGGCGGAAAATTTCACCAGCGCGATCGGCACCGTGATCTTCGTCGCGTACCTGTCGGCGCTGTGTCAGAATCCGCTACACACCGCGACCCAATACGCCCTGCTCACGGCGCTCGCTGCTGTCGGCCGCACCTATCTGTCGTCAGGCGCGGGCTTTATCGCCAAAGCCGTGGGCTGGCCGCTGTTCTTCGTGATCTGCATGCTGGTCGCGATTCCGAGCCTGATGCTGCTGGGATACCTGCAGAAGCGCGGGCATTTCGACGCGTTGGGGCCGGTGAAAGTCTAGGGCTTTGTCACCACGCTCCACTTGGTGATCACGGCTTCGCTCATCTGGCCGGCATCCTGCGCACAAGCAACCTCATCGACTTTTACCGAGATTTCCTTGCCGACAAAGCTCTTGAGCTGGGTGGCCTGCGACTCGCTCGTGGTGATGAGCTGAAAGGTTTCCGGCCCGGTCTCGAGATTGCAGAGTCCGGCCGGCTGCGGCAGCCGGCGCGGCTCGCTGGTGATCTGATAGGTTGCGACCCGTTTGCCTCTTTCCCCACTCCGTACCCGCATGGCGGTGAGTTCGCCTGACAGGATATCGCCGGTGTTGATCGGCATGCCGGCCTTCGCTGGCGCTTGTGCCTGTTGGGCCGGCGCCGCCGACGCCGCGCACGTTACCGCCATCATCGCGGCACAAGCCCAGCGTCTGGCGAATCCTGGTTTCGTCATGTTGCAAATGTCCGTTTTGGGTGAGTTAGAAGAGCGTGCGCTGGCGCATCGCCGCAGATAGCGTACCTTCGTCCAGATAATCAAGCTCGCCGCCGACCGGAACTCCATGAGCCAATCGCGTCACCTTGACGTTGGCGTCCTGCAGGAGGTCGGTGATGTAATGCGCGGTGGTCTGCCCGTCGACCGTGGCATTCAGTGCGAGAATGATCTCCTTGACCTCGGCATCATGGGCGCGCTTCACCAGCGCGTCGATCGTGAGATCCTGCGGACCCACGCCATCGAGCGGCGACAGTGTCGCGCCCAGCACGTGATAGCGCCCGTTGGTCGCGTTTGCGCGTTCCAGCGCCCAGAGATCGGCAACATCGGCGACGACGACGATGATGGAACCATCGCGGCGAGGATCGGTACAGACCGTACAAGGATTTTGCGTGTCGATATTGCCGCAGGTCTTGCAGACCTGAATCTTGTCGATCGCAACCTGCAGTGCCGCGGACAGCGGCGTCATCAGCGCTTCGCGCTTCTTGATCAGGTGCAACGCGGCCCGTCGCGCCGAGCGCGGGCCGAGTCCCGGCAACCGCGCCAAAAGCTGGATCAAACGTTCGATCTCGGGACCGGCAACCGCAGCAGGCATAATTTACGAACCGAGGCCGAGCAACCCGGGCGGCAGGCCGAGCCCTCCGGCCAGCGATTGCATCTTCTCCTGCATGGCGGTTTCCGCCTTGCGCCGCGCGTCGGCGAACGCCGTGACCAGCAGATCCTCGAGGATCTCGCGCTCCTCTGCCTTTATTAGCGAAGGATCGATCTTGACGCCCTTGACCTCCATTTTTGCGGTCATGCGCACGGCAACCAGGCCGCCGCCCGCGAGGCCCTCGACCTCGACATGACCGAGTTCCTCCTGCATCGCCTGCATCTTCGATTGCAGTTGCGCCGCCTGCTTCATCATGCCGAGAAAATCGGGCATCGTAGCGTCCTTTGATGTTCTAGAGGTCGTCGTCAGGGCCGTCAGAGGAGCCGTCGGCGCCAAAATCATCGTCGCCCAGGCCGATGGCGCCAGTATCGGATTCCGGCGGCTCCGCGGCAAGCTTGCGCACTTCGATCACCTTGGTGCCGGGAAACCGCGCGAGCACTTCCTTGACCCGCGGATCCGATTCGGCGGCCCGCTCGCGCTGGTTCTTCTCGACCAGGTTCTGCTCGCGCAGCGTCGGCTGACCGGCCTCGTTGGAGACGATCACCGTCCAGCGCTTGCCCGTCCATTGCTCGAGCTTGCGCGAGAGGTCGTTGACCAGCGTGCGCGAGGCATTGCGCTCGAGCGCGACTTCCAGCCGTCCGTCCTCGATACGCACCAGGCGGACTTCGGCCTCGAGGGCGCTCTTGATCAGCAGATCGCGTTTCTCGGCGGCGAGCGCCACGATCTCCGGAAAGCTCGAAATCCGCCGCGCCGCCGCCTGCGCATCCGTTACCGGCGCTGCCATCTGCGGGCGGGCGTTGGCCTCAATCGACCCGCGCGGCGCGGGAGGCACGCGCAACTGTGGGCTGACACTCGCAGAAGCGGTCGGTGCGGGCACGCTGCGCGACGGGCTCGTCACAGCGACGACCGGCGCAGAGCCGCCATTCTGCTCGATCATGCGGATCGCCTCATCCGGCGTGGGCATGTCGGCGACATAGGCGATCCGCACCAGCACCATTTCGGCCGCAGCCGCCGGGCGCGTCGCGCCCTGTGCCTCGCTGATACCCTTGAGCAACATCTGCCACATCCGCGACAGCACCCGCATCGAAAGCTTTGCCGCGAAATCCCGCGCGCGGACCCGCTCGGTCTCGCTGAAGGCGACATTGTCGGCCGTTGCCGGTACGATCTTCACGCGCGTCACGAAGTTGACGAACTCGGCGAGATCGGAAAGCACCACGATCGGATCGGCGCCGGTGTCGTATTGCTCGCGGAACTCGCGAAAGGCGCCGGCGATGTCGCCGCGGACAAGCGACTCGAACAAATCGATCACGCGTG
>Ga0306922_10003993_pt1 | contig 13905 bp, 10 predicted proteins | sample sta12Cox44000082_FD_203758 | JGI IMG/M metagenome (GOLD analysis project Ga0306922, IMG submission 203758) | Lab enrichment of tropical soil microbial communities from Luquillo Experimental Forest, Puerto Rico - statoxic.12C.oxic.44.000.082 (v2)... | ecosystem: Environmental > Terrestrial >... | reverse complement strand
CGCCCAGCAGAAAGCTTCGACAGCCGCGTAAGCTGCGCAATGCGCGATTGAAGTCGAGCCCGGTCGAGACCAGATCGCGCAACGCCAGCGGGTTGCGCACGATTCCGTGCATGACCTTGCGCAGGTCGATATCGCCGTTCGGCTTGATCACGCTCGCCGCCAGCGCCGGCAATCCCCGGCTGGCGGGGTCGCTGATGACGCGAAGTGCGGCGAAGGGGAGCCCGGCTTTTGCGGCATAGTCGGCCGCGATGTGGCTTTCCATGTCGACGGCCGCAGCGCCGGTTTCCGAGTGCAGCGCCGCCTTGACGTGGCTGGCGGAAACCACCTCCTCGGCTCCCGCCAGTAGTCCACGGACGATGCGCCGGCGCCCGAACCCCACGCTGGCGATCAGGTCTTCGTTAAGGGAGAAACCAGCCAGCCAGCGGGCGTCGCCGGCCAGCACCTCGGTCGCCACCACGACATCGCCGGATTTCAGCGTCGGGTCCAGCCCGCCGGCCACGCCGAAGCTGATCACCCCCCTGATCGTTGTCGGATCGAAAACCGTCAGCAACGCCCGCAATTGCTGCGGATCGCTACTGCTGCAAATAACGGCCATGCCCGGCCCGGCGGCAATGCGGGCCTCCTGAGCCAGACCAGTCACAATCAGCACTGGCCGCGGATCAATTCGCCTGCCCGCGGACGCGCCGTTCCCCGCCCCCAATCTCACATTCCGACCCCTACCACCCTGCTGTTGGTTCTTCTCAAATTCCGATACCGCGCCAACGCCCAGAGCGGAAAGAACTTGGAGTAACCATGATAGCGTAGATAAAATACCCGAGGAAAGCCCGTTGCGGTGTAGCGCTGCTCGTCCCACAGGCCTTTTTGGGTCTGTGTGGCTATCAGGTACTCCACGCCGCGGGCAACCGCCGGGTGCTCGACCTCGCCCGCCGCCATCAGGCCAAGCAAAGCCCATGCCGTTTGCGAGGCGGTGGTCGGAGCCTTCTCATACCCCTTATAGTCGAGTCGGTAGCTGATTGCATCCTCGCCCCAGCCCCCATCTGCATTCTGGATGGACACCAGCCAGTCGACGGCCTTGCGGATCACGGGGTCCTGGTGGTTCACCCGGACCATGTTGAGCGCGCATAGCACCGACCAGGTACCGTAGATGTAGTTGAGGCCCCAGCGGCCGTACCAGGACCCCTCCGCGAGCTGGGTCCGGCGGAGATAGTCGACGCCGGAAGCGACCGCCCTGCTGCTCTCAACGTTCTGCCCAAGCTGAGCCAGCATCGAGATACAACGGGCGGTGACGTCCTCGGTGGGCGGGTCGAGGAGCGCGCCGTGGTCCGAGAACGGGATATTGTTCAGGTAATATTCGAGGTTATTGACGTCAAAGGCGGCCCACCCGCCATCGCGGCTTTGCATGCCTTCGATCCACTCCTGGCCTCGCGCGATCGCGGCATCGTAAGCCGGGTTCGGCTCGGCGCGGCGCGCGCGGTCCATGGCCATGACGACGACCGCGGTGTCGTCGAGATCGGGATAATAGGCGTTGTTGTATTGGAACGCCCAGCCGCCGGGGCGAACATCGGCGCGCTTTGCTACCCAGTCGCCCTTCACGTCCAGAACCTGCTTTGGCACCAGCCAATCCAGTCCCCGCTTGACCGACAGCGTTGCCTCCTCGGTGCCGGATTCAATCAGGGCGTGGCAGGTCAGCGAGGTGTCCCACACCGGCGAGACGCAGGGCTGGCAATAGGCCTCGTTTTCGCCGATCACCAGCAGGCGGTCGAGCCCGCTGCGCGTCAGGGCGCGCGGCGGATAATCGGCGCCCTTGCCGAGCGCGTCGTACATCATCACCGCATTTGCCATTGGCGGGAAGATCGCGCCCAATCCATCCTCGCCGTTCAGCCGCTCCTCCACAAAGGCAATGGCGGCATCGATCGCCCGCGCGCGCAGTTTCCTGGGAAACCACGGCTCGATCACCCGCAGCACGCCGTCGAGGGCCCGAAACAGGGCAAACCATGCCCAGCTCTGGTGCGGTGCCTTGGGCGTCATGCCGATCGAACGCGGGTCCTGCAGGAACAGCTCGTCGATTCCCACGCCTTTGGGATTTTTGGCGTGTGGCTTCAACGCCGCCAGGACGAGCAGCGGCACCATGGTGGTCCGCGCCCAGTAGGAAATCTTGTTGAGATGGAATGGCGACCACATCGGCAGCAACATGATCTCGACCGGAAGCACCGGCACGCTGCGCCATGTCGTCACTTCGAACATCGCCAGCATGAAGCGTGTAAAGACGTTGCTGTGGATCGCGCCGCCGCGTGAGCGGATCGCCTCACGCGCCCGCACCATGTGCGGAGCATCGACCGCATCGCCGATCATCTTCAGCGCGAAATAGGCCTTCACGCTTGCGCTCATGTCGAAATCGCCGTCGTGCACGAGCGGCCAGCCGCCATGGGCGCCCTGAACCCGGCGCAGGTAATTGGCGATCTTGGCTTCTAGCGCGGTATCCACCGGCTCGGCCAGATAGTGACGAAGCAGCACATATTCTGCGGGGATGGTGCAGTCTGCTTCGAGCTCGAACACCCAGTGGCCGTCCGATTGGCGACAGTCCAGCAACGCGCGCGTGGCAGAATCGATGCTCGCCTCGAGCGCGCGGCCACGTTCAACTCCAAGCTTGCTGTCTACGGAATGCATTTCGCTGACGTCCCTCTGCGTTTGTTCGTCCGATTTGGTTGTCAGGCCTGCCGCATGGCCAGGACGAGATCGGCCGCATGGTCGCCCGACCGCACCGATCCTTCGATGGTTGCCGGCAACCCCGTATCAGTCCAGTCGCCGGCGAGAAACAGGTTTTTAAAGGCCGTGGGCGCCCCCGGCCGCAGCGCGTTTTGTTCCGGCGTGGCCTCGAAGGTCGCGCGGCGCTCGCGCACGATCTGCCAGGGCGGTAGTTCCGCCTCGATGCGTGATGCCTTGCAGACGTCGCGCCAGATTGCCTGTGCGAGCTCCTCGCGCGGCTCATCCACGAGGCGATCGGCGTTGCTGATGGTCACCGACAGACGCTGCGGAAACGCAAACAGCCATTCCACCAGCCCACCCACGACGCCGAGAATGGGGGGCGCGTTCTTTGGAGGCTCGAACCGGAAATGCGCGTTCACGATCGCCCGGAATTTGGTTGGTGTCTTCAGGCCCGGAAGCAGTGCGGCAGCGGACCTCGGCGGAACTGCCAATACCACGGCATCACCCGGCCCGATCGCAATCGTCTCCTCGCCGAATTTCAATTCGCTCACGCGGTCGGCCGACGTGCCGAGCCCACGCAACTCGTGCCCGAGCCCGACATCAGCGCCCCCGGACTGCAACAGCTTGATTGCCGGATCGACCAGAACCGCGCTCAGGCCGTCGCGTGCAATCAGGGGGCGGCATGCTTGTCCACCGGCGAGCAGCGTTTCCCGTACGACCGCGCCGGCAAGACCCGCGGACCCCTCAGGGGGATCGACATTGAGAGCTGCAAGAAGCAGCGGCTGCACCAGTCGTTGATAGAGCCGCCCCTTGCACGGAATGGCGTCACCAACCGGTCTGGCAGGGGATGCCCAGACCAGCGGCGCCAGCGCCAGATAATCGCGAAAGGTGGTGTCGGGGACGCGCCGCGCAGCATCGAAAACCCAAAGCGGCAGGCGGCTGTCGCCGAGGTCGAGTTGCCAGCGCTGACCGGTCGCAAGGTCGACAAAGGGAAACTGGGCGCGGTTGGGTCCGACAAGTCCTGCTTCTGTACCGATCGAGCGCGCATAAGCCAGCGCGTGGTGATTGCCCGAGAGCAGAAGGTGATTGCCGTTGTCGATGGTCAGGTTGGTCGCGGCGTCGAAATAGGACCGGCAGCGGCCGCCGGCCTGCTGGGTGGCCTCGTGGACATGGACCTTGAAGTTCGCATTCGCCAGCCGCACTGCTGCCGAAAGGCCTGAAATTCCCGCGCCGATGATGTGGACGATTTTTTTCATCAGATTTGAATGAGGAGATTCAGATAAAGGCGTAGCGAAGAAGGATGGCCATACGGGCCATCTTGTTAAGCCGAACCGGCCTGCGCGGGTTAGCGAACCCTCGTTCAACAAGCAATTCCAGAATGGCGCGATAATATTTCGACATGATCCGCGGTGCGCGGACGAGGCGCCGCGGATTGCGGCGCATGATCTCGTCCGCCTTCCCGAAATGCTCCCGCGCCCGCGCCACCAGGGGTGCGCAGACTTTCGGCAGCGCCGGCTCGGCGGCGACCTTGAGCGGGTCGGTCGAGGCGATCCCCGCATCGAGCAGTCCCTCGCGCGGCAGATAGAGCCGGCCGATGGCAGCATCTTCATCGATGTCGCGCAGGATGTTCGTCAGTTGCAGCGCGCGCCCCAGGTGGTGCGCAAGCAGGATTCCGTCCTGATGCGGTAGACCGAATACCCGCACCGAAAGACGACCCACAGCGCTCGCCACGCGATCGCAATAGAGATCGAGGGTCGCAAGGTCAGGCGCGCGAATGTCCTGCGGAACGTCCATCTCCATGCCATCGATAATGGCCAGAAAATCCTCGCGCTCGAGACCAAATCCTTGAACCGAGGCCGCGTAATCGCGCAGCCTCGGTGGCGGGTGCCCCCGGTAGAGGGCATCGATATCGTCGCGCCACTGCTGAAGCGCGGCCAACCGCGCCTCGCGCGGACCATCGGAATCCGCGATGTCATCGACCTGCCGGCAAAAACTATAGATCTGGAACATCGCCTGTCGCTGCTCACGCGGCAGGATGCGCATTGCGGCATAGAATGAACTGCCGGAAGCCGAACCTCCGTAGCTGGCATTGGCCGCCGTCTCGACCGTCATGCGCCGGCCGCCGGTTTCGAAACAGGCCGTCGTCCGGTGGCGCGCCGGGCCGCTTCGCCGGTCAATCCACCAAGGCTGAAGGCGAGCAACTCGGCGGCGTTGAGATGCACCCGCTGGCTCAAGGGATCGCGCACCTTGAGCAGACGAACGATTCTGTCCGCGAAGGCCTGTATGACCGAAATCTCGAGTCCCAGCCTGAAGTCCCTCACCTCGCCGCTCAACGATTTGCTGCCGTTGAGCAGAGCTTCGTTCCGCGCGGCGAGCGAATGCAGGCAGCGCAGAAGCGGCGCCGGCGCGCATGCCTCCCCGAGCGACTCGACGCTGGCGCCAGAGGCGGCAAGCGCGTCGCGCGGGAGATAGACGCGATTGAGGTTCCTGTAGTCCTTGCCGCAGTCCTGAAGGTGATTGTTGATCTGAAGTGCGGCGCAGAGCGCGTCCGAAGCGACCCAGGTGGAGGCACTCTCGCCGTGGACGTCGAGCACGAACCTGCCCACCGGCATTGCCGAATAGCGGCAATAATGAATTACCTCGTCCCAGGTCTCGTAGCGGAGTTTGGTCACGTCCATTCGGAAGGCGATCAGTACATCAAGCGCATGGCGCGGCGACATCGCGCGCTCCGCAAGAGCCTGCCGCAGCTTGACGGCCTCGCTCTGGCTGTCGCCGCGGCCCAGAAGCTCGGCCTCAAGCAAATCGAGAAGCTCGAGCTTTTGCCGCTCGGGCAGGCTTGCATGATCGGCGATATCGTCCGCGGTCCTGACGAAATTGTAGAACGCAAGAATCAACGCCCGATGGCGCGGGTGAATGATCCATGACGCAACAGGGAAGTTTTCGTCACGGTGAGTCTTGCCGGATCGCAATTGGCTCGCGGAGGTCATCGAAAAAATGGCTACATTGTGAATTCGGCATGCGGCCGGATTTTCGCGCATGCCTTGTGTGTCGCATGCCCATATATGGGAATACGACACCAAAACCAATGCCATATGCGATTTCCCGGAAGCCCCGAGGGCCTCCGGATGGGGCCGACAATAGACCCTTCCGGGACGGAAAAATGCCGCGAGCGGGTCTATTGCCCGTGATTTACCAGCACCTGATTGCAGGCGTTCGTCAGCTTGGGACGATTTTGCTGCAGGCAAGCCAGCACGGTCAGGTCGCTCTCGTTCATAACGGACCGGCAAAATTTCTGAACATCGCGGGAACAAGCCTTCTGCTCTTCCGGCGTGCCGGCACGCTGCTGGGTCGGCGTCGGCTCGGCGAAGACCGCAGTGGAGGCCGACAACAGGGTGACTACCAGGAATAATTTACGCATCGTGTTCCTTTGTTCTGAAGGCAGAGAATTTTAAGGCCCTGCGCATGCCGCGAACCGCAAGCGACGGACGCACCAAAAGCACTGGCAAATGCGGCCAAATTTGCAGTGACCCCCCATCACCAATTGCGATCGCAGATTGTGGCTTCAAAGAAGGGTATAACCATTTGGCATCAAAAGACATTTTTTGCAGTATTTTCGGTGCAATGGGATGCGCCCGGAAGGAGCGACCGACGATATCCGAAGTTTCTCTTGCTTCGCGAGCGAAAAGTGGGGCCTTGCCAACCGCTGATTCCATTTTCTCAAGCGCTGATGCATTTGTGCCGATTCGCCCGAGGCAACACGGCAACCGGTGAGCGAAGGCGAACAATGGTTCGTCATTTGAACCAAACATATTTCGGCGACACCAAAATCGGTGCGGCGAGTTCGATTGCGCCACGGCAAATATCACATGGAGCGAAAGACAAGATGACTGGAAAGGTGCTCAGGGCGGCGGGCATCGCCGCCGCGCTCATGTTGTCGGTGTCGGCAGGTCATGCCCAGTCGCGTCCGTTTGCCGGCCTCGATGGCGCATGGTCCGGTTCCGGAACGATTTCGCTGTCGGACGGCTCGAGCGAGCGAATCCGCTGTCGGGCCAATTACAAGGTCGACGGCACCGGACTGAGCCTGAAGCAGACGCTGCGCTGCGCCAGCGATAGCTACAAATTCGACCTGAGCAGCGAGGTCACCAGCCAGGGAGAGCGGATTTCCGGCAACTGGACCGAGGCCAGCCGGAATATCGTCGGCAATCTGCAGGGAACGGCGGGCGGCGGGAGGGTCGACGTTGTGGTCGAAGCCCCAGGCTTCACCGCCAGCCTTCTGATGCGGACCAACGGCAACAAGCAGACCGTTCAGATCACTTCCAAGGGCGACATCCGCTCTGTAACGATTACGATGGTGAAGAGCTAGGCCCCTAATCCGTTCCCGCCCGATTGCTCCGCGGACGGCGCGATACCGCCGGTTCCCCGCAGCCGCTGCGACAGGTTGATCAGGAACATCGCCGTCGGTCGCAGGATGAAGAGGTCGGCGACCAGTGCCGCGATCATCGAGAAGGCACTCAGCCAGCCAAACAGGCGCAGCGACGGCAGGGCGGAAAAAACCGTCACCACCAGGCCGCAGGCCAAAACCACGGTCGTCAGGATCAGTGCCGGCCCAACCAGCACGGTTGCACGCTCCACCGCAAGCTCGGACGTGACTCCAGGCTTCGATTCAAGCCGCAAGCGATTGAGGAAGTGGATCGTGGCGCTCAGCCCCAGTCCGAACGAGACCGTGAGAGCCACGACGCTGGCGAATTGCAGCCCCTCGCCGAGCAGCCACAGCACCGTGCCGGACAGCACGACCGGAAAAATTCCCGGAAGGATGCACGAGAACATGACGACAACCGAGCGGAAGGCGAGCCCGATGAACACCGCGACCAGCGCGAACTCGATGGTCAGACCGCGGTTGAGCTTCTCGATCATATTGGCGCTGTTGCGCGCGGCGATCGCCGAAAGCCCGGTGACCGCAATCTCGTAGCCGGGATGCGCCTTGCGCACCGTATCGAGCGCGTGATCGAGCTTCTCAACCACGGGCAGAATTTCGCTGGAATCGAGGTCCGGCACCCTGCCCGACACCACCACCGCATCCTGATTGGCCGAGATGAACCGGCGCGCCAGATATTCCGGAATGACGCTGACATATTCCTTCAAGGTCGCAACATCGGTGCTTCCGGCCTTTTCGGCGAGCCAGCGCCGCAGCGTCTCCAGCGACCAGACGTTACCGACGCCGGCCTGCTTCTCCACTGCCGAATGAACGTCGGCGATGGTCTGCAGCGTTTCAGGCGCATAGAGCGAGGCGCCATTCGGGAAATCGATCACGACGTCGATTGCGTTGGCGCCGGTGAGCTTGGCATCCAGGCGACTGCTTGCCTGCACCGCCTGCTGCTTGTCGGGCACCTGGTCGGCAAGCCGGTAGCGCGGCTCCAGGTTGGCATAGATCACGGCAAGACCGCCGACGAACAGCACGGCGATCAGGCTGAACAGGCCAGGCCGGCTGACCATGCGTACCGCGATCCAGTAACAGAAGTTTCGCAGCATCTGCACGCCGGCATCGGCGCCGCGGAATTTCACGGCGAAGATCTGCTCGTTGCGCACGAACAGCACCCCGAACACCGGCACAAGCGAAAGCACGGCGACGAGCGCGATCATGGTTGCCGCAAGCCCGGCCTCGCCAAATTTGCGGATCAGGTCAGAATCGGAAAATTGCAGGGCGATGAACGATATGCCGGCCGTGCCGTGCGTGAGCACGCAAGCCGGACCGACCACCAGAACGGCGTTGCGGAACGCGGTGAACTTGTCCTGGCCTGCGATCAGGCGGTCCCGCGCCGCAAATGTCAGCTGCATCGAGTCCGAGAAGCTGATCACCATGATCAGCGGCGTCATCACGTTCAGGAACATGTTGAGGTTGAAATTGGCCCACCCAAGGCCGCCGAGTGCCAGCAATATCGCAATGATCGGCGGGAAGGCGGCGACCACCATGAACGAGATCTTGCGGAAAAAAATGATCGCGATGATGCAGCCGGCAAGAATTCCCAGGATGTTGTAGGTCAAGCCGTCGCGCTCGACCGCGTTGCGGATTTCAAGCTGCATCACGGGAACGCCCGAGAGTTCCGCATTCAGCCCGGTATCGCCGAGGTCCTCCGCCATCAGTTTTCTGATCTCGCCGATGGTCTTGCCGAGCTTGTTGCTCGCAACGACCTCGGGCTCAAGCGAGAGCACGATCAGCGCCAGCGTTCCGTCTTCGGACAACAGCTTGCCCCGGATCAACTCGTTGGATTTGACGGTCTCGATGAACTTGTCGTATTCGGCGCCCTGCGGCAGTTCGGAGGGGAACAGCGCCGCCGGGAATTTGCCCGGCGCCGGCGCCTGACGCGCCGAAAACAGCGAAATCAGGCCGCGCGTCCCTTCGACGAGCTGCAAATCGGTGATGAAGTCGCGCAGCTTCTCAAGATTGTCGCGGGCAAGCAGGTTTTTGCCTTCGACCACCACCAGCACGTCGAATTCGGTGGCCGGGAAGCGCTTGATTTCCGATTCGTATTGCCGGTACTCCCTCGAATTGGAGCGAAACAGCTGGCTCAGCGAATCGTCGATCTTGATGCGCTCGATGCCGAAGATCGCGCCGACGATCAGCGCGACCAGAACGATGCACGAAAGAATCGGCGCCTGAACGGCGATCAGGCCGATCCGCTCCAATCCGAAGGCGATGCTCGCCATCGGCCGCTGCTCGATTTTCTCGACGTGGACCTCAGTCTCGCTGTTCTTTTCGAGCATGCCTTGTCCAATTCACATCGGCTCAATTGAGCTGGCGAAGATCCGACAACAGGAACCGGTCCTGAAATGGCCTGCCCGGACTAATCCTTGAAAACACGCGGCAAATTCGCGGGGCCGAGGTGTAGCAGGTCTATACCGCACCTCGCAAGCGGAGGCTCTCAACGCCGCACGGCGACAATGACGCCTGGGTGCGAGTATTTGTCAGTTTGACCCGGATTTTGCGGCGATACTGCGGGGCATCCGGCCGCCGCTGTCGTCCTTGAGCGCGATGCCGGTCAATTCCCGGGCAAGACCCTCGCGAATCAGCCAGGCAATTTTGAAAGCGGCTTCATCGTAGGTTAGCCCCGCGCGATGGATGTTGGAAACGCAATTGCGTTTCTCGTCGGTGACGCCGACGCTGGGAGCAAACGTCAAATAGACGCCGAGACTGTCGGCGGCCGAAAGGCCGGGCCGCTCGCCGATCAGGACGGCAACCATGCGCGCGCCGAGCACCTCCCCGATCTCATCGCCCAAGGCGACGCGGGCGCGGTTAGCAACCACGGCATGGCCAATGGCGATTTGATCCGTGGCGAGGCAGGCTATCAGACTCTGCAACAGCGGAATGGCGTGCGCATGGACCGCCGTGGGCGAAAGACCGTCGCCGATCACCACTGCAAGCTGCGGGGCACCATTGGCGGCCCTCGACAGCGATTGCCGGGAGTCCGCATCGAGCATGCGCCCGAGGTCCGGACGCCTGAGGTACTGCTCCCGATCGACGGCGCGGCTCGAAACGCACGACGCCTGCAGACCGAGATCGCCAAGGCTCCGCATCATGACAGAGGCGTCGAACATAGCGTGGACCGCGTCGCGCGCCCGCGCGTGATCCAACGTGAATTCGAGCAACGCACTGGTCGGCAGGCTTGCGCCCGCGATGCCAAGGCCGATCCGCGCCGGGGTCAGGTTCCTCAGATCCTTGAGCGAAGGCGGCAACGGCGCCCTTGTATTCATCGGCGCTTACTCTGCAGGGATGGATGCCTCGCGCAGGCGCATCGAGTAGTTCGAAGCGTTCTGCCTGCCGCCGGAGGCCGCACGTGCAAACATGATGAGATGATGCGCGACCAGCATCGAGCTGATCAAAAATTCGATTTCGCCTCTGGCCAGGCGCCGCAGTGCGAATTTCCAGAACTGGATCTTGTAATCGCCGAGAACACCGACCTTCCAGAAAATGTTGCGCAGGATCGTGAGGCCGAACTTGATGTTTTGCCATGAGGCCTGTTGCGGCGAGGGCGGCCGCTTGAGCTGGTTCGAATAGGTGTTGCGGATCTGATATTCGTAGCGATCCAGCAATTTTTTGGGTTCATAGGCGCTGCTCATGCAGGCGCGCCAGCTCTTGACGACATCGTCGTACGGCAGACGAAAATCGACATTGGACTCGCGCCCCTCGTCATCCTCGATCAGCCGGTTCTCGCGTTTTAGACGATCCCACAGCGGCGTCTTCGGCAGCGCCTGCAGCAGGTTGATGGTCAGAAGCGGAATTTGCGATGCCTCGATAAATTCGAGCAGGTGCTGTCCGGTTTCGGGCTTGTCGGTGTCCAATCCGAGAATGATTCCCGAAACGACCTCCATGCCGTGATTGTTGATCGTGCGGATCGCTTCCATGATTGGCACCATCATGTTGTGATCCTTGTGCATGGCCTTCAGCGCCACCGGATCCGGCGTCTCGATGCCGCAGAAGATCGTCGAGAAGAATGCTTCGCGCATTCCGGCCAGGATTTCCGGACGCTTGGCGATGTTGAGCGTCGCCTCGCAGGAGAAGCGCAGGACGTAACCCGTCCTCCTTTGCCATTCCGCCAGATGCGGCAGCAATTCGAGCGCGGCCTTGCGATTGCCGATGAAATTGTCGTCGACGAAATAGACCGAACCGCGGATGCCGCATGCGAGCAGCTTGTCGAGTTCGGCGGTGATCTGCTGCGGCGTCTTCAGGCGCGGATTGCGGCCATAGAGTCCAGGGATATCGCAGAATTCGCACTGATAGGGACATCCGCTCGAATACTGGATGCTGCCGAGAAAATAGCGCCTGAGTTCGGCAAGCTCGTAGGCCGGAATCGGAAACCTGGTCATCTCGAGACGCTCGACGGTCTCAAGTACCACCTGTCGCTCCGGGCGGGACGCATTGCGCGCCAGACGCGCGATCAACTCGTCCGTCGCATCACCCAGTTCGCCGATGTGAATATAGTCGAACGCCGGATAGTAGTCCGGACAGGCGCTGACCGAAGGGCCCCCGATCGCAACCGGCAAACCATGCGCATGCGCGCGGCGGCAGATATCGTTCATCTGCTGGCGCTGGATGTGCATGCCGCTGACCAGCACGGCCTCCGCCCATTCGAAATCCTCTGACGTAGCGGGGCTAATGTTTTCGTCGATGAAACGGACCGGCCAGTTTTCCGGCAGATATGCCGCGATCAAAAGCAGGCCCTGCGGGGGCATGAAGGCCTGTACGCCGTCGGTCAATGGATAGGCGTGTTCGAATGTTCCGAACGCGGACGTATAGCGCGGGAAGACGCACAAGACACGGCGCACCGTCTCAAGGCTCTCAGCTCTCATCAATTCCTCTGCGGGTCCAACCCCATGCAAATCAAGCACGCGCTCAAAACGCTGGGCTATAATTTCCTCAACATTGTGGCAGCCATTCAACTCGGGACGGGCTGGAGCGTTGCAAATAGGGCCGCGCGCCGCGGCTGATGTTTTTCACGCAATCAATCGCAAAGCGAAGTCCGGCAGTTGCCCGGCGTTGCTGGTGAGGCGAAATTCGGTATCGGCAAGCCCCGCATGGTAAAGCCAGTCGTCAAATTCGGGGGCACGTTTCAATCCAAAGATTTCGCGGACGTATAGCGCGTCGTGAAACGATGTGGACTGATAATTGAGCATCACGTCGTCGGCGCCGGGGACCCCCATGATGAAATTGACGCCGGCCGCGGCCAGCAGCGTCAGCAGGTTGTCCATGTCGTCCTGATCGGCCTCGGCGTGATTGGTGTAACAGACATCGACCCCGAGCGGTAGTCCGAGAAGCTTGCCGCAAAAATGGTCCTCGAGGCCGGCGCGAATAATCTCCTTGCCGTCGTAAAGGTACTCCGGGCCGATGAAGCCGACCACACTATTGACCAGCAGCGGATCGAAGGCTCGCGCAACCGCGTAAGCGCGCGCCTCGCAAGTCTGCTGATCGACGCCGCGATTCGCATTGGCCGAAAGCGCCGATCCCTGCCCGGTTTCGAAATACATCACATTGCTGCCGACACTGCCTCGCCGCAGCGACACCCCCGCCTCGTGCGCCTCGCGCAGCAGTTTGAGATCTATGCCGAAGCTGCGGTTGGCTCCTTGCGTCCCCGCGATCGACTGGAAGATCAGATCCACAGGCGCGCGTTGCTCGATCAGACGAAGAGTGGTCGTCACATGAGAGAGAACGCAACTCTGGGTCGGAATCTGCAGCCGCGCAATGATGTCGTCGAGCAGGCGCAACAAACCGCCGATGACCGCGGGGTCGTCGCTTGCCGGATTGATGCCGATGCAGGCGTCGCCGGACCCGAGCAGGATGCCATCGAGGATGGATGCGGTGATGCCCTTCTCGTCATCGAACGGATGATTGGGCTGCAACCGCACGCTCATCCGCCCCGAGAGACCAATCGTGTCGCGAAAGGCGGTTACCACTTCGATTTTCTTGGCTGCCAGGATGAGATCCTGGTTGCGCATCAGCTTCGAGACCGCGGCGGCCATTTCTGGCGTAACGGCGCGTGCTATTCTTTTGAGGACGTCTGTCGTGGCGGCGCCGGACAGCAGCCAATCACGGAACGATCCGACCGTCAGCGACGAGATCGCCGCAAAGGCGGAGCGATCGTGGGTGTCCACGATCAGGCGGGTGACTTCGTCATCTTCGTAGGGAATGACGCTCTCGTGCAGGAATTGCTTGAGCGGGACGTCGGCAAGGGCAATCCGCGCGGCCACCATCTGCTCGGCGCTCTCGGCGGCGATCCCGGCAAGGCGGTCGCCGGAGCGCGGCGGCGTGGCTTTGGCCAGCAGGTCGCGAAGGTCGTCGAAGACGTAGCTCGTGTTGCCGATGGCGTGCCGATAGACCATATCCAACCCACCTGGAATTCCTGCAACCGACGGCTGAAGAACAGCCAGAGTCGCAAAGAGGAATTATAGCAGGAGCCAGTGTGGCGTGAAGTTGCCCCGGTTCGGCGACCAGAGGCCTGAGGTACAGGCACGCGCCGTCGCCAGATGCTGCCGGTTCTTCACCTTTAACCAAGACCTGCCCGCCCGATAAGTCCCAAGACACCAGGCTCTCAACGCCGAAACCTGCATGCGAGATGCTTCCGCAAGAACGGTCGTTAAAGTTTTGCGTTTGTTTGAACGAACTTTCGTGGAAATCACTCGCGGAAATCAATGCATCATTGATGCGAT
>Ga0306922_10003992_pt1 | contig 13908 bp, 23 predicted proteins | sample sta12Cox44000082_FD_203758 | JGI IMG/M metagenome (GOLD analysis project Ga0306922, IMG submission 203758) | Lab enrichment of tropical soil microbial communities from Luquillo Experimental Forest, Puerto Rico - statoxic.12C.oxic.44.000.082 (v2)... | ecosystem: Environmental > Terrestrial >... | reverse complement strand
CATCCTCGCCAATGCCCAACACATCAAGGCCGTGCCCGGACGAAAAACCGACGTCAAAGACTGCGAATGGCTCGCCGACTTGCTGGCGCATGGACTCATTCGGGCCAGCTTCATTCCGCCGGCGGAGGTCCGTGCGCTCCGGGAACTGACGCGGCACCGCAAGAGCCTTATCCGCGATCGCGCTCGCGTGATCAATCGCATCCATAAACTGCTTGAAACAGCCAACATTAAGCTCGGGACGGTGGTCACGCACCTTGACGGGGTGACTGGCCGCGCGGTTCTGAAGGCATTGGCGGCTGGTGAGACCGATCCCGGTCGTTTCGCCGCGTTCGCCCGCGGCAGTCTTCGGTCGAAAACAGCGCTCTTGTCCGCAGCACTCGAGGGTCGATTCGGCGTTAATCACCGATTCCTCCTGGACCAACTGTTGGCGCAACTCGACTCTGGAGCGACGTTGATCGCGCAATGCGACGCGCGGATTTTTGAGCTCGCTCGCCCGCTGGAACCCCACCTCGAACGGCTTCAGACGATCGTGGGCATCGGACGTCGATCCGCCGAAGTCATGGTGTCCGAAATTGGCGTCGACATGACGCGATTCGCTTCCGCCGCGCACCTCGCATCATGGGCGCGGGTATGTCCCGGCACTCACGAGAGTGCGGGGAAGCGGCGACCGGCAGCTGCCGGGTTCGGGAATCAGTGGCTCCGCACCGCGCTTGTGGAATCCGCGTGGGCGGCGACCCGGGCACGCCGCACCTATCTCAGCGTGCAATATCGACGTATCAGTCGGCGTCGAGGATCCAAGCGCGCGGCGCTCGCGATCGCTCACCGCCTCCTCGTCATCGCCTACCACGTCCTCCGAGACGAGGTTCCTTTCGCCAATCTGGGCGCGGATTACTTTGATCGCCTGAACGCGGCGAAGGCAATGCGCTATCACCTCAAGCGGCTCACGGAGCTCGGCTGCAATGTGAGCAGCGTATCCCCGGCGTAGAACGGCCGCAAGACGAGGACTTTCTAGGTAAACACTCCACGCCGACGAACAACGGCGGCCCGACGTCGCCGCTGAGCGGCGCCGCTGGCGCGCGTGGCAGCCGCTGCACGACGCGAGGCAGTACATCTTTCTCGATGAATGTGGGGTCACGACGGATCTGCTGCGGCGCTATGGGCGGAGTCCCCGTGGCACCCGGCTGCAGGACCATACGCCGTGCGGGCATTGGCAAGCGAATACCGTGATCGCGGCGCTGCGGCCACAGGGCCTGACCGCGCCGGCGGTGTTCGATGGCCCGATCGACGAGGCGAGCTTTCGCGCGTATGTCGAACAGGTGCTGGTCCCGACCTTACGCCCGGGGGATGTGGTCGTGATGGACAACCTCGTCGTGCACAAACACCCCGAGGTGCGGGCGGCCATCGAAGCCGCGGGCGCTCACCTCCGGTTCTTGCCGGCCTACAGCCCCGACTTCAATCCGATCGAACTTGCGTTCGCGAAACTGAAGGCGTTTCTCCGCACCGCGCGGCCGCGAACCTTTGATCAGGTGATCGCGCTGGTTGCCGCCGTCCTCGAACTCTTCACGCCAACCGAATGTCAGAATTACGTCCGACATTGCGGCTATCGGATCGCTGTACAGTTATGAAAACCGCTCTAGTGTGTCAAACGCCTCGAGAACGCTGCCTGATTCTGCGGAATGCTGAATATTGTTAGGGAAAACTGGTGAGCCTAAATTTCGCCAGTTGGAACCAGATCCACGGCTGGCTGAGATGCCTGGAGGAGCTCCGGGGCGCGGCATGAACCCGCGTGACGGCCAGCCCGGTTTGCCGTAGTCTGGAGGAAGGAGTTCCGACCATGGCATCGCTTGACTGGTCCCAGTGTCCGGCCGTCGAGAGCATCCCGGGCAAGGTGAGCGGTGCCTGGGTGTTCAAAGGCACGCGCCTGCCCGTGGCTACGGTCATCGAGAACCTCGAGGATCTCAGCATCGACGAGGTCATCGAGCAATTCGACGTGACGCGCGAGCAGGTGATGGCCGTGCTCGAGTTCGTGGCTGAGAGTCTCCGCGCCGACCCCGTCCCTACCGGTGCTCATCCTCTTTGATCACGGCACGCCGAAGGGACTAGCCCGTGCGTTGTCCGGGCACATAGTCCACACGGCGCAAAGCAAGGGCTGGGACACGCTCAGCAATGGCGAGCTCTTGAGCGCGGCTGAGGGAGCGGGGTTCGAGCTCGTGCTCACAACTGATCGCCGGATCCGCCACCAGCAGAACCTACGCGTGCGCCGCATCGCCCTCGTTGTCCTAACGGGGAGCACCAAGTGGTCCCGCGTCCGGCAGCATGCCGAGCGCATCGCCGCAGTTGTGGCTTCCGCGACGCCCGGCAGCTACGCCGAGGTCGAGATTCCCTTCGAACCGAAAGCCGGTGGGGAGTGAATCGCCTAACGAGAGTCTCGACTACTTGCCGCCCGTTGGCGGTCGAGGTCAAGAACCGTTAGACCGCATGTCGATATTTGCTGCTGAACTCAGGAGACGATGGCTGCCAGGCCGCGGGCTCTCTGCCGCTCTCGCAATGATGTGCGTTTACTTTGGGGTGACTCTCGTTCCTGAGTGGCGGCCTGGTCTCGCCGGCACCGGTGTGTTCTTCATCTACGTCCTCTCCATCCCGTTCACCCTTCTCGGCCTTCTCGGTCTCGCTATTTGGGGGATGGTCGGCGCGATCGCTGCTCACCGCCAAGGCTCGCCTATCCGCAGACGCCATCGTATCTCTGTCGTTTTATTCGTGGCTGGCGTCGTGATCTTCGCGTCCACAATGGTACTCGCTCGTGTAATCAAGGGAACGCTGCCGACAGGCTCTCACGTGCTTGAGTTCGCGCCGGCGGTTTGGCGAGAGCAGCGTTCTTCGGAGTTTGTCCAAGGTGATATCACGCCACGACAGAAGATGCTCGGTAGCCTCGTTAAGCGCTTTGGCCAGGCACAAGACCGTGCCGAACTTGAGGCACTCCTCGGCCCGTCCCTCGACACCCCGTACTTCGCGAGCACAGGGCGGGATCTGATATACCTCCTTGGCCCGGAGAGAGATTCGTTCTTCGCAATCGACTCCGAATGGCTTCTCATTTGGCTCGATGATTCCGGTCACTTCGCCCGATATGAGATCCATACGGACTAGTGAGGCGCAGTGAATCCTCCGAGATTTCCGCAGTTGGCGGATACGCGGCGGAGCCGATCCGTCGCTGATCCGTTCGTGATCGGCCTGGCCGGAGAACAGGGTCTGACGGTCGTTACCGCGGAGCGAGCCAGTGGAAGTCCGCAAAAACCGCGAGTCCGTGACGTGTGCGCAGGACTTGGGTGAAGTGCGTCCCTTTGCGCGGAAGGGTCAAAGAGCTTGGCTGGCAGTTCTGATTGAACGCTCGTTTGCCCCCAGCAGTCCACGGGAGTATAAGGAGGTTGCGGATTGGTCCTCTGCCGGTCCTGCCGCCGAAGCGACACGGGCCCGACCCGCAGCTCGAACGCCTCGAAGGCATTGAGTCTGGGTCTCCTCTGACCATGCGTTGAACACCGCGGCGACACGTCCCGGTGCTTCGGCGCTCACCTGAACCACGCCTCGCAGCCACTGCCAGGGCGTCTTCACGGACAACCAAACCAACGGCACGAAGCAACGGAGGGGTTATGTCCGATGCTCGATGGGATGATCCGCGCGATCGCGGCGACGAATGGTATCGCGTGTACGACACACGCGACTGTGATGATCAGGATCCGCGCGATGGCTTGATGCGCGATCTGGACCTGCCGCGCGGCGACGATCGGGAGCTGGTCGTTGACCGCGATCGAGTCTACGAGCTTGACGGCGAAGACAGCCGAGCGCTGGCCGCCGTCGGCGCGTTCCGGGTCGTGCCCGAACACGATCTCGATCTTCCGCACGACACCCTGGAGAACCTCCACGAACAGAGGCTCGTCGAGTTGATTGATCTGAGCGACAGCGACCGCGGACTGACCCTCACGGTAGAGGGGCGGGATCTCCTCGATTCGCACTCGCTGGAGCGAGACCGTGAGCCATCCCAGACCTTCTACGCCGGCGTCAGCCGCTCACGGGAGATCGACCACGACTCGAATCTCTATGCGACGTTTCGACAGGAAGAAGCTCGCCTGCGAGACGAGCATCCTGACATTGCGATTCGACGCGTCATTCTCGAGCAAGACCTGAAGCGCGAGTACCAGGAGTTCCTGCAAGACCACAACCGTGACCGAGCGGACGGCGACGGCCGGCCTGGCCGCGACGAGAATGAGGTCCGTGACTGGGCACGCCAGCACGATCTGCCGTACTTCGACGACCACGTTCATTTCCCCGACTACCGGATCGAGTACGAGGTCGATGGCAGGGAGCTCCATCAGGACGTCGAGCTGTTCACGCCCCACTATCGCGGCGCTCACGCTGCCAGCCGCGGGAAGACCGGTTTCCGGATCTACTTCGTAGCCTCACGCGGTCGCGGCGGTCGATCCGGGCCACATCCGCGCGGGATGGAGGAATTCCTGTGACGCACGAATATCCTCCTAACCGTGCCTTGGATAGCGTCAGCATCAGCCGCGTATCCGCTCTGCGCGATTACGGTTTGACGCTGCGGCAGCGCCAGTTCCTCGTGACCGTCATGGTCCATTCGGGATGCTTTCTGGAACGGCAGTACTGCGAGTTCACCAGCACGGTGCGCGGCCAGAACAGCCGGGAGTTCATGGGCCGGCTGGTGGCCCGCGGATTCGCGCGAGCCATCGAGCCAGGCCCTGTCCGACGCGGACGCCTCTACCACGTCCAGCACAGGCCCCTCTACGAAGCGATTGGCCAACCAGATAACCGCAATCGTCGTCTGCGCACAATCGGCCGCATGGTCGAACGGGTGATGATTCTCGACGCGGTGTTGGGCGATCGTCGCCGCTGGTGGTTGAGTCCCGAGTCCGACAAGCGAGCCTTCTTCGATGTCACGCGGCAGACCGGACTGCTGCCCGAGGAGTACCCGCACCTCGCCTTCGGAGCGGCGACGCGGAAGACGATCCGCTGCTTCCCTGACAAGTTGCCCATCGGCATCGAGAAGGAGGACACGAGTCACTACGTGTTCCTGTACCTCGTGAACCGGCGTGTGCCGGTGGACTTCCGCCAGTTCCTCATTCGTCACGTCGATCTCTTCCGTTGCCTCCACCACTGGACGATCCGATTGCTCGTACCGCGCCGCTTCAGCAAAGCCGTGGCGCTGTACAAGTCCGCGGTCCGCGAAGAGCTCTGGACGCCTCTGAATCCGAGCGTGAGCAAGTCCCTGGAGATGTACTTTCACGAACGCCAGGAGCAGGGCGGACACCTCGGCGATCCGTCCGATCGCTACATCGCGCAGGAGTTCCGAAAGCAGGGAATGCCGAAGATCCAAGCCCTGTATCGCGCATGGCGACGAGCGGGCGATCGGGTGCTCTGGCAGTCGTGCTCGATGTGTCTGCGCGACGACTGGTCCTATGGGCGGTCAGCGGTGGAGGTTCAGCCGCTGAACCGTCAGTACCTCCAACTCTCCGGCTCGATGGACCGAGATGTGTGGGCCAAGAGGGGGGCCAAGCGAAAATCGCGTCAGGTTGGCCCCCCGGTTTCGGCACCCTCTCCGGAATCTCTCTCACCCCGGGTGGCTCCGTGAACGTTCCTCGCGTGCAAGCGTCTGTATCGCAGCGTCTTGCTTCGGGCGCGCGACCACGGCGGCGCCTTGTGCCGCCGTCATCGTCGGTGCAAGTGTCGCAGAGGGTGAACCAACGATTGCGTGAACGTGAACGACCCCGGTGTCCTGCCCTGCGAGTGACCCCAGGCTGTCGAGATGGGGTCGTTCACGCCATCGTTGGTGGTGTCGCAGGTCGCCGTTTCCGCGCAGTGAATGTGCAGGACGAACGCGCCGCTGGTGTGCACGTGTTCGCGTCGAGATTCGCAGGAAGAATACGGCTCGCAAACCAAACAGAAATCTCTTCCGGTACATGTCAAGTGTATTCCCGGCCGAAGCAGCACGGTTGCAGGCTGAGATCCAGTCGCCGGACCATCGCGCTCTTGATGCTGCCGCCGTGCTCGGCGTCGTCAATGCTCTCCGCTCCGCTTCGACCCGGCCCCTGGCCGGGCCTTCGGGCATTGACGACGCCTACGCGCGGCACGTTTCAGCAATTGTGCGATGGTCGGCAACCTGTCGATCACTCGAAGATGGTTGACGCGGGAATCGCGCAGGCGTATGTTGAAATCATCACGTCGGTGCCGCATGGCACTCCCCCCGTTCGCCCACACGGCCTACGGAGCGCGCATTCGGCCGGCGCCCAAAGGGCACGGCATCGAGCGCAACCCCCCAATAATCGCAGAGTGATGCACGACGACCAAGAGTGGTTCGTTGGCGTCGATTGATCTGCGAACCTCGATGCCTCTCGCCGCGCGTCATCCTCAGGATCACGCGCTGCGCAGAGGACGCGTTCACCAGCGGCGTTTCATCGCCCTGGCTTTGACTGAACGCAACGGACGATCGAAGCAGTCACGATCGTCACCGCGCGGAGCATAGCTCCGTCGGGACGATGCCGGCTCCATGCCCGCATCCGCGCTCACATGGACATCGGCGCGTCGATGACACATCGACGCGCCAGAGCGCGCCACCCATCCAACACGAATCGTCGCGACTCGCGTTCAAGGGGAGCGCCATGGACATACCGGATTGTGCAGACCAAGAGCCGGAACCGATCTCTCTCGCGCGCTGTCGGGAATTGCTCGGCGATGACGCGGAGACGATGTCGGACCAAGAAGTTGTCGCCGTCGCGCGTCACGCCGAAACGCTGGCGCACATTCTGATCGCCGTCGCGCTGCCGGACGTTCGCCTCCACTAGTTGCCATGCCGAACCGACGCACCTTGCCGGCGTTCGATGTTGGCGCTAAGCTCCCAGAGATGGTCGGCGCGGTGATCTACGTTCGCGTCAGCACGAAAGAGCAGACCGAGAACCTCAGTCTGCCCACCCAACTTCGTGCCTGCGAAGAGTACTGCCGACGCCAGGGCTTCGAAATCCTTCAGCGCTTCCATGAGCAGGGCGAGAGCGCCAAGACGACGGATCGGAGTGAACTGCAGAACCTCCTGAAGTACTGCCGGACACACAAGGGCAAGGTCCATTTCGTCATCGTCTACAACCTCACGCGCTTCGCGCGGGAGAAGTACGATCATTTCGCGCTCCGCGCGCATCTGAAGTCTCTCGGCATTTCCCTGCGGTCAGCCACCGAGCCGATCGACGACACGTCGACCGGCAAGCTGATGGAAGGTGTGCTGGCTGCGTTCGCGCAGTTCGACAACGACGTGCGTTCGGATCGAACGCGCGCCGGCATGCGGGCGGCACTGGAGCTCGGACGGTGGACATTCCCGGCGCCGCTCGGATACTTGAACGCTCCGAAATGGTCCGGCAAGAGTCTCGTTCACGATCCCGATCGCGCGAAGCTAGTGAAACGAGCGTTCGAGGACCTGGCGACCGGGCGATACACGAAGCAGGAAGTGATCGCGCGTGCAACCGCGGCGGGTCTGCGAAGCCGCAAAGGCCTGACGCTATCCCCTCAGAGCTTCGGGCAGTTGATGCGGAACCCGATCTACATCGGGAAGATTGAGAGCTCGGACTATGGCGTTTCGACACGCGGTGACTTCGAGCCGATCGTGGACGAGGCGACGTTCTACCGTGCGCAGGCGGTGCTCGACGGCCGCGTCGTTGTCTCCGGCCCCCGACAGCGGAACCGCCCGGACTTCCCGCTACGCGGCTTCGTGCGCTGCGAAGCCTGCGGCCGGCCGCTGACGGGCAGTTGGTCGAAGGGCCGCAACGGTCGTTATGCCTACTACCACTGTCAGCGGCAATGCTGCGCGGTCAATGTCAGCAAAGCCGTGCTCGAAGGCGCGTTTGTTGACGAACTGGCGCTTCTGCAGCCGACGCCCGGCTACATGCGCCTGGTGAAGGATCGCATCCTCCACGTGTGGGAGCAGCGGCGGGCGGAAGCGAACGAGCGGACGACGGAACAGGAGCGCCGCGTCAAAACGATCCAGCAGAAGCTCGACCGGCTCGACGAAGCGTTCCTGTACTCGGAGTCGATCGACCTCACCAGCTACAGCCGTCAACGCGACAAGCTGCGGGAAGAACTGACGCTCGCGCAGATCGACCGCCACACTGAAGCAGTCGATGAACTCGACGTACAGGGCATCCTGGCGTTCGCAGAACGCATTCTGCCGCGCGCATCAGACCTGTGGGTGCAAGCGTCGCTCGACTACAAGCAGCGGCTGCAGGCGCTGTTCTTCCCGGAAGGAATCGCGTTCGACGGAATTCGATTCAATCGAACCGCCGCAACGGCACCACTTTTCAACTACTTGGCGCCGTCCGAGAGTGCTGATGAAAAGATGGTGAGCCGGGGGGGAATCGAACCCCCAACCCGCAGATTAAGAGTCTGCTGCTCTGCCAATTGAGCTACCGGCCCACGCTAAGCGTTTGAGTAGACAGAACTTATCCGCTTCTCGAACTGATTGGGAGGCTCAGATGAGCAGCAGATTCGAGGAACCCACTGAGAAGTTCGTCCGCTCCGGATTATACCTTCGGACTGGTCCTCTCGCACCGCGCACACCTACGGCAAGCGGTCGGTCTATGGTTCGACATCAGCGCTTCGAACCGGTTCCGTCATCAAGCTTCAAAGTATTCGCCATACTGCTTGCACACTAATAGCCGTGGGTGCCTCTGCAGGTGGTGGCGATATCCGGCACGGATGGAAGGACCTGGCCTTGCTCGCGGGGCTGCCGTTCGTGCTCTGGGTGGCCGACGTTCTCTGCTCGTTGCGTTCATCGGCGTCGTCGTCGGATTCTTGTGGATAGTGCGGAGAGCGCGGGCTAAGACACGACGAGCGCGACCACCCACCCCGGCGAGATGGGTCCATCGAAGCGTTCGCCGGTGTCTAACGACGCATGGCCCGCTAGCTGAGATTCCTCGTCGCATGCAGCGTCGGTCTGCTGTCCAGTGCGACGGTTCATTCCTAGGCGGCGTGCCCTCTCTGCCATCCATGATGACCTGGCGAATCATGGTCGGGTTGCGGCAAGACAATCACAGCACACTGAGTCCGGACTTCGGGGCGAGATTCCAGTTGCTGTGGATGTTCCCACTGACGTCGGGTCGGCATACTTTGGCCATCGGCTGTCTGGGGAACTGGTCGGATGAAGTAGAGTTCTATTGGGACAGCACGACTGTGAAGAGGTGAGCGCATCCTGATGGCAGGGTGGTCCGTGGCTGAACTTCAAATCACTGCAGCGGTTCTCGGGATGCTCGCCGTCAAGGCGGCAGTCATCGTCGGCCTGGTCTACTTCGGTGTCCGGTTTGCGCTTCCGGCGAAGAAGGACCCGTCATGACGCTCCCATTCCGGCTCCTCATTCTCGCCGTTGCCATCGCTGCTGTTGGACTTCGTCTAGCTCTCTCACGTCGTCCCATTAGCGGCGTCCCCTGGTTCAGCCTATTCGTCTGGTTCGCACTTCTCACGACTGGGATTGTCTTGTGGGCATGGACCACCCTTGGGCGTCGGGCGTGAGCAAGCCCGGACTCATCACACGAAAGGCACCATGACCCGCTGTTCCGCGCCCTCGAGCAGCCGGAGTCTGTTTCGCCTTCGGAACGACTGCCAGTATCTTGATGGGCGTCCCTTGGCTCGTCCCGGGTATTGTGACGAGCACCACTGTAACGGTTATGATGTGGCGCTCTACGACCCGGAGCTGACCATATGAACCAACAAAAACTCGCCCAGCGTCTTCTCGCGGCGGCCTTGGTCGGTGTGCTCGTCGTGTTCTGGTCCACCTCATTCGTCTCCGGCGTCATCATTGCCGCAGTAGTCTTGGTGGTCGCGGTCCTTCTCTTTTGACCGCCCTCGTTGCGGCTCGGCCGCGGAAACGCTAGACTCAAACCGGAACATGAAGAGCGAGCTGGTGTCGTGATTCTTACAGCGCAGTGGTCTGACGAGCACTACTGTGGCTGACATCGCCTGGAGGATAGTCTGATGGACTCCAGTTTTGAAGCTGTCATATCGGCCATCATCGCGTCCGCCAAACGACGCATCAAAGAGCTCCTATCAGATTTGGGCTTTGGCGGAGACCCGTTCGTGGGCGTGCGAGAACCGAAGAGGCGTGGCCCGAGCCGTGGGCATTCGTCCGTCGCGGTGCCGGAACCGCAGCCCGAGAGTCGCGTTGATGCGGTAGCCCATCACTGAGATTCCTGCCGCTCGAGTGGCCTGAGCTTTAGCGTGGCCGATTGCGGAGAACAGAAATAACCATGCCAATCTTGCGGATTCAGCACGCCGTCCCGAATTTCGACGGATGGAAACGGGCGTTCGACAATGACCCCATCGACCGGAAAGCGTCCGGCGTCCTTCGATACCATATTCATCGTGCAATTGCGGACCCGAACTTCGTGATGATTGACCTGGAGTTCGATTCCGTCGCTCAGGCCGAGCGCGTGCTCGAAAAGCTCCGGCATATGTGGGCTGGTCCGGGTGCAACCGTGATGCGGAACCCCGAAGCTTGGGTCATCGAGACGGTTGAATCACGGGCGGTCTGATGTCTGACTGCGCTCACCCTGCGTTGTCGCCGCTCGGGAATGACTCCGCCTATTGTGGCCGCTACTTGCCCAACTGAAAAGCAACCCAGCAAGCGTGACGAACAAGCCGAGTGACGCCTCATGGCCGTTGTCGGGAAGCCGGAACACAACGGCCAGAATATAAGCAATAGTCGGAATGGCGGCGACGGCGAATGCGCCACGAAGATTCCAGGGTCTGACTGGAAGCGTCACATCATTTGGCGCCATCTCGATCCTCGTTATCGGCTGTCCGTGCCCATCAAAAAATCCCATTCTGCACCACCCCGGCGCTGGGGTTCCGATGATCGCGCTCACGACACGCATCCGAGCAGGCGCGCCTTGGTCAGAATGCGACGGCAAACCTTAATCCAAAGCTCTGCGGCTGTGTTCGCATCGACAAAGTCTGCTAACTTTGGTTGGGCACGCTGAACGTATGAGCCGTCCTTGAACTCGATACGAGTGATGCGCTTGCCCCACAAACGGTCAAAACCACTTGAGTTAGAGCCCTGCCGATATTCTACCTCGCCGAGAGCGTTCGTCGCACATGACGGTCGCTCTATTGCTTGGACCGCGACATGAGCATACGTTGAAAGACGACGATGTTGCTCGTTATCTTTCGGGGACGCTCCTTTGACTTCATCACCACTTGGTAGATAATCGATAGCATGGCCACATTTCAAACAATTATTAGTGATTTGAAGCGGGCAGAGCAGCGACTGGAGAAACAACTGGAGAGCGTGCAGGCAGCGATAGCGGCCATCGCAGGCCGCACCAGTCGACGTCAGCGACTGACGCGCGGACGTCGCCGGATGTCGGCGGCACAACGTAAGGCAGTCAGTAAGCGGATGAAGAAGTATTGGGCGGCGAGACGGAAGGTCAAAACGTAGAAAAGCCCATTGTCCAGACAACAGCAAACTACGAGGATGGGACATACAGTTCAAGCTGAAGGCCCTACCATCCTCGTTGGTGTGGGCGCTCGTTGGGATTCAGCTAGTTCAGAGCCTTTCGGGGGACGTGGTCATCCGTGTGTCAAGAACCTTATCGATGATCGCCACGTAGGACGCACGGTCACCGTCAATGAATCGAGTTGCCTTCCATCCTGTGCCACTCAGCACGTCCTTCATCTCTCGGGGTGATACGAACAAGTAATCGAACCAGGGAGTTGCGCGGTCCTGAAACCGAATCCGTATCCGAATCTGCCCGGACATCCGTCCGCGCTGTCGATTCCGCCTTAGATACCGCCGGTGGGATGGGTTGGTCGTCTTGTAGGGATTGCTGGTTTCTGCAACAACGACCGCATGGTCGCTCGTCAGACGGTGAAGCTGCCGCAAGAGCCGCTTGGCTCTGCGAATGTTGCCGAACAGACCAAAGTTGTTGCCAAACAAAACCACGGCATCGAATTTCATGGGACGTAATCGACCGATGTCGTCGATGCCAAGAACTCTCGGGTTCTTCACGCCCCGCTGCTTGCATATCCGAATGGCGATCGGTGATATGTCGATGGCTGTAACGCGGAAGCCTTTCTTTTGAAGATATAGGGACACTCTCCCGGCTCCGCATCCCACATCGAGCACAGTCCGGCCCCTGACGAGGGCAATCCCGCGTCGTTGCCGCTTTGGCCAGTTCTCGAAGAGTGCGAAGTATTGCTCGGTGCTACGAGCCGTGTCGATGTAACCGTCGTCGCGCTCGACTATCTCAAGCGGTGAGCCACCCTTGAGGTACGACCGCATCTCCAAACCGAAAGCGTCTTGGTGGCTGGTGAGTCGTCTCATCTCTGTGACGCCCCTGCGAGAGGAGCGTTCGGGGACGGTTGGGAGACCGTGCGGCAGCGGGTTACTTTGCTTCGCGAGGAATGCGGCGGACGAAGCGCCATGCTACGCCCCAACCGGCAAAGGTTCCGAGACACAGGAGAATCGCCGAAAGGTCCGTCATTACCCAGCGGGATATCAGAGAGGCCGCAGCGATACCGGCCGTCATACCGCCGAGAGTTCCAATCTGCATGCGGAGCCCGCGCCGCTTGCTCGGTCCCACCAACGTGCGGACAACATCCACTACAAGGATCGCCAGCGCCACGAGCGCCACACGCGAGATTACGGCGACACCCTCGTCGCTCGTGAGCGCATCAGTTCATCAGTGTAACCGACAACGGACTGTGGGGATGGACCGATGCGTGCTTCGGTCAGCACGGTGGTGATGCCAGGTAGGATCAGGAGAATTGCGACCCGCCACAAGGTGACGATGAACTCCGGGTTCACGCCGCGTCCGCGCCTACCGGAAAGTGGGGGCATCGACCGACGGACCTTGCTCGCACGACCCTCGATTTGGGGTGGAATCAACCACCCGAAAAGTTCGCGAATCGAGTTTAAGAGTATGGGTGCTCCGCCAATTGAGCGATCGGCCCATGAGTGCTCGCGTGAGAGGGCAGAGAAATCGTGATGTTAGCACAGCCATCCTTGCCAATGGTCGACGCGTCGACTAGACTCGATGATTGCGCGCGCCCGTAGCTCAGTTGGATAGAGCGGCAGGCTTCGAACCTGTAGGCCGGGGGTTCGAGTCCCTCCGGGCGCGCCACTCACTACCCTCAAAGGGCACGCGGCAGCGACAAGCACGCTCTGACGCCATCGTGGCTCGTGGTGCCGGCCGGCTTTCGAGGCTTCCTGCCGTCGAGCGCATGGCCGGAGGCGAGGGCAGGCCGTTACGGGAGACGCGCTAAGGTTTCCTATCGTCTCGAACTCGTGCCGGTCGTCTCACTTTACGCGACGAGCATTTTCGCGCCAGCTGTCACCGGAGCCGGCAGCAATCGGCCAGCCTGGATCGACGCCCGCTCCAGCTCGAGTACCGCCGATGCCAGTCCGGAGGCCGCTTTCAGCATCCGGAATTCCGCGGTCGTCAACGCGCGACCGCGATCGAACAGGACCTGCAGAATCATGCCCCACTGATCGTCGTCACCGACACGGAAATAGATCGATTCGCAATCATGGTCGGGAGCAATCGGGGTCGGTCGAATAAGAACGTCGCGCGCACCGATCAATCCGCGAAGGCCGTGGGCGAACCGAACTGAAGAATCCTCTTCCGAGTTCAACTCCGACACGATCGCTGTGAAGAGCTCGGCGAGCGACTGAGGTGTGGCCCGAGGCGTCGCCTCTCCACGAGGTGCCAGCATTGCCAGCGGCTCTTCGAACTGCGCCGCCGCGTGATATCTCACGCCAAGACGATCGACCCGCGCGATCGCGCTACGAACGAATCGCGCCTTCACCACACAGTTCTGACCCATGCCGCTCAATTGGAGTTCGAGCGTCAGGCCGGGCGACACCTT
>Ga0306922_10003991_pt1 | contig 13908 bp, 7 predicted proteins | sample sta12Cox44000082_FD_203758 | JGI IMG/M metagenome (GOLD analysis project Ga0306922, IMG submission 203758) | Lab enrichment of tropical soil microbial communities from Luquillo Experimental Forest, Puerto Rico - statoxic.12C.oxic.44.000.082 (v2)... | ecosystem: Environmental > Terrestrial > Soil... | reverse complement strand
TTTGGACGGCCCTTCGATCGGTATCTCCCGGCGCTTTCGCGCCCCTTCCGGGATGGGCACGGTTACTTCGAGCACACCTTCCTTAAACTGGGCCTTGGCCTGATCGATCTTGGCCCCTTCCGGCAGCGGAACCACCCGGCGGAACATGCCGTAGCTGCGCTCGCTGTGGTAGTAGCCCTCGTGCCGCTCTTCGTGTTCGTGTTTCCGCTCGCCCTCTATCAACAGCCCTTCGTCAGTAACTTCCACCTTGACGTCATCCTTCGCCAGCCCAGGCAAATCGGCGCTGACGATCAGATGGTTATCGCGCTCCCGCACGTCGATGTTGGGCGACCACATGGCTCGCTCGCCGTGCTCCCGCCCCACACCGAACCAGCGGTCCATCTCATCGGTGAACCTCCGCATCAATGACCACGGACTCATGGAAAGATCCCACGGAGCATGGAGCCCAAACCGTGGCAACCACTCTCCGCGCATGACGCTCCGCTCTTCAGAACGTTCTCTCCGGACAGGCACCTCTGCCATATTGGCCGCTCCTTTCGCGCTCCATCAACAGATGTAGCGATAGCACTAACGATTTATTTTATTGCAGCGGAGCCGGCATCGCCCTAGCTCGGCGGTTTAGTCAGTTGGGCGGAACTCTGGCGTGGGTTGCTTCGACTAGACTCATCCCGGAAAGCCTCGCGGCTCGCGTGTGACGCGGGCATCTATCATTCGCACGCTTCAGTCACACAGATGGATTCTAGCGTGCGTCCTATCGGCGGGGCCACGAGGCCGGCTTCGGTCATCAGCTTCCGTAAGAGGAGGCCGGCTTCGGGGTGCGGGATCGCGGATTGGACGCCGACGCGGACCAGGCCATCTGCGTAATCTACCGCCTGCCAAGTGTGGACAGCCAGTTTGCCACCGCGGTTGTCGGTGTTACCGTAATCGCGGACATCCAGCTTGGCCCCGTGGTCCACCAAAACCTGGATGATATCGGTCCGTCCTTTGTGCGCGGCGCCATGCAGCGCGGTGCGGCCGGTGTCGGCTTGTGCATTCACATCGAGACCGAGGTCTAACAGCATTTTGACGGCTTCCAAAGTGGCCTCGGGCGACCACTCGTAGGTGATGCCCTCGACCCAGCCGACTCCGGCGGCCACTTCGAGCGCGGTCACGTGCAGGACGGTGTCGATCTTCGGATCGGCACCGTGGGCGAGCAGAAGTTTCATGAGGACTAGGTCGCCGGACTGGGAGGCGCGCAGGAACGCCGTGGCGCCGTTCTCATCCAACCACTGGTTGGTGAAGACGGTCCGGGTCTCCGTGCTGTCCTTCATCCGGGCATTCACATTGGCTCCTTTGTCGAGTAGAAGCTTGATGAAATCCAGATGATCCATGTCGCCCTTACGGACCGGATAATCGCCGGATTCGATGTTGCGGTTGTCGGTGGCCAGGTAAAGCGGCGTCCACCCGCCATGGTTGGCGAGATTGACATCGGCGCCGTGATCGATCAGATAGGCTCCGAGCCGATAATAGCGATTTTGCGTGGCGACGAGCAAGGGGCTCCAGCCGTAGCCGGTGACCTGGTTGACGTCAGCACCGGCAGCCAGCAACACCTTCACCGAGTCCAGATCATCGGCGCGGACGGCATAGACCAGCGGCGTCAGAGCGCCGCCGTCCTTGGGAGCCGGCCGGCCCCGGAAGCCAAAGGCGGCCACCGCGGCATCGTCGTTCTGATCAAAGCCCTGATCGACGCCGTCCGTCGCTCGACCGTTCGGAGCCCGGCCGCCTCGAGTACGGCCGCCGCGGGCAATGCCGCCTGCCCCTTGTCCCCCAATCCCATTGTTGTCACCACGAAGGGCGCTGAGGTCCCTCAAGTCGAGTGCTCTTCCGGCCGCGAGGGCTCGACCCTGCGCCGCGACCTGTTTCCTCGGATCGTTGGCTTTTCCAAGCGCCGGGCCTCTTCCGCGCTCGGTCATATCCGACCGGGCCTTGAAGTCCGCGCCGCGCTGGATTAGGAGCTGGATCGCCGCGGCATGGCCTTCGTCGGCGGCCCACATCAACGGGGTCGTCCCGCGTAGAGTTTCCCTGGCATTCACGTCCGCGCCGTGGTCGAGCAGCACCTGGATCGCCTCGACATTGCCGGTGCGCGACGCCGCCATGAGAGGCGTCCTGCCCAAAGGAAGATGCTCGTTGGCATCAGCGCCGGCCTTAAGCAACGCCGCGATGATGGCGGCATCGCCGTTGATGCTCGCAAGCCATAGCGGCGTCGAGCCCTCGCGGCTGGCGGCCCTGGCATTGGCGCCGGCGCCTAGCAGCAGGTCCACCATCTCTTTATCCGAACGGTACACAGCCCAGTCGAGCGCGGTCGCGCCATCGGACTGGGGCGCATTCACATCGGCGTGCTGTTCGACCAATTTCCGAGCGCCCGCCAGGTCACCGGCCTTGAGCGCATCGGCAACTTCAGAGCGCCCGGCAGCGAGGCCGGCCATCGGCAACAACACGAGCAGAAGGCCGCTTCCAACAATCTGTCTCATCGATTTCCTCTACAGATTCTCTAGCCTGCCGGTGCTGTCGCCAATGCTGTCCTGATGCACGTCGTACATGTCGAGCAAGGTCAATAGCAGATTGCCGGTGGGCACAGTCTTGGTCGGATAGGCGATATGGCGGCCGCCTTTGACCTTGCCGTTCAACCCGCCGACCAGCACGTGCGGCACGTCGTAGTGCACGTGCTGATTGGAGTTCCCCATGTTGGAGCCATAGAGAACCAGGGAGTGATCGAGAAGGGTACCGTCGCCGTCCTGGGTTCTGGCGAGGTTGGCGATCAGGTGGGCCAGCATTTTGACGTGATACTGGTTGATCTTCGAAAGCTCGGCAATGCGCCGCGGATCTTCGCCGTGATGCGATGCGCCGTGGAATCCCACCGTGGGCGCTTCCGATTCCGGGTAGGTGCGGCCGGTGAGGTCGCGTGCGAACAATAGCGTGCCTACCCGCGTAATATCGGCCTGGAAGGCCAAGGCGAGCAGATCGAATTGCAGCTTGATGTGCTCATCAAAGGTTTGCGGCACACCTACCGGAACCGACAGATCCGCCGGCGCGACCGTGGAAGCTCTCATCGCGATTTCGAGGCGGCGCTCAATCTCGCGGACGTTCTCAGTATAGTTATCGATCCGCACGCGATCGGAGGCGCTTGACTCGTTGCGGAGCCGGGAGAGACTGCCCGTGAGCGAGTCCAGGATGCTACGATCCCGCCTCCTGCGTTTGGCGCGCAGCACCACAGTGCTGCCGTCCCCGAACATGCGTTCGAACACCACCTGGGGGTTCAGTTCCATGGGCAGCGGGTCGGTCGGCGAGGACCAGGAGATCGTATTGGTGTAAGCACAACTGTAGCCCTCGCCGCAGTTGCTCGAATTGGCACCGGGGTCTTCGACGGCGAGCTGCATCGACGGCATCAGATTTTCGCGGCCGATTTTTTGCGCGATGATCTGATCGATCGTGGTGCCCACATAGACGTCCGAGCCGGCAGTCTTCCTTGGTTTGTTCGCGCACATGAAAGCGGCGGCAACCCAATGGTCCGCCCCCGTCGCGCCCGGAGGCGGCTCGGCGGAGCGGGAATGCAAGCCGCTCAGAATCACGGTCTGCGCACGGAAAGGTTCGAGCGGTTTCCAATTGAAGGGAAGTGTGGCGTCGAGAGGGCCTTCGGTGCCGGGAACCCAATAGCCGGGTGCCATGCCATGCGGCACAAAACAGCCGACGAACCGAGGCTTCGGATTCGCAGCCGTCTCTGCCAATGCCATCCCGGCGGGTATCATCGCATCCAGAAGTGGCAGTGCCAACGCCGTACCGGCGCCACGCAGAACCGTCCGGCGGGACAAATGCTTCTTGGTGAGAAACGTCATGGCGGTCTTAACTCCTAGTTCCTTAGGGTCGCGCTCGCGGGCCTGCCGGCGGCCCGCTCGGCATCGTCGTCTATTTTCATGTTCATCTGAAAAGCGGGGCTTTTCACGATACCTAACACGATGGAAGAGAACTTGTAGTTGCCCGGTGCCGAATCGCGCACGATGGACCGCACCATCGGCATGTCTGGATACTCCACTCCGCGGCCCAGCGCGTAGGTGAGCAGCTTCTCGACGACGACGCGCACGAATTGATCGGAACGGCCCATCACCCACTGGCGCAGGCTCGCGACTCCGTCCACTTTGGTCCCGTCCACCAGGACCCCAGTGGCATCGATGGGACTATCGCCGTCGTGGGTGCGCCACGCGCCGACGGCGTCAAAGTTTTCGAGCGCCAATCCCATGGGCTCAAAGATCTTGTGACACGATGCGCAGGCCGGATTGGTATGGTGCGCTTCCATGGTCTCACGCATGGTCGGCACTTTGGCATTACCGGTGGTGTCTACCGGGCTTTCCTTGATGGCGGGGACGTTGGGCGGCGGATCCGGCGGGCTGACTCCGACAAAGGTTTGCAGGAACCACTTGCCGCGCGCGACCGGTGAGGTGCGAGCCGTCGCTGACGTTACGATCAACAGCGCGCCCTTGCCAAGCAGACCGCGGCGCATGTCGAGCTCCGGAGGCAGCGTCACACGGCGGAACTGTGAGCCATAAATATTCGCAATCCCATAGTGCTTTGCCAGCCGCTCGTTGACGAATGTGTAGTTCGCGGTCAGGAGATCGAGGGCGCTATGATCCTCATGGGCAATACTGCCAAAGAACAGCTGGATCTCGCTCTGGAAGGCTGCCCGCAGGTTGTCGTCGAAATCCGGAAACAGATTGACTACGGGTTCGGAGGTTTTGAGCGAGCGCACGCCTAGCCATTGCCCGGTGAAGTTAGAGATCAGCGCGTCGGATTTCGGATCCGCCAGCATGCGCCGCACCTGTTGCTCGAGGACGGCTGGATCCCTCAGTTTGCTCCGCGCGGCCAGATCGAGCAATTCGTCGTCTGGGACGCTGCTCCACAGGAAAAAGGAGAGCCGCGAAGCCAGACCCAGATCGCTGATGCGATAGGTTCTGCCGGCGGGCAGGCCTGCCGGTTCCGGTTCGAGGCGATAGATAAACTCCGGGTCCGCAAGCGCCCGCTCGACCACCGCCTCTATGCCCTCATCGAAGCTGCCGCCACCGCTCCGGCCCGCCTGATAGAAATTCATCAGCGACGCCACGTCCGAAGGCGTGGCCGGGCGCCGGAACGCGTGCTTGACGAGGTTGGAGGCGATCGTGCGCGCGCACCCTGCTTCGTCCTTGACGGTTACCGGGCGGCACACAAAAATCTTCTGGCGGCTAGCTGTGTCGCCTGCGCCATTAGCATTGTAGGGTCCCTCAATCCAGACCTGCCCCACGTGCGGATAAAACAGAAATCCCGGGATGGAGCCCGGCGTGTTCATGGTCCTCTGAAACGGCCGGTTCAGTTCGCTGCCGGGGACGTCATTGGTCGCCAGGAAGGTCACACCCACGGTGTGCAGGCCTGCTTGAACCGGGATGCGTTCGGTCGAGCGGCCGTTGCCGGTGGTGTTGGCAATTTCCTTATCCCAATCGAACAGTCGAACTCGCTCGCCGTCGACGGTGACTTCAAGCTGCTCGCCTTTGACCCCACCCAGGACAGCCTGAAAGTAGCCCGTGACTCCTTTGACCTTGAATGTATATTCGCCGTCGGCTGGGAATTGATATTGGATCAGGATGCCCCCGCGGGTTCCGAACGGCAGCCCCTCGATGTGATAGTTCTGGGCGGTGTCGGCGGGCACCTCGAAGACAGCCTGGGTCGGTGTCGAAACATCGCCGATCGCCAGCCGGCTGATCTTTCCCGCGGCCGACAGATAGGCTTCCATCAATGCCGGCGACAGAGTCAGCGCTCCCGCGATGTTGTCAAAGCCATGAGTCGAATCATCCGGCGGAAGGAATTTGGTAGCGTCTAGCTGGAGCCCCAGTACGTCGCGAATCGCGTTCGTGTATTCGGTGCGGTTGAGCCGATGCACGCCAGGTGCAGGCAGATAAGTGACGGCATTGCGATCCAGTTCATTCTCGAGGCCGGTCACGAGGGATTCAAGCGCGGCCGGATTCGGGCGCGGCATCCCGGTCGGAGGCATCACTCCGGCCCGAAGTTTGCGGACTACTTTTTCGCCGATCTCCGCATGGTCCCCAAGTCGCGCCAGGTCCAGTTGATCCAAAAGCAGGTTGGCCGTCTTCAGCTTCTGGTTGTGACAAACCACACAATACTTGTCGACAACCGCACGTTGTGTCGCAACGTCGACAGACTGTTGCGCAGGAGTTGCGGCATGCTTGGGCGCCTGCGCGGTCTGGGTATTCTGGCCCCAGACAACCGAGGCCCAAGTAAGCATCGCACAACCGATTGCGAGAAGTCTCGCGTACACAGCTCCTCCGCCGGTAAAGCGTTACGTTTCCGGTGCCACCTGGGCCAGTCTATCATAAAGCTTTGATCCCTCATCAGCTCTGCCACTGCGGTTATCGCGCTGATCTTCATTGGCAATGGGGGCGGGCTTCAAACGGTCACGCGACCGAGCTTCGAGGCTTTCGCCAGACGACTTGAAACGGGTGAACGCCTGAGTGGGAAGACCATAAACCGACAGCACGCTCGACGAGGGTGCTCGGTTCAGCCGTCATCACCGCCGGGCCTCAGCGGTCCGCGGCCGGATGAGGTCCTTGAGATCGACCTCGTTGACGTCCATGATGATCTTCGCGTAAGCGCGGGTCGCGGCCGCCAATCCGGTTGGCGGAACCACGTCGGCGGTTTCGCGATCGGAGTGCCAATAGAGGTTTCCTTCGATCAGCTGCAGGGACGGAGCGAGTTGATAAATAGGGGGCCATCTCGCCCCCGGCCGAAGGCTCCGGCTCGGCATAGGTGGCGACTCCGAATGTGTCGTAAGCCTTGACCACGATTTGTTCCAGTCTCGGGCTGCCGCCCACATACCATCTGAGGGGTACGGTCGTGTTGGTCCTTCGAATCAGCCCTCCCCGATAGACAAGCTGCTCGGCAGAGGTATGCTCGCAGTTAATGATCAACGCCGTTTTAGTGAACATCTCCTTGTGATCGGCGAGCCAGTGGCCTGTCATGCCGCGGTTGTCGTGGTGACCGCTGGTGCCGAGAAAGTAAATGGTGCGGCGGCGCTGTTCAGTGGGGATTTTGGCGAAGTACTCGGCCAGCCCCAAGAGAGTTGCCACACCCGAGGCGTTGTCCGTGGCGCCTTCGAACCACCCGTCGCGGTGAGCGACCACGAAGATCGATTCATCGCTGGTTCCAGCGAGGGAGCCCCACACCGTCGCGGTCTTCAAATCGGGTATCGTTTTCACGTCCAGGCGGATTCTGACGCGCGCCGGCCGGCCGTCCCGCGACTGTGAGATAAGATTGCGGATCGCGACTCCGTCTTCGAGGCCCAGCGAGAATGTGGGGACCGTGCTCCCAACCGGGTAGAACTGGGTTCGTAGATTACCGGGGAGACCCACGATCACAAAAATGGCTGCGGCGCCGCGATCACCGATACGCTTGATGGCGTAGTCGGAAACGGGGGCTTGGCGCGATGTGTAATCCGCGCTGTAAAAGAACACGGCTTTGCCGCGCAGATCGCGTACCCGGAGATCGCCATCCGTGGCCAAGGCGACGTCCACGGCCTCCAGGTCAAGCCCGTCACCGGACGTGCCGGGGCTGGTGGAGGTGGGTTGCGCGCTTTCGAGCGACACGGTTTTTCCGTCGGAGGAGGCGGTCACAGTCCACGAAGCGGGCATCCACTGCGGCGGCAAATCCAAGGATTGCTCGCGGACATCGGAGAGACCGATCTTGCGGAACTCGTCGACGAGCCATTGGGCGTTTTCGGCGTCCGCCTCAGTTCCCGTGATGCGCCCCCAAAACTGAGGATGGCCGTGATCCCTGTACCGTCGCGAAATCGCGGTGAGTTCCTCGACGTATTGTTTCAGATGCTTACCGTCGATCGACAGGTAGGCCTGTTCGGAGGGCAACAGGCGCCACTTGAGATAAGAGTCTTCCAGCACGTAAAGGGGCTTCGCCGGCTGTTGAGCGGCGGCCACCAGACCCAGCCAAACGAGCGCCACGGCGAGGAACACAATGTTTTTCATAGCGTCTCAACCTCTCCTCTCAGAGCTGGGCGCAGAGGCCTGTGAGGGCGTTCCGCGCGTGCCAAAGCCGATGTGCGACAGCTCAGTTGCCCTTCTCGGCAGGCTTGTCCTTACCAAAGTATTTGGCCAGGTAATTCACGATAGTGTCGAACTGTTCATCGGAGGCCTTCGCGCCTTTGGTGGCCATTTGGTCGACGATATCGTTCCATTCCTCTTTGGTCTTCCTCTTGCTGGTGATGCGCATTAGATCGTGACATACGGTACACACATTCATCACCAGGTCCTTGCCGGCGCCATCCGGCAGATCTTGTCCTTCGAGCGATGCGGCCAGTAACAACGCCACGGGGATCGCTACAAGCCCCTTCGGTTTCGCGGTCATAGTCGAACCTCCCGAGTTCCCTGTCGGCTCATGGATTCGGAGTCTACCAGATTCGCGTGCAACGAGCGAGGCCCTGCGGGGGGGAACTGGGGGCATTTCCGATGACTCGATTCGACACAGTTTGAGATCTTGCCTGAAGAAAGGAATTGATGCGCATTGACTTTGGGCTCTGCCTGGGCTATACTCCGGACACTTCGGCACCGTCAATTCAGTGATTTGTGGGGTGCTTATGTCGAGCAGTTTGGGGAAGCCGGCCCGTCGCCGGCTCGCCGCCGTCTTGATAGCGGGTGGCTTCATCGCCCTCCACGCCCAACAGCCACAACCCACCGGTGAGCGCTCGCCGGCTGCCTCTCGCGAGCACGCGCTCATCAATCAGTATTGTCTCGGCTGTCACAATTCCAAGCTCAAGACCGGAGGGCTGGCGCTCGACGCGGTCAACGTGGAAAGCGTGAATGAAAGCCCCGAGGTCTGGGAAAAAGTGCTTCACAAAGCGCGTGCCCGCTACATGCCGCCGGCGGGCGTGCCGCGGCCGGATGAAGAGGCCTACCAATCGCTGGTCTCATACCTGGAGACATCGCTTGATGGGTGGAGCGCGGCGAATCCCAATCCCGGCCGAACCGCCACGCTCCGCCGGCTGACTCGAACCGAATACCAGAATGCGATCCGCGATCTTCTCGGGCTTCAAGTCGATGTCACACAGCTGCTACCTAGCGACGAGTCCAGCTTTGGTTTTGACAACATTACGGTGGGAGAGCTCTCGCCGACGCTGTTGGAGCGATACCTGGCGGCAGCGCGGAAGATCAGCCGCCTGGCCCTCGGAAGTCCAGTTCGTTCTCCGGGCGGGGAAACCATCTTAATTCCGCAGGATCTCACGCAAGAGGAGCACTTCGACGAACTGCCGTTCGGGACGCGCGGCGGGACCACGGTTCACTATACGTTCCCGCAGAACGCCCAGTACGAAATTCAGCTTCAACTCACCCGGGACCGCAACGAGCACATCGAGGGCCTGGGCGAACCGACCGACGTGGAACTCCTCTTGGACGGCGAGCGGGTACAACTGTTCACGGTAAAGCCGGTTAATGACATTACCGGGATTCGAAACGCCAACAGCGTTCCCAATGATGATCTGGTCGACAAACATCTCCACCTCCGCATCCCCGTCACGGCTGGCCCGCACACGCTGGGAGTGACATTCCCCAAGAACAGTCCCTCGCTGCTGCTCGAAACCGAGCGCCAGCCGTACCAGGCGCACTTTAATATGTACCGGCATCCCCGCATCCATCCGGCACTCTATTCGATCGTCGTGATCGGCCCCTATGCCGCCACCGGCGCCGGGGACACGCCCAGCCGCCGCCGGATTTTTGTGTGTCATCCTGCCGCCCCGTCCGAGGAAGAAAGCTGCGGCAAGCAAATCCTTGCTACCTTTGCCCGGCGCGCCTACCGCCGGCCGGTGACCGATGCGGACCTTCGGATGCCGCTCAAGCTCTTTGAGGCCGCACGCGCCGGGGACGGATTTGAAGCGGGGATCGAACGCGGCCTGCGAGCCCTGCTCATCAGCCCGGAATTCTTGTTCCGGGTCGAGCAGGACCCGGCCAACATCGCGCCGAATAGCGCCTATCCGCTTACCGATCTGGAACTGGCTTCGCGGCTATCCTTCTTCCTTTGGAGCAGCATCCCGGACGACGAGCTGCTGGACCTGGCCATTGGGGGCAAGCTCAAGGAGCCGCGGACGCTCGAAAAGCAGGTGCGGCGGATGCTGCGCGACTCGCGTTCGGAGTCGCTGGTGAACAACTTCGCCGATCAGTGGCTCTATCTGCGGAACCTGGAGACGATCATTCCCGATGCGCGCGAGTTCCCGGACTTCGACGACAACCTGCGCCAGGCCATGCGCCGCGAAACGGAGCTCTTTTTTGAGAGCATTATGCGCGAGGACCGCAACGTCGTGGATCTGTTGAGCGCCAACTATACGTTCCTCAACGAGCGGCTGGCCAGGCACTATGGAGTTCCGAACGTCTACGACAGCTATTTCCGGCGGGTCACCTTGGATGCCAGCAGCGTGCGCGGGGGCCTGCTCGGTCAAGCGAGCATTCTGACGCTGACTTCTTACGCCGACAGGACCTCGCCCGTAATTCGCGGCAAATGGGTTCTCACCAATCTGGTCGGCTCGCCACCGCCGTCGCCGCCGCCGAACGTGCCGCCGCTCGGTGCCAACGGCTCCGCCGGGAAGCTTCTGACTATGCGCGACCGCATGGCGGCACATCGCGCCAATCAGCCTTGTGCCGGTTGTCATCGGCTCATGGATCCAGTCGGTTTTTCGCTCGAGAACTACGATGCTGTGGGCCGCTGGCGGACGACCGATGAAGATACGCCGATCGATGCGGCGGGAAATCTCCCCGACGGCGCCCAGTTTGTGGGTGTGTCGGGGCTCCGGCAGGCTTTGCTGAGCCGTCCCGAGCTGTTCGTGGGCACGCTTGCCGAAAAGCTTCTCACCTACAGCTTAGGCCGGGGGCTTGAATTTTACGATGGGGCGGCGGTCCGCAAAATCGTGGCGGATGCGCGCAGCGACGACTACCGCTTCTCGTCGCTCATACTAGGGATCGTCAACAGCACACCATTTCAGATGAGGAGATCACAATGATCATTACCAAAAAGGCTCTACCGCGGAGGACGTTTCTGCGGGGTGCGGGCGTTACTTTAGCGCTGCCCTTGCTGGATGCCATGATTCCCTCGTTTTCCGACGCGGCCGTGGCAGGTCCGGTCCGCCGCCTGGGATTTGTCTACATCCCGATGGGGTGCAATTGGTTTCAGTTTTTCCCCAAGGAAGTGGGGAAACTTACCGAGCTGTCGCCCACCTTGAGCACGCTCACCCCGGTTCTGAATCAAGTCACCGTGATTTCGAATTTAGAGCTGAAGAATTCGTACTCGCCGGGGAATCATGCGACTTCCAACTCCGGGTTCCTCAGCGCCGCCAGGGCCAAGATGACCGAAGGCGCCGACTACGAGTTGGCAACCACGGTCGATCAGATCGCGGCCAAGCAGTTGGGCAAGCAGACGCCGCTGCCGTCGCTCGAACTGGCCGTGGATGCGACGACACCGATTGGCGCGTGCGACGGTGGCATGTCGTGCATCTATGAGACCAGTCTCTCCTGGTCGTCGCCCACCACACCGCTGCCCGCCGAGGCGAACCCGCGCGTGGTCTTCGAGCGCCTGTTTGGCGACGGAGGCAGCGCCGCGGACCGGCTAGCCGCTCTCCGGGAGGACGGCAGCCTGATCGACTTCGTGAGCGACGATATCGCGCACGTGCAGAAGAAGCTCGGCCCGGGCGACCGCACCAAGCTCAGCCAGTACCTCGATACGGTTCGGGAGATCGAGCGCCGCATTCAGAAGGCGGAGCAGCAAACGGCCAACTCGGCGGCGCCCGACCTCACCCGTCCCATCGGCGTGCCGTCGGCTTATGGAGACCACGCCAAGCTGATGTTCGATTTGCAGGCGCTGGCCATGCAGGCCGACATTACCCGCGTCATTACATTTCAGTTGGCCCGGGAAGCGAGCACGCGCACCTATCCGGAAGTCGGCGTCCCGGAGGCGCACCACCCCACGTCGCACCACGGAAACGATCCCGAGAAGCTGGCCAAGCTGGCCAAGATCAACGCGTACCATGTGTCGTTGTTTGCGTACTACCTCGAGAAGCTGAAGTCCACTCCGGACGGCGACGGCTCGCTGCTCGACCATTCCATGATCCTGCTGGGCAGCGGCATGGGTAATCCTGATGTGCATAACCACGTGAACCTGCCGATCGTTGTCGCCGGCGGTGGGGCGGGCAAGCTAAAAGGCGGGCGCCATATCAAATACGAGGAGCCGACGCCGCTCGCCAATCTGCACCTGACCCTGTTGGACAAAGTAGGAATACACCTCGACAGCTTCGCGGATAGCAAGGGGACGATCGACGAAGTGCTGGCCATGTGATCCGGCCGAGCACAATCAAAGGGAGGCAACCATGACGCACTTACGACCCTTCCGCGGATTATGGATTGCTCCGGTGGTATTGGCGTCGAATCTGCTTGCCGCGAGTTTGGATCTCCGGCTGGTAGAGGCGGTGAAGAATTCGGATAAAGCCGCGATTCAGACGCTGCTGCCGCAGCATATCGACCTGAGCGCCGCCGATCCGGATGGTTCGACGGCTCTCCATTGGGCGGTGCGGCGCGATGATCTGGAGACGGCCAACCTTTTGATTCGTGGCGGCGCAAACGTGAAGGCGGCGAATCGTTATGGAGTCACGCCCCTCTCGCTGGCCTCGGTCAGCGGGAATGCGGCGATGATCGAGTCGCTCGTAAAGGCCGGAGCGGATCCCAACAGTGGACTCCCGGGAGGCGAAACCGCGCTGATGACGGCGGCGCGCACCGGCAAAGTGGATGCCGTGAAAGTGCTCGTTACCCACGGAGCCGACGTGAAGTACGCGGAAAGCCGGCGGGGGCAAACGGCTTTGATGTGGGCCGCCGCGGAGGGCAACAGCGGCGTCGTGGAGGAGTTGATCGAGCGTGGAGCCGATATGCATGCTCGCACCAAGGGTGGGCTTACCCCCCTGCTGTTTGCGGTGCGGGAGGGCAAGATCGACACGGTCCGGGCTTTGCTCAAGTCTGGAGCCGACGTGAATGAGAGTTGGAAATCGGGCAGGGGAACAGGTGTGTCCGGCATCAGCGCCATGGTTTTGGCGGTGGCCAACGCCCACTATGAGCTCGCCGCCATGATGCTCGACGCAGGCGCCGATCCCAATGCCTCGGCCCAAGGCTGGACCGCGCTGCATCAGATTACCTGGGTGCGCAAACCAGGCAAAGGCGACAACGACCCCGCTCCCGAAGGCTCAGGAAATCTGTCCAGTCTCGACCTGGTGCGAAAGCTGGTGGCGCACGGGGCGAATGTAAACGCTCGCATGACCAAGTCGGGCAATGTGGGTCGCACGTCGATGAATATGATTGGTGCAACGCCCTTCATGATGGCAGCTCGGACCGCGGATGTTCCGCTGATGCGGCTGCTGGCTGAGCTGGGCGCCGATCCTCTGTTGCCCAATGCCGACAACTCGACTCCCATACTGGCGGCCGCTGGACTTGGCACGTATTCTCCGGGGGAGGACCCGGGGACCGAAGCCGAAGTGATGGAGGCGGTGAAAGTCGCCTTGGAACTCGGCGGCGATGTCAATACGGTGGACCAAAACGGAGAGACCGTGATCCACGCCGCAGCATACAAGGAAGTTCCATCCGTTGCCCAGTTCCTGATTGACAAGGGCGCCAAGATCGACGTCTGGAATCAAAAGAACAAGACCGGCTGGACGCCCTTGCGAATCGCCGACGGTGTCGTCCGAGGCGGGGGAACTGTCCGACCCTCACCCGCCACCGCCGCTGTGCTGCGTCAAGCCATGAGCGCGGCGGGAGTGTCGACGGTTGTGGAACCTGACATCGTGCGAGCCGGACATCCGGT
>Ga0306922_10003989_pt1 | contig 13913 bp, 17 predicted proteins | sample sta12Cox44000082_FD_203758 | JGI IMG/M metagenome (GOLD analysis project Ga0306922, IMG submission 203758) | Lab enrichment of tropical soil microbial communities from Luquillo Experimental Forest, Puerto Rico - statoxic.12C.oxic.44.000.082 (v2)... | ecosystem: Environmental > Terrestrial >... | reverse complement strand
CGTGGTTTGAACTGCCGCGGGGCGTTTCTATTTCTCGCCAGAGCGTACTTGAAGGCCTCCGAGACGTTGGGGATCTGCGAGCCCAGGTACATCAACGCCGCATTGTCTGTGAAAGCCGTCAGGCCGGCTGTGCCCAGAAACAGCGGCAGCGGGTGCCGGTTGCGGATCAAAGGCGCCAGCCACCACGACTGCAATCCACCGAGCACAACCAAGCCGGCAATAGCAGTCCGCCCACCAACCGAAGACGATTTCCACCTCCCCAAGGAGGTGGAACTGGTTTGCAGCAAACGAGTCCTCACTGAAGAGCCCGGCATAGTGCTGGAACTTCTTAATGAAGAATGTATGCAGCTCTGCCAGGGCGAACAGCAGAGCCGCGAGGATCTCAATGGAGTTGGGCTTCATTCAGGTTCCATTCACAACAGGTAACTGCCGGCTTCAGAAACTGCATTAATTGGTTTACCGGGCCGGCCGTCAAGCGTATCACTGCCGAGCTCGAGCTAGCCTTGTCGCACCGCGCAGCCGTCCGTTGTATTCTGAAAAGACCATGCCCGACTCGACGCTGGAACGCGAAAGACCTGTCGCCGGCCCCAGCCTTACGATTCAGGCCGGTGAGGCTGTCATCACCTCCGCCTGGGTACCACTGCGGCAGAAACTGTTCCGTACCCTGTGGATTGCAGCAGTCGCCTCCAATGTCGGCACCTGGATGCACGAGGTCGGCGCGAGCTGGCTCATGACCCAACTGGCGCCTTCGCCCTTGACGGTGTCGCTGATTCAGACGGCGGAGGCTGTGCCGGTCTTTCTCCTGGCACTGGCTGCCGGAGCACTGGCCGATGTCGTGGACCGCCGGCGCCTGCTCATCTTCAGCCAAAGCTGGATGCTGGCTGCGGCTGCTGGACTCGGCTTTCTGACCGTCCTACGCCTGACTACGCCTCATCTCCTTCTGGCCTTCACTTTCCTCCTCAGTTTCGGCGCTGCCCTGAACGGACCAGCGTGGCAGGCGATTGTCCCCGAACTGGTCCCGCGTACGGAGCTGCCGGCGGCCGTTTCGCTCAACTCCGTCGGCTTCAACGTAGCGCGAGCGGCTGGTCCCGCACTGGGCGGGCTGGTGGTGGCCGCAGCCGGCTCGGGGGCTGTCTTCCTGCTTAATGCGGTCTCGTTCTTGGGGGTCATTGTGGTGCTCTACCACTGGCACCGTACGCCGGGCAAAAGCGCACTGCCGGCGGAGCGGGTAATCGGAGCCATGCGCAGCGGGCTTCGCTACGTGATACACGCTCCGCCTATCCACTCCGTCTTGATCCGCGTATCTCTGTTTATGCTGGGTGCAAGCGCCTTGTGGAGCCTGGTGCCCCTCTTTGCCAGGCAGAACTTGGGACGGGGCGCTGCGGGCTACGGCGTCCTGCTGGGCTTTTTCGGGGCGGGCGCAGTGATCGGCGGATCCTTTCTGCCACGCGTGCAATTGGAACTTGGCAGCCAGCGGTTACTGGGCGCAGCCACCATCCTCTTTGCGAGCGGCCTAGCGCTGATGGCGCTGTGGCGCCGCTTCCCCGTGGGCTGCGCAGCGATGTTCGCCGCCGGGTTCGCCTGGACCAGCGAACTTTCCACTTTTAATACCAGCATTCAACTCAACACCCCGGCTTGGGTGCGTGGCCGTGCCCTCGCGGTCTATCAACTCGCCTATTTCGCAGGGCTGGGCGCGTACAGTGCGCTGTGGGGTACCGTAGCATCGCATGTGGGTGTCGCTCGCGCGCTACTCCTCGCCGCCCTGACGCTCGGCCTAAGCCTTGCGGTGGCGGCTCGTTTCCAGGTGGGCTTGGGCGAAGGGCTCGACCTCGCACCCTCGTCTCGACCCGGGCCAGTGGTAACGAACGAGCCGGACGTGGAGCGCGGGCCCGTGCTGGTTACGGTCGAGTATCGGATAGATCCGCGGCGCGCCCCAGAGTTCACCGTAGCCATGCTCGAGCTCGGTCGCGTACGCCGGCGGGACGGCGCCATGCGCTGGGGACTCTTCGAGGACGTCGCGGCGGCGGGTCGTTACCTGGAGACTTTCGTAGTCGAGTCCTGGGCGGAGCACCTCCGCCAGCACGAGCGATCCACCGTAGCCGACCGCCAAATCTGGGAAAGAGTACGCTCCTTTCACCTCAATGAAAGCCCTCCCGCCGTCTCGCACCTGTTGTACGCCTACCATGAAGAGCATTAACCTTCACGGTTTGTTTCCAATAGGGCGCGTTCTAGTATAGTTAGTTAGGTCGGCATCGTGGCCCGACCAATGCGCCTCATGCATAAAAACATCTTATGCGCGCGATAAGGAAAGTTTTCTTGCAACCCTTGGTCGAGGTCTATAGTCTAATGTAACGATGACAGGGTACGTCCAACGCGGCATGAATATCTGTTGTTGTTGTCAGCGCATGCCGACGTGTGGAGGAGAGACGTAAGCTAAGAGAAAACGACCTGATCCCAACCCACTGTCGGTCAAAAGAACCGACAGTGGGTTTTTTGTTTTTGGAGCGCTTATGTTGACCGCCGAGGTGGACTCAAGGCACACACGAGAAGCAATCGAAGAGGAAATCCGCATCTTCGAAGAGCGTAGCCTGAAACTTCGTCGAGGTGAGATCACCGACGATCAGTTCCGACCTTTTCGCTTGAAGCACGGCATTTACGGACAGCGTCAACCGGGTTTCCAGATGGTGCGCGTGAAGGTTCCTTCCGGCGTGCTGAGTGCGGAGCAACTTCGCGTTCTCGCCCGCATTGCCGATGACTACTCAACCGCGCGGGGCCATGTGACCACACGTGAGAACTGCCAGTTCCATTTCGTGAAGCTGGAGAACGTTCCCACCATCATGCGATTGCTGGCCGATGCCGGCCTGACCACGCGTGAAGCCTGCGGCAATACGGTGCGCAACGTGACTTCCTGCCCGCTCGCTGGTATATGTCCCACGGAGGCGTTCGACGTCACTCCACACGCTCTAGGCACCACACGCTTCTTCCTCCGTCATCCCGAGTTCCATGACCTGCCCCGCAAGTTCAAGATTGCCTTCTCCGGCTGCGAAGAGGATGGCAACTGCGCCGTAGCGGGAATCCACGATGTCGGGCTTATCGCTCGCACCCGCGGTTGGAACGGCAGGGGCCGTCGCGGCTTCAAGGTGTTGGTGGGGGGAGGCCTCGGTAGTCTGCCCACAGAAGCCGCAACGCTCACCGAATTCCTGCCGGAGGAGGAGCTGATTCCGACGGTTGAAGCCATCCTGCGAGTCTTTAGTGAGTACGGAAACCGCAAGAATAAGTACAAGGCGCGAATGAAATTCGTGCTACGGGAAAAGGGGATTGAAGAATTCCGCCGGCTGGTAGCGGAGAAGCGCAAGCAGATAACAACGCCTGCCGAGACCTTCTTTCTCCCCACTCCGGTTCGGGCGCCCCTGGTGACGCTTGACACCTTCCAGTCCGGTGGCGGAGCGTCGGCGGAATACCAACGCTGGGCGCAGCACAATCTTCAGCCTCAGCGCCAGCCGGGCTATGGTGTGGTCTGGATCAAGTTGCCGGCGGGTACTGTTTTCAGCCATCAGCTCCGCGGTCTGGCCAACCTGCTCCAATCGAACGGTCTCAGTGCCGTGCGCATCTCCGTCTCTCAGGACCTCGTCATTCCGTGGACCCCGATCCCCAAGGCCAGGGCAGTTTTCCGGGACCTTTCGGCACTCGATCTGGCAACCCCTGGGGCGCGTACCATTGCTGACGTCACGGGTTGTCCTGGGGCCACCACTTGCAACCTTGGCATCACGCGGTCGTTGACGTTAGCGGATGTGCTAGCCAAAGAATTCGAAGACGAGACCGATCCTGAGGTGCTGAAGGTCCGCATCAAGATTAGCGGCTGCCCCAATTCATGCGGGCAGCATCACATCGCCGACATCGGACTTTACGGTAACGCCCGCAAGATTGGTGAGCGGCAGGCGCCCTACTATCAACTCATGCTGGGCGGGGAAGTCTCGGCGAATGGTGTGCGCTTTGCGCGCCAGGTCGTTCCGGTAGCCGCAAAGCGCATCCCTGAAGCGTTGCGCGCGCTCCTGCAGTTCTACCGGCAGGACCGCGATCCTTACGAGTCCTTCCGGAGTTGGGTGCAGCGGATCTCGGACGAGGAAGTAACTCGTTGCCTTGCACCCTTCATCGATACCTCAACCGAAGTGGGAGATCTCTTCATCGACTGGGGCGACCGGGAGACCTATTCGTTGAAGCTCGGTCGGGGTGAGTGCGCCACCTAATGTGGTCCCTCGCCCGTGGTTCTTGGTCCTTGGCAGAGACATAAGCACTGACTACAAGGGGCAAAGGACCCGGGACGCAGGACGAAGGACAAAAGAAATGAGTCTGTTTCCGGTGTTTCTGAAGCTGACTGGCCGCGCCTGTCTGGTGGTGGGCGCCGGCTCCGTGGGAGAAGGTAAGATCCGCTCCTTGCTTCCCACGGGCGCCAGTCTTCGCGTGGTCGCGCATCACGCCACTCCGGTGGTGGTGAAGTGGGCGGAATCGGGCCGCATCGTCTGGGCGGCGCGCGGCTTCACTCCAGTGGATTTGGAAGGCGTGTTCCTGGTTATTGCGGCCACGTCGTCAGTCGAGGTTAACGACCTTGTTTTCCACGAGGCGCAGCAGCGTGGTGTGCTTTGCAACGTGGTGGATGACCCCGTGCGCTGCGATTTCTATTATCCAGCCGTGGTTCGACGAGGAAGCTTGCAGATTGCGATCTCCACCGGAGGGCGAAGTCCGGCTCTCGCCCAGCGGTTGAGGCTTCAACTGGAGAACCAGTTTGGCCCTGAGTACGCTGTCTGGGTTGAGCATCTGGGCGAGGAAAGGAAACAGCTACTTGCCCAGGAGATGGATCACGATCATCGACGGTCCCTGCTGCACACGCAAGCGGGGCGGGCGGCGTTCGAACGTTTTGTGTGCGAGCTGCGACTGGAAACGCGCAGGGAGGACTTGCTGTGATGGGCAAGGTTTACCTAATCGGGGCAGGGCCCGGCGATCCGGAGCTATTGACCCGCAAGGCGTGGCGGCTATTACAGGCCGCCGACGTTATCCTCCATGATGATCTGGTCTCGCCGGACATCCTGGCGTTGGCTCCCCTTCACGCACAGGTGTTCAACGTAGGCAAACGTTGCGGACAAAAGCGCATCACTCAACGAGAAATCAACTTCCTGATGGTGTCTTCTGCGCAATCCGGGCTCGCCGTGGTGCGTCTCAAGAGTGGCGATCCTCACGTATTCGCCCGCTTGGGCGAGGAAACCGAAGCCCTCCGGTCGGCGGGAATCGACTTCGAGATTGTCCCCGGCGTCACCGCTGCTTGTGCCGCCGCTGCCTCTGCAGGTATTCCTCTGACTGACCGCCGGTTGGCGTCTGACCTGATCTTCCTCACCGGCCGCCGGGCGTCCGATAGGTCGCCGGGGCAAGGGTGGGGGAGATTGTCAGCCCGTGCTACCGTAGTGGTCTACATGCCTGGCAACTACCAGGAGCTTACCGAGCAACTTTGCCAGGCCGGGTTAGGTCCCGACACGCCGTGTTTGATTGTCGCCTCGGCCTCATGCCCTGAGCAGCAACGGCATTTAACAACGATTGAGCATCTCTCGCAAACATCGTTGAGGCTTGCACCCTCGGTGCTGATCATAGGTGCTGTGGCCGCTCTCGCAAGGCGTCCGTCGGAGGAGCTTGAAGAGGAAACGTGTGGGGCTTTGGCCTGTGCGGGCGACAATTCATGAAAGGACTTGTGCAACACCTTGCGCTCTGTATGTCTGAATAAATTTTGAGCAGCCTGCTCAACTCTGAGGTATTCTATGCCCATTAGCGCTGTCGAAATCGTTCCACAAGCCGAGAGACTGGCTGAGTCCTCTCCCCAGGAAGTCCTGGCTTTTGCCATCGAGGCCTACTCTCCCAACATCGCCGTGTCTTTCAGCGGGGCTGAGGATGTGGTCCTGATCGATATGGCTGTCAAGTTGAACGAACGAGTCCGAGTCTTCACCCTCGATACGGGGCGGCTGCACGCGGAAACGTATCAATTCCTCGAACAGGTACGCGAACGTTACCAAGTTGACCTTGAGGTACTATTTCCGCGTCCTGCTGCCGTAGAGCGCCTGGTGAGAGAGAAAGGTTTCTTTAGTTTCTATCGCGATGGGCATGCCGAATGCTGCCGGGTTCGCAAGGTCGAGCCGCTCGAGCGGGTGCTCGCTCCCCTGGAAGCTTGGGTCACAGGGCAGCGTCGTGACCAGAGTCCCGGGACTCGAGCTCACGTGCCAGTCGTTCAGCTGGACCCGGCGTTCAGTCGCCCGGACCGGCCTCTAATCAAGTTTAACCCCCTGGCTAACTGGACGTCGCGTCAGGTCTGGGCATACATCACTGATAACGGTGTCCCTTACAATCCCCTGCACGAGCGAGGCTACCTTTCCATTGGTTGCGAGCCCTGCACGCGGCCGGTAAGCCCCGGCCAGCACGAACGCGAGGGGCGTTGGTGGTGGGAGGAGGCAACCAAGAAGGAATGCGGCCTTCATACGGGAGCGTTGCCGCCCCAGACGCCCGCACCTAAACCTTAAATGTCTCTTCTTGCCTCGCGGAAAGCCGATATGAAGTCCCCCTTTTTCGCTCCGCTTGACTCTCCGCGCGGTTCAAAACGAATAGCCAATCGAGACCCGGTCGCTTCCGCCAGGCGCTCCAGCGTCCGCATCGACGGGTGCCAGCGCCCGCTTTCGAGGCGGGCGACAACAACCGGCGTCGTACCCATCTTCCGGGCCAGCTCCTCTTGCGTAAGTCCGGCACGGTTCCGCACATCCATCATGACTGAAGCCAGGACAAACTCTTCCTCAAGCGCCTCATATGCCTTCCGGTACCCGGGTTTAGTCATCCACTTATTGTGCAGGTCAGATATGCGTGCCATTGCCCCTGCGCCTCCGTCGCAGAAACGTTCCGCGTCAGGTAAAGCCACGTCAGTCTGGCGCTCTCTTCGCGAATAGTCGCACGATCACCACGCGCTCGGGTGCGGCGGTGACATAAGGCGCCCGCGAAATTCCGCTGCGGCCTTTCAGCCGGATCTCCCACAGACGCCCTGCCACATGTTTGACATGCGGCTCGCCTACATGATCCGGACCCTTTTCCTCAATCAGTTTTGCAATGTGCGCGAGCCTCGCCCGCATGTCTTCAGGCAAGGCCTCGATCTTCGCGTCAACGCTTTCATTCAGGGTTTCGACCGTCCAGCCCATAGCTAAAAACATACCGAAAACGGTATGATTTAGGAAGGCCCTACTCCAGCGTCGGTTCAACTGTAAGATAGCACTCGCAAGAAGCTGGCCTGAAGCCTTTGGCCATCGATTGCTCGGCGAGCCGGGCGGGCCGCCAGAAATCGTTGTTGACAAATGGCGAATAAAAAGCGAAACTAGGGGAGTTAACGTTTCGAGAGATTCCGGTGCAAACCGCCACGACCACTTCCGGGCAGGGCAGGGGGCTGGTTGGCATCGCGCGCTTGGCGGCCGCGAGCCCACAAGTTCGCGAGCGGGCCCAAGTCGAGTTTTTTGCCCTCCCGGCGCGCTCCACGCTCAACCGCGAGTCCAGCGGCCGCATGCCCTTCGTCTGGACCATCAACCCCTACCGAGGGTGCGAGTTTGGTTGCAAGTACTGCTATGCCCGCTATACGCACGAGTTTATGGAAATGTGGGACGGCGCGGACTTTGAGCGGAAGATCTTCGCCAAGGTGGCCGCGCCAGAGCTTCTGCGGACCGAGCTCCGCGCCGCCAAGGACAAGGGATTGCCTATTGCGCTGGGTACCGCGACCGATCCTTATCAGCCGGCCGAGACGCAGTTTGGGATCACCCGCCGTATTCTCGAAGTATTCGCGGATTTCCAGGGCCTCGCTGTTTCCATCACCACCAAGTCCGTTCTTATTCTCCGTGATCTCGACCTTCTGACAAAGATCGCCGAGAAGCATCGTTTCAGTGTGCACATCACCATCACGACCCTGGACGCCCGTCTGGCGCGCTTGCTCGAGCCCAAGGCGCCCCCGCCCGCTAAGCGCCTCGAGGCTGTGACAGAACTGGTCTCAGCGGGAGTACGAGTCGGTGTGAACGTGATGCCTATTCTGCCGGCGCTGACGGACGCGAAGGATGACCTTGAGGAACTGGCGCACCGCTCGGCGTTGGCAGGAGCGAAATTCCTTTACGGCAACGTCCTGTTCCTCATGCCCTCGGCGATGAAGCAGTTTATGCCTTTCCTGGAGCGTGAGTTTCCGCATCTGGTCGAGCGCTATCGCCGTCTTTACACCCGCTCGGCCTACTTGCGGGGAGAATACCAGGAGCAGATGGTAAAGCTCATATCGGAGTTCCGTACCCGCTACGGCCTCGACGGCGACCGCGGCGAGGTCCCTCCTGCTGCTCGCCATCCGCAAATGATCCTACAGTTCGAGTGATCGTCATCTCGTTGCTGTACCCTGCCGGGTGTTTCGAAATTCTTGATGTCAGTCACGTTGTGATAGACTTTGACCGGAGACGGATGTGATCCGCACAGTGGACCGGCTGAAACAGGCGGAGCGGGACCTGGGGTTTGCAGAAACGGGAGCGGCGGCCGGCTATCATGAAGGGGCGGCATTCTATGAGTACTTCAATGCGAAAAGTAGCGGAGAGTTGTTAGGCTATGTCCGAGCAATCCTGGACTGGTGCCGAAGTCTTTCCGAGAGCGAATTCGAGAAACGGTCTCAGGATCCCTCCGGTTTCCTCGCTGGTAATCTCCTTTCGGAGATCGTACTGTAAGAATTGACTTGCTTCCGGCAGCGGAGTCGATTCGTCTTATACCCCGGTTAAAGTGACGCTTCAGCCGGATAGGTGATGCGTGTTCCTTCAGCTCGAGCGAAGGGCGTTAGCCTGTGCTCGTGGCGCCGTGTGGGGGTCGTGATGTGCTCCACGCAAACACCCCGCACGAACAGCGCGTCGGCAATGAGAGAACGATGACACCGCCAGGGAACTGCTTCGGCGCACATCACGGCGACTGGCGCACGTGAAGCGAGCTTTATCAGTTTGGCGAGCCCGGCAGCGAACTCAGGAGTTTGCATGTAGTCGGCAAACCCACGAAACGACGCATTGCGCCAGCCGGTGTTCACTGAGTCGGGACGGGGGTGGCGAAGGCCGCCGAGCTCCTTTAGATGGGTGTAGCGAATCTTGGCCTGGCTCAGGTTGTTCGGCAGCGTCTCGCCATTGAACTGGGGGTTGCGCCGGGACCGAGGCACCGTCCGCACGTCGATAACGCGCTTCACGCCGTGCGCTTGCAGGAGCTGAATGAAGCTCTCGAGCGCGCGCGTCGAGTGTCCGACGGTCAGGACCACAGGGACCTTGTCAGGGCTCTGCTTGTTCGGCGCTGATGGCCTCGATGCCTCGGCTGGCACCTCGACCTTACTCATTACACGCATGTTCCTCGAGCGTCGCCAGGTTCAGCGACCCCTCTGTACGAACACGGTGGGCACGGCCACACCCATGACGCAAATCACCCTCCTAACCCCGGTCGTCACGTCGCCCAATTGATGGGTGGTTCAAGAATGGAAACTTCAGGAGGCCGCTGAACCGCGAGGGCGGCGGAGGGCTGCGGTAAGTCGCGAGCCTTGGCGGAGTCGTCTAACTGGGCTGTTAGAGCCGAATCCCCGTTCGATTCAATAGCTCCGCCGCCGCACATAATATTGCCTAACCTTCAGCGGAATGCAGTGAGCTGGGTCACGTACATCCTGTGATTGTTGCGACATTACACTTGTCCGAGGCTGGCGGTCACTTGTAATTGTAAGCGAGAGTTTTCAAGCGACTCCCCCCAGCGGTTAGCCCCGCAGGGCCGAAGCCGGCGCGATCGGTTTCACCTAACTGCGAGGCTTGCATTCACGGCTCTCGACTCCGGCGCCGCTCACTTGCTGAGCAACTCGCGCACCACTACGCTCAAAGCAGTCAGGATGAGGGAAGCCAGGAAAGCTGTCCCGAATCCCGCCACCTCGAAGCCAGGCACGAACCATGCCGACAGTTCCAGCATGAGGGCGTTGATCACCAGCAAAAACAAGCCCAAGGTGACGATGCTTAAAGGAATGGTCAAGAACTTCAAAAGCAGTCCCAGGGTTCCGTTGACGAACCCGATCACCAGGGCGGCGAACAGTGCCGTCCCAAATCCCCGCACCTTGAATCCCGGAATGAGGCGTGCCACCAAGAGCAAGCACAGAGCGCTCAAAACCCAATGCACGAGCAGTTTGGTCATCGAACCTCCTCGGTATTCTTAGAAAAAAGTCGCGCCCTCGAACAGGAAGATGGTTGAAGGCGCACGCCTGCTTCGCCTTCTTCACCGGGTGGGGGGGGCGGGAATCTGCACAATCACCCGGCAGGGAGCGTGGTGACTCACGTACTGGACGGTCGAACCGAGCAGAATCTCACCCAGGCCATGACGCCCGTGGTAGCCCATCACCAATAGCTCCGCGTTGCGGTCTTTGGCCTCGCCCACGATGGCCTCGCCCGCGTGCCGGGCCCGCACAAGCTGGGCGGCCATCTCCCGGGAGCAAGCTCCGCTCGCCACTTCGCGGGCACGGGAAAGGACATGCTTGCCGGGCTCGTCGAGAACCTCGGCGTCGGCGTCCAGCGGTAATCCGGGAGTGACCTCGACCACGTGCAGGGCCACCAGTTCCGCGTCCATGCCGGTGGTGATCTGGCAGGCCAGCTTGACCAGGCCATCAACAGATTCCGAGTCACGCAGGGCGACAATTACGGTGGGCTTGCTCATGATTCCTCCTCAAAGCTTGGTCTGGGGCGGCCCTTTTACCCGCCGAGGTAGGGGCACCCGGGTGCCCTCCTTGTTTGCCCTTCTGTAGTTTCTTGCGCCCGAAGGGCACCCACAAGGGGTGCCCCTACCTCGGCTGCGGCCTTCAAATAATTGCGCGGGACACGGCTCTAGAGAAATGATAGCAGGTCCGCCAAGCCGGATTCTATACGGACGGCCGACAGAGAGCAACTTCGTTGAGGGTCCCATTACGGTCATCGCATAAAGGCGTTCGACGCCCGCCCGCGATCGGCGATACAGCCTTGTTACCGGCTGAAAAGGCGCAGGGCGAGCCTACAGTTCATATTTCACATTCCCCTTGCACTTCGACACGAGGGAGGTATAGGATAGTTCTTGTAGAAGCGAAAGGGGGATATCATGGTGAACCAGCGGCTCGATCTGCCGCAGGGGACGCTCGACCTGTTGATTCTCAAGACCCTGGCTCTCGAACCCCAACACGGGTGGGCTATTTCCGAGCGAATTCAGCAGATTTCGAGCGACGTGTTGCGTATCCAGCAGGGGTCGCTCTACCCTGCCCTCCACCGATTGGAGCGCCGCGGCTGGATCAAGGCGAAATGGGGAATCTCGGAGAACAACCGCCGCGCCAAGTATTACGAGCTAACAAGAAGTGGGCGAAAGCAACTTGAGGCGGAAGAAGGCGCGTGGCGAAAACTGACGGCTGCGGTTGGACAGGTGTTGGAAACTGCGTAAGGGCGCGAGGAATTGTCGATTTTCGATCGACGAGTGCCTTGAAGAATCAGGCCTGCCCGTCGAACAGGCAGAACGGCGAGCGAGACTGGAATTCGGTGGCTTTGACCAGGTGAAGGAAGCGTGCCGCGACGCTCGAGGAGTGAACTTCATTGAGAACCTCTTCCAGGACGTCCGCTACGGCGCCCGGGTACTTGCCAAAAAACCGGCGTTTACAGCGCTGACCGTCGTGACGTTGGCACTGGGCATCGGAGCCAGTACCGCTATCTTTAGCATCGTCGATGCAGTACTCCTTAGGAGGTTAGCTTACCGCGACCCCGACCGCCTGGTTGTGATCTGGGGAGCTCAGATTGGGCAGGTCGGATCTTCCAAAGTGTTCGACAGCTATCGCGACTTTGAGGCGTGGCAACACTCGAGCCGCAGCTTCGACCAGCTTGAAGCCTTAACCTGGGCTTTCGCGGGTCAGACGCTCTCCTGGCGTGGCAAGCCACAACGCGTGCTGGCCATCCCAGCTACCCAGGGTATTTTTTCGCTGCTCGGAGTGCAGGCCGCAGCAGGCCGCACATTTGGAGCGGAGGATTTGAAGGCGGGATGCACCGTGGTGCTGAGTCACCGCTTTTGGCAAGACCGATTGGGCTCCCCTACCGATGCTGTAGGCGGAAGCTTAACACTCGATGGCAGGCATTGCACGGTGATTGGTATTATGCCGAGCCGGTTCGAGTTCTACCCGAGGGACTCTGACCTTTGGACGCTGATCACGCCGAGCAGCGATTTCACTCTTCACCCACGGAATTCCTTGGTCGGTGTCTTTGGACGCCTTAGGCCTGGAGTCAGCCGGGCAACCGCCCAGGCCGAACTCACCGTTATTCATCAACGGACAGCTGAGGAGTTACCTGCCGAAAGCTGGATCAGCCAAGTCGTGCCGGTGGTGTACGATCTGCAGTCCGAGTTTACGTGGCTAGCGGGTCGCAATCTGCGCAACGGACTCCTACTCTTGTCAGCCGCTGTGGGGCTAGTGTTGCTCATCGCCTGCGTAAAACGTAGCGAGTCTCACTCTGGAACGCGCCAGGGAACGGCAGAAGGAACTTGCCATTCGATCAGCGCTCGGCTCGGGCAGAGCGCGCCTTGTCCGGCAACTGCTTACAGAGAGTTTTTTGCTATCGTGGCTCGGCGCTGGGTTAGGAGTGTTTCTGGCCGCGGCAAGCGTTCGGTATTTTCGAGTTGCAAACCCGGTCGAACTACCGCCCGGCAGCGCTGTCACGGTGAATTTGCGCGTGCTGGCGTTCACCACGTTCTTAGCAGCTCTGACCGGGGTGGTGTTCGGCCTCTTTCCGGCCTGGAAGGCATCCCGGCTTGACCCCAACGAAGCTCTAAAAGGAGCAAGCCGAGGTGTGGTCCAGGACGTGTCCAGTCATCGCGCCGCGAAACTGCTGGTGGTCTTCGAGGCGGCACTTTCCGTTGTGCTGCTGGCGGGTGCAGGACTAGTGATTAAGAGTATGGCTCAGCTGGGCAATGTGTCGCTTGGCTTTACCCCTAATCACCTGCTTACCGCCGAGGTCAGCTTACCGACATCCAGCTATCCCGACGCGCCTAGGCAGGCGGGTTTCTATGGCAAGTTGGCCTCAAGTTTGGGAGTGCTTCCCGGTGTGAACGGGGTTGCGCTGTCATCGTGGCTGCCCGTGCGCGGCGGCCCCAGGGAAGTATTGATGGTTGAGGACAGGCCCACGCCCCACACCGAGGTGTGGCGACGTCGAGGTCAACAGGGTAAGTCAGGACTTTTTTCGGGTAATGGGCATCCCGCTTTTTCTGGGCCGCGCATTTGACTCCCGCGATCGCGAAAAATCGCAGCCGGTAGCCATCGTTAACGAAGCGCTGGTGAAGGAATACTTTCCCAACGAAGATCCGATTGGCAGGCAGATCAAACTCGGAAAACCGGCGGACGCAGAAAAGGTTCGCTGGATCACAATCATTGGAGTGGTCGGGAACGTTAAGCAGACGATCGTGTATCAAGAAATGAGCTACATCGTTCCGCCGGCGGCATATCGGCCTGTCGACCAGGTGGGTGGCGATTCAACGGGCCTCATCATTCGGGCAATAAGTAATCCCTTAAGTCTGCGACCGGCCGTGGAGCGTGCCGTGTCCGATCTCGACAAGGACGTGCCGGTGTCGGACTTTAGAACAGCAGAAGAGAGAATCGCTGAGTTCGTGTCGCAGCCACGCTTCCGCACTGTGTTGCTGGGGGTTTTTGCCGCCATTGCTCTTGCGCTTGCGGCAGTCGGCATCTACGGCGTGCTCTCGCAATTCGTGTCGCAACGCAAGCCTGAGATCGGCATCCGCATGGCCCTGGGCGCCGAGCGAACCGACGTTATCCGGCTTGTGGCCGGACAAGGGATGGTCCTCGGCCTAACGGGAGTCGTGGT
>Ga0306922_10003988_pt1 | contig 13914 bp, 15 predicted proteins | sample sta12Cox44000082_FD_203758 | JGI IMG/M metagenome (GOLD analysis project Ga0306922, IMG submission 203758) | Lab enrichment of tropical soil microbial communities from Luquillo Experimental Forest, Puerto Rico - statoxic.12C.oxic.44.000.082 (v2)... | ecosystem: Environmental > Terrestrial >... | reverse complement strand
ACTCAAGGCCGGCGACGTCCTGTTCATTCCGGCCGGAACGATCCACGCGGCGAAGAACATCGGCAGCAGCAACGCCGCGGAACTCGGCACCTATGTGGTCGAGAAGGGCAAGCCACTCGTCGTGCTGGCGAAGTAACGGCTGCGCTCGAGATCGTGGGAGCGAGGCATGGACAGTGTGACGTACAACAAGCAGGTCACCGCACTTCTGGTCGTCGATCCCTACAACGACTTCATCTCCAACGGCGGCAAGATCTGGCCGCGTATCAAAGCCGTGGCCGAGGCGAACAACTGCGTTCCCAACATGCTGCGGGTCTTGGGTGCCGCGCGGCAGGCGAAGCTGCGAGTATTCTACGCTATGCATCATCGCTACCGTCCAGGCGACTACGAGACATGGACGTACATCGCTCCGATTCAGAAGGCGGCGTGGCAGCACAAAGCCTTCGAATACGGCACGTGGGGCGGCGAGTTCCGCGCCGAATTCGTGCCGGCGCCGGGTGAAATTGTCGTCAGTGAGCATTGGTGCTCCAGCGGCTTCGCCAACACCGATTTAGATCTGCAGCTCAAGAACCACGGCATCCATCAGCTCATCGTCATCGGGCTCATCGCTCACACCTGCATCGAGGCGACCGTCCGCTTCGCCGCCGAGCTCGGCTACGAGGTCACAGTGGTGAAGGACGCGACGGCGGACTACTCGAACGAGATGATGCATGCCGCGCTCGACATCAACCTTCCGAACTACGCCAGTGCCATCGTTAACGCCGACGAGATCGTTGCCGCGATCTCGGCGCTCTGAGCCGCAGGTTCGACCGACCACTCGCAACGGCTAACAGCGCCTCACAACGCATAACGGGCATTTGCCACCGCCCCGCGCCAAAGTGCGTGGGGAGGCAAGCGAATTGAGGCCTAAATGCCGATCCTATCCGCAACGCGCTGCCACAGGGAGAATGAGCATGTCCCCATCGTCCTCGTCGCTTGACCGACGCGGTTTTCTTGCTATTTCGGCAGCTGCCTCCGCCACCAGCCTGTTTGCCGGTATTGCCCTGGCCGCGCCCGACGCCGAAGCAATCCGCCCGTTCCATATCGACGTTCCGGAAGCGGACCTCGCCGATCTCCGCAGGCGCATAAGCGCGACGCGGTGGCCCGACCGGGAGACCGTTGCGGATGATTCGCAAGGCGTGCCGCTCGCGACCCTGCAGGAACTCGCTCGCTATTGGGCCACCGATTACAATTGGCGCAAGGTCGAAGCAAAACTGAACGCGCTGCCGCAATTCATCACCGAGATCGATGGGCTGGATATTCATTTCATCCACGTTCGCTCGAAGCATGACAATGCACTGCCCCTCATCGTCACTCATGGCTGGCCCGGATCGATCATCGAGCAGCTAAAGATCATCGATCCCCTGACCAATCCCACGGCCCATGGCGCGAGCGCGTCGGACGCCTTCCACTTGGTGATTCCGTCGATGCCCGGCTACGGATTTTCAGCCCGTCCGACCGCGACCGGCTGGGGACCGGATCGCATCGCACGGGCTTGGATTACACTGATGAAGCGTCTTGGCTACACCCAGTTCGTCGCGCAAGGCGGCGACTGGGGAGCGGTCATCTCGGATTTGATGGCCGAACAGGCGCCTCCGGAATTGCTCGGCATTCACGTCAACTTGCCGCAAACCGTTCCCGCCGACATCGGAATGGCGCTCAAGGCCGGCGACCCGCCGCCAGCCGGTCTCTCAGAAGACGAACGGCGCGCATACCAGCAGCTGAAGGGCAACACGCCGCACGTCACTTACCTGCTCTTCATGGGGACGCGCCCGCAGACCTTGACCGGATTGACGGATTCTCCTGTCGGCCTCGCCGCCTGGCTGCTCGACCACGGTGACGCCTATTCCCAGCCGGCATCGTCGGTCACCTCTGCGGTGCTTGGACGCACGATCAATGGGCACCCGGCAGGCGATCTCACCCGAGACGACGTCCTCGACAACATCACGCTCTACTGGTTGACCAACACTGCAGTCTCCTCGAGTCGTCTGTATTGGGAAAATGGCCCGCGCAGCGTTTTGGGCGCTGTCAATGTCTCGATCCCCGCGGCTGTTACCGTCTTTCCCGGCGAAATCTATCAAGCGCCGCGAAGCTGGACGGAGCGGGCCTATCACAAACTGATTTATTTCAACGAAGTCGACAAAGGCGGGCACTTTGCCGCCTGGGAACAGCCGCAGCTCTTCTCCGCGGAGATCCGAGCGGCTTTCAGATCGCTACCTCGGCCGACGTGAACCAGCGAAGCGCATGTGCCGCAAGCCGCGCCGCAAAGGACGGAGCAATTGAGGACAAGGGTCATGATCGACAAATCAAAGTGCGTCATAATTATCTTCGCAGCGACGCTGATCGTCGCCTCGCCCGCATTCGCTCAGCATCCCATTCGCTCCGGCGGCTTCTACGCGGCCACCACAGTTCCGCGCAGCCCGGTGTTTGTCGACAGGAACGATCCGGCGATCGCCGGCGGTGGCAGCCTTGGTTACAACCGTAGAGTCGAGCAAGGCTTTTGAGCATGTGACAATCCATCGAAGCATGGAGATTTGCCATGAGCACGATCGACACCTCCGAACAAATCGACCACCACCGCCGGCATTTCTTCGGCACCGCGGCCGTGACCGTCGCTGCCGCCCAGCTCGGCATGATCGGTGCGGCGCAGGCTCAAGCCAACGCCCCGAAGTTGGCGCAACTGCCGACCGTCACGGCGGGCGCGCACACGTCACTCGGCCCCCTTAAGCAGGTCGATTCCGGCGAACTGAGCATCGGCTACGCCGAAGCAGGCCCCGCCGAGGGTGCTCCCGTCGTCCTTCTGCACGGCTGGCCCTACGACATTTACAGCTTTGTCGACGTTGCGCCTTTGCTGGCATCCGCCGGCTACCGCGTGATCGTGCCTTATCTGCGCGGCTATGGCACGACGCGCTTTCTATCGATCGAGACGCCGCGCAACGGCCAGCAGTCGGTGGTCGCGGTCGATGCCATCGCCCTGATGGACGCGCTCAAGATCGACAAGGCGATCATCGGCGGCTTCGACTGGGGCGCGCGGACTGCCAATATCATGGCGGCGCTATGGCCGGAGCGTTGCAAGGCCATGGTCTCGGTGAGCGGCTATCTGATCGGCAACCAAGAGGCCGGCAAGGCGCCGCTGCCGCCGAAGGCCGAGCTGCAGTGGTGGTATCAGTTTTACTTCGCCACCGAGCGCGGTCGGCAGGGCTACGACAAATATCGCCGCGACTTCTCGAGACTCATCTGGCAGCTCGCCTCGCCGCAGTGGCATTTCGACGATGCCACGTTCGATCGCAGCGCGGCGGCGTTCGACAATCCCGACCACGTCGCCATCGTGATTCATAATTATCGTTGGCGCCTCGGCCTCGCCGAGGGCGAGGCGAAATACGACGAACTGGAAAAGCGATTGGCCAAGGCTCCGGTCATCGGCGTGCCGACCATCACGATGGAAGGCGACGCCAACGGCGCCCCGCATCTGGAGCCCGCCGCCTACGCCAAAAAGTTCTCGGGCAAATACGAGCACCGCAACATCAAGGGCGGCATCGGGCACAATCTGCCGCAGGAAGCGCCGCAGGCCTTTGCCGAAGCGATCGTCGCCGTCGCCGAAAGCTGATCGGAACCTGGACCCCGTCATTACTACAAGGAAAAATGAAAAGATCGGGCTGCGCCATGACTGAGGATAAAAAGGTGGTGATGTACACGGCCAAGACTCGCACGACCGGCGGCCGTGAAAACGGCGTGTCGCGCAGCTCTGACGGGCGACTGGACGTCCGATTTTCGACGCCCGGCTCGGAGCGGATCGGCGCGACCCCTGAGCAGCTGTTCGCCTCCGCCTGGTCAGCTTGCTTTGAAAGCGCGATCGCGCTCGCGGCGCGCGGCAGAAAAATTATGCTGCCGGCGGACGTCGCGATCGACGCCGAGATCGACCTCAATCAGACGGACAGCGGCTATTTCCTGAGCGTCCGCCTCAACGTTAGCCTACCCGGCATCGCGCGCGACGTTGCCCGCGCGCTGATGGACGACGCGCACCGCATTTGTCCGTACTCCAAGGCCACGCACGGCAATATCGATGTCGCGACCAACCTGGTGTGACCGAATGGAACGCCGGCAAACGCATAATGTGAAAAAGGTCGCACCATGAAATGGCTGACAATCGTCGTGCTCGTGATTGCAATCGCCGCTGCCATCGCCGCCGGCGGGTGTTACGCCTGGAACGCATGCTTGTTGTGGCCGTAGCCGATCGACGTCGTCAGGAATGGAGAGTTCATCATGGCCTTCACCATCAACATCAACAGTACCAGTCACAACGTCGATGTCGACGGCGACACGCCGCTGCTGTGGGTTCTGCGCGACGTGCTCGGCATGACCGGGACAAAGTTCGGCTGTGGGATGGCGCTGTGCGGCGCCTGCACAGTGCATATCGACGGTTCTCCCGCCCGCTCCTGCATCACTTCGATCGACAGTATTGGCGATTCCGAGATCAAGACAATCGAAGCGATCGGCGCCACTGCGGTGGGCGCCAAGATCCAAAAAGCCTGGCTCGACCAGCAGGTTCCGCAATGTGGCTATTGCCAGTCAGGCCAGATCATGTCGGCTTCGGCCTTGCTGGCGAGTAATCCGAATCCGACCGATGCCGACATCATCGACGCGATGTCGGGCAATATATGCCGCTGCGGGACGTACCAGCGCATTCGCGAAGCGATCAAGCAGGCGGCGCAGGCTCCAGGACATGGAGGCTGACAATGACCATCAATCACATCGCATCCAGTCGCGAAGGCTTAGATCGAGAGGTGTCGGCGTGCGATCTCTCACGGCGTACATTTCTGAGGGCCGGAGCGGCCGCAGGCGGCGGCCTGATGCTGAGCCTGAACGTACCGTCCGTTCTAGGCGAGGTCGAAGCGGCAGACGCCAAGGGTTTCGCGCCGAGCGCCTTTGTGCGCATCGAACCTGACGGGAAGATCGTCCTGACCATGCCGTATGTGGAGATGGGCCAGGGCACATATACCTCGATCCCGATGCTGATCGCTGAGGAGCTCGAGGTGGATCTCAAGCAGGTGGAGCTGGAGCACGCACCGCCCAACGAAAAGCTTTACGCCAATCCGCTGCTCGGCGTGCAAGCGACCGGCAATTCCAACGCGATCCGCGGGGCGTGGCAGCCGTTGCGCCAGGCCGGCGCGGTTGCGCGCACCATGCTGGTTACCGCGGCCGCCAAGCGTTGGAACGTTGATCCCACGTCCTGCCGCGCGCAAAGCGGCGAAGTGCTGCACGCCGAAACCGGGCGCGGCTTCAAATACGGCGAACTTGCCGCCGATGCGGCCCGCCTCCCCGTCCCGCAAAATGTGGCGCTAAAGCGCTCGCAGGACTTCAAGCTGATCGGCACCACGGCCGAGCGGCTGGACACGCCGGCGAAAGTCAATGGCAGCGCCGTTTACGGCATCGATGCCCGACCGCCGGGAGTGAAGATCGCGACGCTCGCGCAATCGCCCGTGTTCGGCGGCCGAGTGAAGAGCGTGGACGACGCGGCGGCTAAAGCCGTCAAGGGCGTGCGTCAGATTGTGCGGCTCGACGACGCCGTCGCTGTCGTCGCCGACCACATGGGGGCCGCCAAGAAGGGACTAGCGGCGCTGAAAATCGAATGGGACGACGGCCCGCACGGCAAGCTCAATACCACCGACATCGTGGCCGAGCTCGAGAAGGCGACACTGGGTTCTGGGGCCGTGGCGCAGAACGTCGGCAATATCGACGCCGCCATGGCGAATGCCGCCACCAAGGTCGAAGCGATCTACCAAGTTCCGTTCCTCGCGCACGCCACCATGGAGCCGATGAACTGCACTGTGCACGTTCACAAGGACGGGTGCGAAATTTGGATCGGCAACCAGGCGCTCGCCCGCGTCCAGGCGGCGGCCGCCAAAGTCACTGGCATGCTGTTGGACAAGGTCCTGGTCCACAATCATCTGATCGGCGGCGGTTTTGGCCGGCGACTGGAGAGCGACGGCGTCGAGCGTGCCGCCGCGATTGCCAAGCAGGTCGACGGGCCGGTGAAGGTCGTGTGGACCCGCGAAGAGGACATCCAGCACGATATGTATCGGCCGTATTGGTACGATCGGCTGAGCGCCGGTCTCGACGCGAAGGGAATGCCGGTCGCCTGGTCCAACCGCTACGCGGGATCGTCGGTTGTTGCACGATGGCTCCCGCCAGGGTTCAAGGACGGCCTCGATCCCGACTCGACCGAAGGGGCGATCGATCTCACGTATGCGTTGCCAAACTTCCGCGTTGAATACGTTCGCGTCGAACCGCCCGGCATTCCGACCGCGTTCTGGCGCAGTGTTGGGCCGTCGCACAATGTCTTCGTCACCGAAAGCTTCATCGACGAACTGGCGGCAGCGGCAAAACAGGACGCGGTCGCCTATCGGCTCGCCCTGCTCGACAAGTCGCCGCGCGCCAAAGCCGCGCTCGCGCTTGCCGCGGAAAAGGCCGGCTGGGGACAGCCGTTGCCGCCGCGGACCGGCCGCGGAGTTTCGCTGCAGTTCGTCTTCGGCAGCTATATGGCCCAGGTCGCCGAGGTCGAAGTAGCCAAGGACGGCGCGGTGAAGGTCCGCCGCGTGGTCTGCGCGGTGGATTGCGGCACTGTCGTCAATCCCGACACTGTTCGCGCGCAAGTCCAGAGCGGCATCATCTTCGGCATCACCGCGGCGCTCTACGGTGAGATCACGCTCAAGAACGGCCGCGTCGTGCAGACCAACTTCGACAGTTACCAGATGCTGCGCATGGACGAAACGCCGGCTATCGAGGTCCATATCGTGCAGAGCTCCGAGCTGCCCGGCGGCATAGGCGAATGCGGCACGTCCGCTGTCCCTCCCGCCGTCACCAACGCGGTCTTTGCGGCAACGGGCAAACGCTTGCGCAAGCTTCCGGTCGACGCCGCTGCGTTGAAGCAGCCGGCGTGATAGAGGAGGCGTGCGATGAAGCGGTTCGTCGTCTTGGTCCTTACAATTGCGATCACCACAACCGTCGTCGGCACGCTGCCGCGGGCTGCGCGGCCCGCTGAAGATGAAGCCTCGCCGATCTACGGCGTCAAAATTCCCGCCGGATACCGTGATTGGCGCTTGATATCTGTAAAGCGACTGGCCGGAGCAGAAGGTAAACTTAAGCAGTTGCGCGCCCAGCTGGGCAACGATCTTGCGATGGCGGCCTTTCGGGAGAGCAAACTTCCGTTCCCCGACGGCGCAATGATTGCCGCTCTGCATTGGAATGAAGACTCTTCAGACGCTGACAATCAGGTCTTAGCCGCCGGTTTCCCCGGCGTCGGTCTCGCATCTACCTTTGCCGGGTCCGCCGTGAACGTTCAATTCATGGTCAAGGACTCAAAAAAGTATGCCGCATCCGGCGGCTGGGGATATGCCGATTTCACGAACGGTCACCCTGGCGACGTGGCGCTGCACGAAAAGTGCTTCCCCTGTCACCAACCCGCGAAAGATCGTGACCACATCTTTACACGCTACGCGCCTACGCCCTGAACTGAAGCGCGGGCCCATTCTTAGTGAGATCAGTTCGTGAGACACCACAACGATGTCGGCGGTCGCCTCAGCGGGGAGCGGCAAGCAGCTGTTACGGATGAACTTCGCACAGGCTTCGGGTCGCTCCATTGACGTCAGGACACCAACGAGTCGAAGGAGGCAAAAGCGATGTCCAGCTGCTCCAGTCGACGAATGAAGGTTGGCGACTTCCTACTTCGCCGTCTCGAAGAAGCTGGCGTCGGGCACCTGTTCGGCGTTCCTGGTGACTACAATCTCGAACTGTTGCAGCAGCTTCAGGACGCCGGCACGCTGAAGTGGATCGGCACATGCAGTGAGCTGAACGCGTCCTATGCGGCGGACGGTTATGCGCGGTTGAAAGGTTTGGGCGCGCTACTAGTGACGAACGGCGTCGGCGCGCTCAGCGCGATCAACGGTGTCGGTGGCTCCTATAGCGAGCACGTTCCGGTCATCTGCATCGCCGGATCGATACCGCTCAGGTCCATCGACCGCGGCCTCGGGATGCACCATACGATGGCCGACGGCAGTTATGACCACTTTCTCGACGCCTATGCGCACGTAACCGCGGCGCATGCCAGGCTCACCCCGCGCAACGCGGCCGCTGAGATCGACCGACTGATCCTCACCGCGTGGCGGGAGAAGCTTCCAGTGTACCTGGAGCTGCCGTCCGACATCGCCTACCTCGACATCGAAGTTCCGGCAGATCCGCTCGTGCTCGCGCATGCCCCCAGCGACTCGGAACGGCTGCGTTCGTGCATTGCCGTGATCGCGGAGCGATTCTCCGCCGCCAAGTCGCCGGCCATTCTGGTGGATGCGGATGCCGGCCGGTTTGGCGTCGCGCCCGACCTGATAGCGCTGGCCGAGAAGATGCAGGCTCCGGTGGCGGCGATCAACACAGCCAAGTCTGTGATTGACGAGACCTTCCCGCACTACCTCGGTATCTACATCGGTCATGCAAGCGAAGCGCACATACGCGAGGCGATCGAGAACAGCGACTGCCTGCTCGCCGTCGGCTATCGGCCGCTCGAGGTGACCACCGGCGACTTCTCGGCCTCGCTGCCCGCCAACACGATCCACGCCCGCGGCCATTCGGTGGACGTCGGCGACGACAACTATCAAGCAGTGACGCTCAAGGAAGTCCTCAGAGGCGTTATCGACGCGGTCCCGCGGGGCCGAGATCGCGCTCCACGTCCTGTTGCGGCTGCGGTAGCGCGTACGCCTGTTGACGGCTCTCACACCAGCCCATCCGCCAGGCTGACTCAGGCTGCCTACTGGCAGGCCATGCAGGGCTACCTCCGGGAGGGCGACGTGCTGTTTGTTGACAATGGCACGTCATACGCACTCTTCGGCCTGAAGTTTCCGCCTAAATGCACCTTCGTCGGGTCTGTAAATTGGGGGTCGATCGGCTACTCGGTCGGAGCGCTGCTCGGCACACTGACGGCCGCGCCTGAACGTCGTCATATTCTGTTCGTCGGCGACGGCTCGTTCCAGGTCACGGCGCAGGAGCTTTCGACCATTCTGCGACACGACTACAAGCCGGTGATCTTCCTGATCAACAACGGCGGATATACCATCGAACGCGGCTACCTCGGCATGACCGAGAGCTACAACGACATCGCCAACTGGTCCTATGCCGACCTGCCGAGGGTGTTCCGACGCGACACCTCGGCGCGATCATTCGTTGTTAAGACCGTTGGGGACTTAAAAAACGCCCTCAGCGCGCCAAACGATACGTTGATCTTCGTCGAATCCATCATGGACCGGTACGATGCTCTCGCTCCGGTCATGAACAGCAGCAACAAGGGGGCGGACCTCGACTACGGTCCACGCGGCCCGCAACGCCGCGACAACCAGCTTCGGCCGGCTATATAGGGCGGTCGATCTTGGCCCGATCTACGATTCCTCGAAGCGGAGCATAACCATGACCTCACCCTTGTTGCCTTCGCCTCGCGCACCAGTGGTTTTATCGATGATGGTGATCGCCGCCGCCTCCGCGACAATGGTGATGTCGGTTCGCTCCGAGAAAACGCAGTCGCTCGCCGACTACATAGCGGCGATCTGCGCGGTGCCTCTTCGGTCTTCCTCCCTCGAAGAGGCGCCATATCTCTCCGAAAACGTCAGTGCGATGACGAAAATGATGATCGATATGGGCATTCGACCGTCCGGCAACGTCGACAGAGATTTCGTTGCAATGATGACGCCGCATCACCAGGGCGCCATCGAGATGGCGCAAGCCGAGTTGCGGTACGGACACAACGAGCGGCTGCGGCGCATGGCGCAGGAGATCATCGTGACCCAGCAGCAGGAGATCGCCGCGATGAGGCTGGCGCTTGGTCAGCCGTTGCCGCCGTCGGTGCCCTCGCCCGACCAGGTTTCATCCGCAGGACAAATCGACTCGGAAACCATCCACCCCACGAATCTCGCCAGGGAGCCGTGACATGAAACGCACTTCGATCTCGACTGCTTTGCTTGCCGCGACCGCTCTCGTCAATGTTCAAAGCTCCTGGGCGGGACAAGCGCCAGGTGCTGCAAATGCTCCGGACATCGCGATCAGTCACAAAGACCGGTTCTACACGTCGGATCAGTTCTCGAACACTGTTTCCGTCATCGATCCGGCGGACAATAGATTACTCGGCGTCCTTCGCCTCGGTGACGCAACACCTGCCAATCTCAGTCCACTCTACAAGGGGCAATTGCTTGTGCATGGCATGGGCTTTTCTGCGGACCATCGCACGCTCGCGGCAATCTCCATCGGCTCCAACTCCGTGACCTTTATCGACACGGCAACGAACGCAATCAAGCATGTCACTTATGTCGGCCGCTCACCGCATGAAGCGTTCTTTACGCCGGACACCAAGGAAGTATGGGTCACGGTGCGCGGCGAGGATTACCTCGCTGTGCTCGATGGCCACACGCTTGAAGAAAAGACGCGCATAAAAGTTCCGGCGGGCCCGGGCATGACGATCTTTTCACCCGATGGCCAATACGGATATGTCTGCTCCAGTTTCAATCCTGAAACTGTCGTCATTGCCACCACTTCGCATAAGGTCGTCGGGCATGTGACGCAGGTAAGTCCATTCTGTCCTGACATAGCCGCGACCCCCGATGGCAAGCAGGTCTGGCTCACTCTCAAGGACGTCGGGAAGGCGATGGTGTTCAACGCTCGGCCGCCGTTCGACGTGCTTAAGGTGATCGATACCGGGCCCATCACCAATCACGTCAATATCGCCAGAAACGCGAATGGCCAATTCGCTTATGTGACGATCGGCGGACTGAATGAAGTGAAAGTGTTCAAGACCGATACGTTCGAACAGGTGGCTGTAATTCCGACTGGAGCTCTGCCGCACGGCATCTGGCCATCAGGCGACGGCAGCCGCATGTATGTCGGCCTCGAAAATGCGGATGCGGCTGCCGCCATCGACACGTTGACGAACAAAGTCATCGCAACGATTCCAATCGGACAAGCACCGCAAGGTGTCGCATATGTTCCCAATGCGGTGCCGCAGGGCGATGGGGTGCAGAATCTGCAGCCTCTTGCTGGCGCCGCAAAATCGGTTCAACTGGCACTGGTCGATCAGGATGCAAAGCCCGCAACGCAAGTCTCCTTGTTCGACCAAGGCGTCGTTCAAGTTCTACAGGCCGCCGTCACCGGACTGTCGCCCAAACAGCCTTACGTCCTTGCGCTCTCAGACGATGCCAAAGGCACCGGCCGTCTCGAGCCGCTTGCCGGTTTCATGACCAACCCGGCCGGCGCGGCCATCGTCAATACAATCGGACCGATCCGTCAGGTGATACAGGGTGACGTAAACGCGCCTAAGCGCTATCTCGTCATCGCACCCGGAACTCCGGCACAACCGGGTCAACCGGTCCAGGTTCAGGCGCAGCCCTGAGGACGCCTCACGGTGGCCCCCTTCCTTTGCTGCCTCCACAACCGGCATCCACTTTGCGCGACTTTGATAGAACCAGCGCAACCATGCACGCAAGCCAAGCTTGTGTGGTGAGGAATGTCGCGGGAGATTCGACTGGGCGTGGAACGTGTGATCAATGGAGTGCATATCGTCCCGACGGGGATGCGGGCATGAGGCAGCCGCCGCGAATGATCTCGCGCGGCGGGCTCGGATCGCGCTGAAACAACACAAGCGCGAAAGACCGGCATTGAGGGAAAGCAGGACACATGGTGGCAACTTTCGGTTTCTACCTGTCCGGTGTAATCGCAATTGCGATCATTTTTATCGGCTGCCGCTTTCTGTTGGCCCCTTCAACGGCAGCTGTGGCTTATGGCGTACCGGCTGGCGCCGAATCGCAGTTGCGAGCGTATCTATCCGCTAAAGGCATTCGTGACATTGCATCGGGATTGTTCGCCGCAATCCTTATAGCTTACGGATCTGCACACGTTCTTGGCTGGTTCATGCTAGCTGCCACTCTCATTCCTGTCGCTGACGCCGTAATCGTGTTGCACAACGGCGGCAGCAGGACCATCGCGTTCGGCGTACACGGCGGCACGGCAGTTGCGATGCTCATTATCAGTGGATTGCTGTTAATTGATTGATGGAATTCGAATGACCGTGCTACCCAAGCGTGTGTCCGCCGTACTGCGGGCGCGCCTCGCGTGAGCGAGTGACGTTGGGTCAGGAGCGACATTTTCGACCCCGCCAGACCTTCTCGGCCTTATCGCTGAAAGCGACCGCGGTGGCGACTTGCCGAGCGGTCGGAGCTACGCGAGCCATCGAGCTCAGCTGAGATACCTAGCCAACGCCGCCAATAAAGCGGTTACGCCCATCAGTCCCGCCGCCCAAAAATTTCGTCTGTTCATTCTTTGCAGTGCATTTGATAATTCTGTGACCTTTTCCAACTCGTTCATGCCGAGTTTAATGCTAGGCAACCGGGACATTGCGGACATGAACCAGAACACTGCAGAACCGCAGGCTGTGATTATTATTCCGGTCTCAACGAACGATCGCATGATCACTCCTGGTGGTTCGGAGGCGAGCTCGATCATACTTCCAATTTGAGCCATCCCATCGGATGGCTATCTCCGGCCTGAGCAACCAATGCAGCACGCCACGTTGCAATATCGCCAAGGTCGTACTCAAGTTGTTCTGTGGACTTCACTATTATCGCCTCTCATTCTAGAGCGACGTCAACGAGACTGATTAAGGGGTATTATCATGGCGGTCGGATCTTGGCCCGAGGCGTTTGCAGCAAGGCAGATGGCGGTGACCGGCGGCACGCAGTACGTGCGCGTCGGCGGAAAAGGATCCGCGGTCCTGCTTCTTCATGGCTTCGGCGACACCGGCGATATGTGGGTGCCGCTCGCCGCTGCGCTCGTTAAGAACCACGCCGTCGTCGTTCCCGACTTGCGCGGCATGGGCCTTTCTTCCCATCCGGAAGGCGGTTACGAAAAGGTCGCGCAGGCGCACGACCTCGCCGCCATTTTGGATCAGCTCGGGTTGACGGACATCGCCCTCGTTACGCACGACATTGGAAATATGGTGGGCTACGCCTTTGCGGCGCTGTTTCCACAGCGCGTGACAAAATGGGTGGTGATGGACGCGCCCTTGCCGGGGATCGGCCACTGGGACGACCAGTGGAAAAATCCGAAGACCTGGCACTTCAACTTCCGCGGCCCTGATGTCGAGCGGCTGGTCGCGGGACGCGAGCGCATCCTGCTCGACCGCTTCTACAACGAGCTGTCAGCCAATCCGGCTCGCATCGACGAAGCGACGCGCGACCACTACGCCGCGCTTTATGCGCGTCCTTCTGCCATCCACAACGCTTTTGGCGGGCAGTTCGCGGCCTTCGCGCAAGACGCTATCGACAATCAGGCGCTCGTCTCCAACGGCAAACTGAAAATGCCAGTACTGGCGATCGGCGGCGACCATTCCTATGGCGCCCATCTGGCGGGCGAAATCGGTTTCGCCGCCGAGAACGTACGCGCCGCGGTAATCGAGAACTCTGGTCACTGGATCTTGGAGGAGCAGCCGGAGCAGGCAATGAACATCATCCTCTCGTTTTTAAAAGGCGAATGAGTTTAAGAATGAGCCGAGCGCGTGCTTGCACTTGTTGAAACAATAGCGGCCGTCGGCACCGTAAAATTGCGGCGGCAGACCAGCAATAATTTTTTCAAAACCGCAGCTGTTTCGACGTTCGCGCGCGCAGGACCGAGTGTCACGGACGTGTCATTGCTTCGTCAAGAAACTGACTCTTAGCGGCAACACTTCCCACCTAGCGTTTCACGTTTGCGTTTACTGCGCGGTTCTCGCGCATTGACGCGCCTTTCTCGCGTTACCAACCCAGGGGGAGTCAAATGCACAAGATGATCCGCTGCGCCGCGGGCGCGGCCGTACTG
>Ga0306922_10003986_pt1 | contig 13914 bp, 9 predicted proteins | sample sta12Cox44000082_FD_203758 | JGI IMG/M metagenome (GOLD analysis project Ga0306922, IMG submission 203758) | Lab enrichment of tropical soil microbial communities from Luquillo Experimental Forest, Puerto Rico - statoxic.12C.oxic.44.000.082 (v2)... | ecosystem: Environmental > Terrestrial > Soil... | reverse complement strand
CTGATGAGCCGGCGCAGCACGGAGAGTGAGGTTTCCAGGATCGGCAGCCCGAATGACACAACCGGGATGGCAACCGCGATCACAGTGGGCGCTTTCTGAGCACCCTCCAAAGCGAGCGCGCTGAGCATAAAGCCGATGAACAGGCTTCCCGAATCTCCAAGAAAAATCGTCGCCGGGTTGAAATTAAAGCGGAGGAATCCGACGATGGCCCCGGTCAAGGCCAGGGTCATTAAGGCCACGAGGCTGGAATGGCTTAGCAGAGAAACGACAAACACCACCAAGGTTGAGAACAAGGCTGAGCCCGCCGCCAGGCCGTCCAGCCCATCGATGAGGTTGAATGCATTGGTGATGCCTAAGACCCACACGATGGTGAGGACCAAACCGACAAACCAGGGGAATTGCCGGCTACCGAACAGAACCGGCAGGTCAAGGATGCGAAGACCGCCCATCCAGAGCATGGCGGCTGCGACTGCTTGCACGGCAAACTTTACGTAAGGCCCGGTCGAGCGGATGTCGTCGTAGAGGCCCAGCAAAAAGATCAAGCAGGCAGGAACTAGAATTGTTACGAGAATCTTGAGAGAAGAACCGAAACTCAGATGAGGCCGGAAAGAGGCAGCGGCGACAGCAACCGCAACGCTCAGAACGAACGCGCTAAAAATCGCGACTCCACCCAATCGCGGAAGGGGAGCTGCGTGCAGATGCCTTTCAGAGACCGGAGCCGAAACCCATCCCCGAGCAGTGGCCAGATTCCGGATGTATCGGGTGAAGACAAAAGACAGAGTGAGCGAGAATCCAAAAATACCCAGGTAAAGAGCGGTCAACTCGATTTCCTCGATTGGGCCGCTTCCGGATGCCGACGCCCAAGGGTCGGATTTTCGCTGCCGGAAGGAGAAACAGCATTACCGTGTTTCAATTAACCAACTGGCAATTTCGGGGTGGCGGTGAAGATGCGCAAAACTATAACAGCGCCTGAAGGGCCTTGCAATAAACGAGCAGGTCCTGGCTGTGGAAATCACAAAGCTATTTGTTCAACTATTTGTTCGCAAGCCGCCCGTGGTCATCGGGCCCACGATGCGCGAGCGAACGAGTGGCCCGTTCTAGCAATTCTTCCGGCACGCTACCATTGCGCGCCAGGATTCCAACGATTCCACACAAAGAGGCTGCCCCTGGTCGATTTCGGTCGTGCAACGAGTATAACGGCGCCTCGAAGATCACACCGTGGGAATCCACCGCGACACACGATTAGACGAGCGCTTTTGCCCTCTGCATCCAGTTCCAAGCACTGGCCACAATATCGCGCAGGGACCGCGACGCCTTCCACTGTAACGCTTGCTGGGCGCGACGCGGATCAGCAACGAGCGCTGGCGGGTCGCCAGGTCGCCTCGGACCCATGCTGCGCTGCACCGTTTGGCCCGTGACATCCTCAACCGCCTTGAGAATGTCCAGCACCGAGTGCCCCTGCCCTGTCCCTAGATTCACGGCCATTGAGGGCTTGCCTTCGACCAGGCCTGTGAGCGCGCTCACGTGCCCCTCCGCCAGATCGTTCACGTGGATGTAATCGCGAATACAGGTGCCGTCGACTGTGGGGTAATCGTTGCCGAAGACCTGGAGGGGCTTGCCGTCGTGCTGGGTCGCAGCCAGCGCCAGCGGGATCAAGTGCGTTTCGGGTTCGTGCAGTTCGCCAATCTCGCCGCTTTCATCAGCGCCGGCGGCATTGAAATAACGCAGAGCCGCATACCGCAGACCGTAGGCACGATCGTAGGCTTCCAAGGCATTTTCGAAGAACAATTTCGAAACGCCGTAGGGATTGATCGGTTGCCGGGGGGCATCCTCAGTGATCGGGACTTTGGTCGGGGTTCCGTACACAGCGCATGTGGACGAGAATACGAAATGGCGCACGCCTGCATCGATGCACGTATTCAAGAGCGCCAGCGCAGCCTCGACGTTGTTGCAGAAATATTTTCGCGGGTTGGTCACAGACTCGCCCACGTAGGCGTGGGCTGCAAAATGAATCACGGCCTCAACGCGTTTGAGGGCTGGATAAAGTTGGATCGTATCTGCGATGTCGGCCCTCAACAACTCGAAGCCGCGCGCCAGGAAGTCGTACCCCGTGGAGAGGTTGTCGTAGATGATGACTTCGTGCCCATGCCCGCGCAGCGCACGCGCCGTATGACTGCCGATGTAGCCCGCCCCGCCGACGACCAGAACCTTCATGAGATTTCCGTGTGAGATTCAGCGATTTTGCGCTGCCCATCGGGGCCGCGCTGGGAAAGTATACGGCAGCTGCGATGGGTCGCTTACTTCCGCTGTTCGAGTTTCACAGATGCTTTCACCGGTTGTCCATCACGCATCACGGTTACATCGACCACGTCTCCAACCTTGCTGCGGCGGAGAGCATCAGTGAAATCGTAAAGATTCTTGATGGGCTTGTCGCCGAATTGAACCAGAATGTCCCCCGCCTTCAGGCCTGCCTTTTGCGCCGGCGAACCAGGCTTTACGTCAGAAAATTTGACGCCGTTCTCCACCTGGCCGAAGTCGGGGATCGAGCCGAAGTACGGTCCATATCCGCCGCCTGCACCGGCGAGGGGCTTGTCTTCCACCACCGCAATGAAGGTCGGGCGCTGCTGCGCAGAAGCCAGTTCCAGCGCTGTTTTGCCGACCACGTCGACCAGCTTCGCGGCGGAGGGCGCGTTGATCTTCTCCCATGTGTCGGAGGGCTTGTGATAGTCCGTATGCAGGCCGGAGAAGAAGAACAACACCGGGATGTGCTTGGTGACGAAGGAAGTGTGGTCGCTCGCGGAATATCCTCCGGGCGAATATTCGATCTTGAAACCGGAATTCGCGTCGGCCTGCTCGACGTCGGACTTCAGAGTCGATCCCGTGCCCACCCCGCCGATGTAGACCTTGTCGTCCTTGATGCGGCCGATCATGTCCATGTTGAGCATGGCGACAGCCTTGTCGAGGGGCATGGTCGGCGACTGGACCCAATGCGCCGATCCCAGCAGACCCAATTCTTCCCCAGCAAATGAAGCGAAAAGGATGCCACGGGGCAGTTGTCCCTTGAGGGGCGCAAGCGTGCGCGCCAGTTCCATGACTCCGGCAGTGCCGGAAGCATTGTCGTCGGCGCCAGGATGGATCTGCCCGATCTGCGAGGGGGCGAGCGAATCATGGTTGCCGCGTCCAAGATGATCGTAGTGCGCGCCGATAATCACGTACTCATCGGACTTGCCCGGCAGGTACGCCAGGACATTGTTCACGGTAGCCCGTGTGGTCTCGATGTCGACGTCCATCGCGACGTGAAGTGTCTCAGGCAAGTCGAAGGACTGGGGCTTGCCGAGATGATTGATCTGGCCCTGCACCTCCGCCAGCGACTTGCCCGCCGACCGCAGCCAGCGATCGGCGACGTCGTTCTTTACCTGCACCAGCATGATTCCCGTATTTTCCGGCCCGCTCACGCTGCCGAAGCGGGTCAGGAGATCTTCTTCCCCGTCGCCGAGTTTGCCGTTCGCCAGCACCAGCGCTTTCGCGCCGTGATTGCGGGCGTTAATGGCCTTGGTGATGAGTTGTGCGTGGCGGGTTAAGCCCTGGTTTCCGCTCTTCGCGGCAAAGATGGCCGGCTCGTAACGGAGCACGAGAACAATCTTGTCTTTGACGTCGATCCCGGCATAGTCGTCGTAACCGAACTCGTCCGCAGTCGCCCCATAGCCTGCAAAGACCACTGACGAGCTGGCTGACCCCGACGAAGAGAAACTGAAGGGCACGAAATCCTCGTTGAGCTTGAGATCACGCTTCTCCGCGCCACTCTGCAAAGAGATTCGATTGCCCCCCGATTTCAGGCGAGCGCCGGTGATGACGGTGAAAGGCTGAAAGTAGGAATTGGTCCCGGCAGGCTTCAATCCAAGTTTGCGGTAATGCTGCTCGAGCATGTGAGCGGCACGGCTCAGTCCCTTGGTGTCGTCGCCCCGGCCTTCCATCTCCGGGGCCGTCAGGGCCTGCACGTCGTCGAGATACAGTTTTGGATCCGCGGGCGCGGTCGACTGCGGCAAAGCCGTAGCGCATAAAAGCAACCAGGCCAGAGCGAACTGCACAATGCGCCGGGAGCGCGGCGCCGCGAGCGAGAACAGGCGATGTTGGATACCAGGTTTCATCGGGGGATTCACTTTTCTTTGCAAGGTTAGCACCAAGTCGCGGCGGCTTCAGAACCAGCGGTCCACGCTTTCCCACCACAGCAGTCGGAACCATTCATCGAGATTCGTCTTGGCCCATTGGCGATGCCGCCACCAGCGTACGCCGAACTGCTCCGAGTCATGGGCCGCGGCCACAGAAAAAGCGAACTCGGGCTGCTCTTTGCGGTAGATGCTCCTTGCGCGGAGAGTATGGAAGTCCGAGGTGACCAGCAGCACTGAATGAACCCTAGCTCGTCGCAAGCATGCAGCAGACTCGAACGATTCGGCCTTGGTTGACAATCCAGTGATTGGGCAGATATTCAGCGCCTGCGCTTGCGGCTGCGCGTTGATCCAGGTTTGCGCCAGTTGCGGGGCGCTGGCTCCAAACAGCCGCGTGTTTTGAGGGACATCGAGGATGATCCGCGAGGCGTAGCCGCGTTGGAGCAACTCCAGAGCTCGAGCAGGACGACTCTCGGTTTCTCCGGCAAGCACCAGAATTGCGTCTGCCTGTTGGGGATCGTCGACCACCAGGAATTTCCCTGACTCCGAGATTGCCCATAACACCAGCAGAGCCAGGATCAGAACTCTGATTCCGCGCACAGTCCTCCACCCTCGCAGTCGTTCGACGGACTTGACATCATCTTACCCTGCGCGCACCGGCCGGAAGTCGGGGGGAGAATTGGTTACTTGCGTGCGCCAGGCCAGTAAAGGGCGCATGCTAGAATCGCGGTGGATTTTTCCGCCAAATCATGACGATGCCCACGATGCAATCCTCTTCCCTGTTCCCTGAGCTCAAGTCGAAAATCGAAAGCCGGCAAGCCCGCGTCGGTATCATCGGGCTGGGTTACGTCGGTCTGCCGCTGGCTCTGCTCTATACCGAGCAGAAGCTCCGGGTCACGGGATTCGACATCGACCAGCGCAAGGTGGACACGCTGAACTCCGGCGGTTCTTACATCTTCCGTATCACTCCCGAGGAAATCGGAGCGGCGCGCGCCAACGGCATGGCGGCGACCTCCGATTACTCGCATATCGCGGAGATGGATGCGATCATCATCTGCGTTCCGACCCCGCTGAACGAGTATCACGAGCCCGATCTCAGCTACATCACCAATACCGGACACGCAATCGCGCCTCACCTCCGGCCGGGTCAGTTGGTAGTTCTGGAGAGCACCACGTATCCCGGAACCACCGAGGAAGTTCTGGTCCCGATTCTTGAGAGCGAGAATAAAGGTGGCTTCAAGGCCGCGCGCCCGGGCCAGACTTCGGATCGTAATTTCTATGTCGCTTTCTCGCCCGAGCGCGAGGATCCCGGCAACACGAGCGTAGCGCGCCGCGACATTCCGAAAGTCGTGGGCGGTCTCGATTCGCAAGCCTCGGAACTCGCTGCCGCGCTTTACGGTCAGGTCTTCCGCAAAGTGGTGCGCGTGTCTTCGCCGGCAGCGGCCGAGATGACCAAGCTGCTGGAGAACATTTACCGCTGCGTGAACATTGCGCTGGTCAACGAACTCAAGCTGCTCAGCCTGCGCATGGGCCTCGACATCTGGGAAGTCATCGAAGCCGCATCCACCAAGCCTTTTGGGTTTCACCCCTTCTATCCTGGACCGGGCCTCGGCGGTCACTGCATTCCTGTGGATCCGTTCTACCTCTCCTGGAAAGCGAAGGAGTGGGACTTTCGCACCCGCTTCATCGAGCTGGCGGGTGAAATCAACATCGGCATGCCCTATCACGTGATCGCTTCCGTGGTAGCCGCTTTGAACCGCCGCAAAAAATCCCTGAATGGTTCGCAGGTGCTGGTCCTGGGCGTGGCTTACAAGCGGGACATCGACGATCTGCGGGAGTCGCCCTCGCTCACCATCATCGAACTGCTGCAGAAAGAGGGCGCGCAGGTCAGCTATCACGATCCGTACTTCCCGACGATCGGGCGCGGACGCAAGTACGATCTGCAGTTGAAGTGCGCCTCCCTGGACGATGTCGCCAAATATGATTGCGTGCTGATCGTCACCGACCACTCCGACTACGACTATGCAAGGATCGTGCGCGAGGCGCAGTTGGTGGTCGACACGCGCAACGCCACAAAGGGAATCCAAAGCGACAAGATTGTGCGCTGCTGAGGCTTGGTTCGGCGCGCCGGACGCCCCGAGGGATCGCCCCCCAGGGCCATTGAAAGCGGCCTCGACTCGGTCGCTCGACCGGGCAGCACCGCCAGCCAGAATTCCTACCCAGAAGCTGTAAAGTTTTGCCCCTTGGCTTGAGAGGCCAGAGGCACTTCACTGGGAATTGTCTAACCTGCTAAACCGAAAATACTTACCTTTCCCGAAGGGGAAACAATTGGCCTTTATCTTGCAGCGGGGGGTAGTCGGAGTTGTACACTGAGTGGGCTCAGTCCGTCTCCAGGTTCACATTTTTCGACATCGGACTGGCAGCGTGTTGGGAAACGCAAAAGTACCGGTTAGAGCAGCGGGTTTGGGCTGCCTGACATCTGAGCACATATGGCTTCGGACCCCTTGAAGATGCCGTTCTCGTTACTTCCGGATCGAAGGCCCCCGTGGAAGGAATTCGCGTTCAGTTACGCGACCCAAAGTGCTTTGATCGCGCTTTTGGTATGGTTTGGTGCGCTGAAGCCGCTGCGTATCACTCCGACTGTCAGAGATTTCCGCGACGTCACCCTGGTCACGACCCCACCGCCGGTGAACCATCAACCAGCCCCGGTTCGTGAGTTCAAGGTGCCCGAACCTGTGGCGTATCGCGACACGCCGATCCCCGAAAACCTGCGACTGCCCGCGCCGAAGCCACGAGTGCGGGTTGAAGATCAACCGGCCCCGCAAGTGCAAATGGCGGCCAGCAAGCCGAATCTGCCGCCTTCGACGCCGGCAATCCCGAGGCGGTTGGTGCAGACCAACGTATTTTCCACAGGGAGCTCCGCGATTCCGACCATGGCCGCTGCGCCCCAGAAGGTGCAGACCGGAGGCTTTGGAGATCCTAACGGAGTTCCCGCCCAGGCCAACAACAGCGGCAAGCCGGCCAACATCGCTCAACTTGGATCCTTCGATCTTCCCGCGGGCCCCGGCTATGGGAATGGAACCGGCGGAGCCAAAGGCGTTCGCGGAGTAATCGCGAGCACCGGGTTCGGCAATGGCGTGGCGACCGGCGACGGATCGGGCAGAATCAATTCTTCACGCGGCAATGGCGTCGTGCGCCAGGCCGGGTTCGGCGATGCGGATGTAGCCGCGGCCCAGACGGTTCGCCCCAAGACCGCGGAAGCAACGCCGCACGTGGTTCCGGCGGAAATTCTCTCGAAGCCGACTCCGGCGTATACCGAAGAAGCTCGCCGGATGCGAGTCGAAGGAGAAGTACTTCTGGAAGTCGTGCTGGAAGCATCGGGCCGGGTCCACGTTGTGCGGATCGTGCGTGGCCTGGGTCACGGATTGGATGAGTCCGCCGTGCGCGCTGCCGAGCAGATCAGTTTCAAACCGGCAATGCGCGATGGCCAACCCTCGGACTCCACCGCCGTGTTACATATAATTTTCCAGTTGGCCTGAAGCTAGCGCTCTATTTCGAAGGGGTCTATGCGTCGTTTCAGTTCGGTTTGCCTCCCTCTCTTGCTCTTCTTCTGCTTGAATGCTGGGCTCGCTGCCCAGGACTTGACCGCGCCCAGTTCTGACCACGACACGCCAACCCCGGCGACGGTCACACAACTGCCGGCGACAGTCGCGTCCATACCGCCTTCCTCGTTTGACCAAGTGCTGAATCGCGTTGTCGAGCGCGAGCACTTCTTCGTGGCCCAGATGCGCCACATGCATCCGCTGGTCGAGACCTACATTCAGAACATGAAGCCCGACAAGGAAATGGGCGCGGTTCCGATGAGTGATCACTATTTCCTCGGGCGGCTCGATATGAGCAACGGAACCGACGAACGTTCCTTCATCCGGCGTCCAGGGTTCGGGCACCGCATGCTCACCAACCTGACGGGACTGTACTCGATGCATTTCCTGCCGCTGGGTTTCGCGCAGATGGTGATGCTCGATGACGATTTCCAGAAGAAGTACTACAACCTCACATTCGTGCGGCGCGAGTTTATGGGCGAAACACGCTGCCTCGTGATCGACGTTCAGCCCAAACCCGACAGCGGTAAGGGCCGCTTCCTGGGCAGGATCTGGGTCGAAGACCAGGATTACAACATCGTCCGCTTTAACGGAACCTACTCCCCGCACGGAAGCACGTCGGCCTACTTGCACTTCGATAGCTGGCGACTGAACATGCGCCCCGGCGTGTGGCTACCGGCTTACGTCTACAGCGAGGAGTCCGATTTGAAGTACCGGATGTCGCAGAACCTGCGCTTCAAGGCGCAAACGCGACTGTGGGGATACGACCTGAAAAACCTGGGGAAGACGGACGAGTTCACGACCATCCAAGTGGACTCCCCGCAAACGGTACGCGACCAGAGCGAGACCGCTCAAGACGCGACTCCGGTGGAAGCAGAGCGCTTGTGGCAGCACCAGGCGGAAGAAAACGCCGTGGAGCGGCTGCAGAAGATCGGGCTGCTCGCCCCTCCCGGCGAAGTCGACAAAGTGCTAACCACCGTGGTGAACAATCTGGTCGTGACCAACAATCTGGACATCCAGCCAGAGGTACACGCGCGAGTGCTGCTTACCGCCCCTCTGGAGTCGTTCACCATTGGACACACGATCGTCGTGAGCCGTGGGCTGCTGGATGTGCTGCCGGATGAAGCTTCGTTGGCGATGGTTCTGGCGCGTGAGCTCAGCCATATTGCGCTCGGCCACCAACTGGACACGAAGTTCGCCTTCAACGATCAGATGTTCTTTGCGGAAGAAGACACGTTCTCCGCAATGAGTTTCCGGCGCAGCCGGGACGATGAAGAAGCTGCCGACAAGAAGGCTCTCGAGTTTCTCGCGAACTCCCCGTACAAGGAGAAGCTTTCCAACGCCGGACTTTTCCTGAAAGCCCTGGAGGAGCGTGCGCCTGAGCTGAAGAACCTGATCCAGGCACGTCTGGGTGCGGGACTGGTGTCGGGCAAGACGCTGCGCATGTCCGGTCTAATGAACACAGCTCCGCAGCTCGACGAGCGCAAAAAGGACCAGATCGCCGCCTTACCTCTGGGCGGCCGCGTAAAGATCGATCCGTGGAGCAATCAGGCGACGCTGGCCAAAACCAAGGCGGTCGCCCTGCTTTCGGCGCGCGAGAAGATGCCCTTCGAGATCACACCGGTGTTCCCTTACCTGATGAGGATCCCGAACTCGAGCGCAGAGAAGGTAGCGGCGACAGCGCCAGGGACTCCCGCTCCGGAAGCAAAATAGCTCCCGGACGAACTGCCACGTCACTGCATGAGAGATCAGAAATGAGCAAGGCTCAAGCTGGGGAAACCTTAGGACCAAACCATCTCGGGGAATGAGATAGGTAAAACGGGGGCCGGGACCGTTGCCAACCGAATTTACTGAATCGCGCTTCCGACTTGCGAGAACACCGTGTTCGCGTTCGATCCGATCAGCCGAATAGTTCCAACTACAATGACCAGGATCACGGCCAGCATCACCGCGTATTCCGCGATGTCCTGTCCCTGATCATCTGACCACAGTTCATGCACGAACCTAATCACAGGCTCCTCCAATGGCGATGCTTCTTTCAGGCAAAATCTCTTGCCCGCACAGCTAAAACCCAGACCATTGCACGAATATGACTTCCCGAAGCATATTTCCCGGGAGCCTGCCGCGCCAATGGCACCTCGGTGACCCCACATGGCACGAAGGTGCTATTTTTCTCGGCAAGTTATTGAATTTCAATCGGTTCTAAACCGAGCCTTAGGGAATGCCTTTTAGCGGCAGGCCTTGATTCACCGCAAATAGGGCCAGTTCCAGGCGCGTCGATACGCCCAGCTTGTCGAAGATGTTGCTGAGGTGATGCTTTACCGTGTCTTCGCTGATCTTGAAGTACTCGGCGATTTCCTTGTTGGAGAAGCCAGCCACCACCGCCGAGACGATCTCCAGTTCACGCGGAGTGAGGCCGAACTTCTTCTGCCGCGATTCCTCGTGCGAGGCCTGCATCTGCATGCGCAGGTATTGCACCAGGTTCGAGACGGCTTCACGCCCCACCCAGTACTCGCCCATCATCACCGTGTGAATGCTCTTGAGCAGGAGCTGGGTCGCGGAGTCCTTCAGCACAACGCCGCGCGCACCCAGTTGGAGGGCCTCAACAATCTGGTGCTTTTCGGCTGCGGCCGTGAGCAGGATCACTTTGACGCCGTTGGCGCCGGGTCCCGAACTCAGGTCGCGGAGGGCTTCGAGTCCGGGCTGACGAGGCATGGCCAGATCCAACAGCATGATGTCAGGGCGGAGCTGGCGCGCCAACTTGACGGCATCGTTTCCGTCCGAGGCTTCCCCGACCACCTTCAGGCCAGGTTCGGCCTCCAGCAAGCGGCGAAGGCCGTCGCGGAAAATAGGATGATCGTCTGCGATCACGATGCGGATGGGCTGTGCCTTCTTAGTGTCCATTTCAGCTTTCTCTTTGTTTTGGGGCCCTGATCTCAAGCCGCGCACCCCGGCCCGGGTTTGATTCTATCGTGAGTTCGCCTTCGATCAAACGCAGGCGTTCCAGAATCACAGTCGGTCCCTTGCCGGCCTCTTCCAATTCGCGGTGTGACCGCCTCCCTGTAAAGGGAAACCCTTTGCCGTTGTCTTCGACGGTCATCTGCCAATGACTGTTGTCCTCTGACAGCCGCACCAGGCTTTCGCGCGCCCCCGAGTGCTTGCGCACGTTCACCAACGCCTCCTGAACAATACGCGCCAGCTCGCGGCACACACGCGGAGGCATGTGTACCTCCTCCAGATCGCTCACGAAGTGGGCGCCGATCCCCGTCTCACGTTGAAAGCGTTCCACCGTATCGCCCAGGAAGCGAACGAACGTGGGGGAATCCACTTCCAGCGATTTCATCTGCTGCATCAGTTCCCGCAGCTTCAGCACTTCCTCATGCAGCAGCCCCTGGATGCGGCCCAGTTCGTGGGTGATGGGGTTGGATTGTGCCGCGGACTGGCGGCGTACTACGTCAACGTTCATCTCCATCGCGATCAACGACTGCACGGCGCCGTCGTGAAGTTCACGCGCCACGCGTGCACGTTCCACCGCTCCAGCCCGCTGCCGCAGGCGCCGCAGCAGGTAGACGTTGTACACTGCCGGTCCCACCTGTCGAACCAATTCTTGCAGGAAACGCAGTTCCTCCTCGCGGTCGCCCCCCACAACGGGATCCAGCAAATAGATCCTTCCCCACCATTCCTGTCCAAAGAGAAACGAAACCATCAAAAGCGCATCGAAGGAATAGAGCTTGGCCAGCGGACCAAGCACCTGCGGAGACCAGGAACGCAAGCGAGTCCCGTCGCCGTCGAGGGCGAGCGTCTGGAAGGAGTCCCTTTTGCGAATCGCCAGGCAAGTGTCGCCCTCGGTGTCGAACAGGTAGGTTTCGCGGTCGGCGGGCAACGAGTCTAACCAGCGCAATTGCTCAGTCCCCTCTTTGGACCAAGGAAGGTCGCCCACAAAAACGCGAAGCTTGTTCCGTTCCTGCGAAGCAACCAGTGCCCTCTGTGCCCCATAGAGAGTGATCAATTCGATCAGGATCTGTTGCAGGGTCCCGCGCAACCCTTCCTCAACGCGCACCTGTCCCAACACTCGCGTGATGGTTGCGCGCTCGGCGCGCAGCCGCTTCTGCTGTTCGGCGAGGTAACCCAGCAGCAGCCCCATCACCAACAGGTACGAGGAAAGCATGAAGAGATGTTTGGGCTCGAATTGCGACGTTTGTACTTGCAGCGGCAGCAAACCACTGCGTCTCAGCAGCGCGTCCAGCCGCTCCACGGCTCCGTGATGGATCGCCAGGCTCTCGCCCCACAGCAGCACCACCGATGCGACGGCGGTGCCGAACGTTTCCCACACGCCCCAGCGGTACGCCGACGCGCCCAACACGAAAACGAAGAACAGCAGAAATGAGCCGCCCTGCCCGGCGACAAACAGCACCACCAGCACTGGCCAGAGGATGTCCCCAGAGTGCACAAGCAGCCGGAAGGACGGAGTCGACTCCTTGCGGAAGCGCAACAGCAGCATGACGACCACGCCATGCACGATGTATAAACCGAGAATCCAGGCGGCCCAGGGGGAATTGCTGAGCTCGGTCGGATCCATCCAATACGTGAACAAGGCCGAGATCGCCAGGAACACTCGTGCCGACGCGAGCCAGCGCTCGATGCGTCGAACTTCGCCAGGAATGATGGGAGCACGCAGCCGAGTAAGCAGGCGCGGCACCGATTTGGGCTTCGGCAAACCGATCACAGCTCCAGGGGATTAGGGTTGAACACGCATACTATGGATTCCACATGGCGATCGCAAGTCAAACTTCTCCCGGACCCGATTCCCGGGCCTCCCCTCTCCAGCCCCCTTCAGACTCGGTCCCGGATTACGGAAGTAACCTCTGAAACATCTGTTTGGAGTCTAGAATTGCGCCCAGGGGAATCGCTTGTCCGAACGATCCAAATTGTGGATCCTGGCCGCTGGCTGCCTGGTCTTTGCCCAGGCCTGCGCCTCTGTCCTGATTCCTCCCGGCTTCGTTCTTACCGTATTCAGTGACGTAACCCAATGCATCCTGCTGCTCTGCGGAACAGCCGCATTGTTGCCGAACATCGCTCACACCCGCGGCCGGACTCGGCTGTTCTGGGGCTTGATGACAGTGGGAATGTCCTTCTGGCTTTCCTATCAATTGCTGTGGAGCTACATCGAGATGGTTCTGCGGCAGGACGTGCCCGAACCCTTTGTGGGCGACGTCGTGGTCTTCCTGCACTTCGTGCCTATGATGGCAGCGCTGGCCCTCCAGCCTCACATCGAGCAGGATGAACACGAAGCTCGCCTCAGTTCACTCGATTTCGTCCTTCTGCTGACGTGGTGGATTTACCTGTACCTGTTCGCCGTAATCCCGTGGCAGTACGCGCAGCAGGATGAACTGGCTTATGGCCGCAGCTTGAACGCTTTGTACCTGACCGAGAAATTGGTTTTCCTGGCGGCATTGGTGGTGGTCTGGAGCCGCTCCCGCGGCGGTTGGAAGATGATTTACGCGCAGTGGTTTGGGGCCAGCCTGCTCTATGCTCTGAGCTCCTACGTGGCCAACTGGGCCATCGTGCGAAATGTGTACTACACGGGCAGCCTGTATGACCTGCCGCTGGCGGCGTCGATGGGCTGGGTCAGCGTGGTCGGTGTGCTCGCCCAGGATTTACGTCCGCAGCAGGACAGCGCACCGCTCTCCAAGCGTCACGGCGTATGGGTGGCCCGCTTCGGCATGGCAGTGATTCTCTCTCTGCCCGTGTTCGCCGCGGTTTCCCTGTTTGACAGCACTGCCCCGCCACGCGTCCGGAACTTCCGCCTGGCGGTGACCCTCATCACCATGATTGCGATGGGCGGCATCGTGTTCCTTCGACAGCACCTGCTGGATCGTGAACTGATCCGCCTCCTCCACAATTCCGAGAACTCCTTCCGCGATCTCAAGCGCCTGCAGGCGCAATTAATCCAGTCCGAGAAACTCGCTTCCCTGGGACAGTTACTGGGAGGAGCAGCCCACGAGTTAAACAATCCCCTCACCGCCATGCTGGGATACTCGGAGCTGCTGGCTGAGTCCGGACTGAGCGAAGAACAGCAGGCGCTGGCCGCCAAGATCGCGCAGCAGGTGCGCAGGACCCGCGCCCTGATCTCCAGCTTGCTGAAT
>Ga0306922_10003979_pt1 | contig 13930 bp, 11 predicted proteins | sample sta12Cox44000082_FD_203758 | JGI IMG/M metagenome (GOLD analysis project Ga0306922, IMG submission 203758) | Lab enrichment of tropical soil microbial communities from Luquillo Experimental Forest, Puerto Rico - statoxic.12C.oxic.44.000.082 (v2)... | ecosystem: Environmental > Terrestrial >... | reverse complement strand
CTTACCCGAGCTGTTGTCTGCTTCCGCGGGATTCGGCCTGGCGGTGCTGCAATTCCTGCTCGCAATTCTTGTCGCGGGAGCGCTTCTGGCAAACGCCCCTGCCGCCACCAAAGCAGCGCGGTCCTTGTTCGTTCGTATCTTCGAAGACCGAGGCCCGGAATACCATCAGCTAGTGTCGTCGACGATTCGCAGCGTCACCAGCGGAATTCTCGGGGTTGCGATCATCCAGACGGTGTGCGCCGGCCTGGGATTTCTCGTCGCCGGGTTGCCCGGAGCGGGTTTGTGGGCGGTGCTCTTCCTCATCGCCGCTGTATTGCAGGCGGGCGTGCTGGTATTGATTCCAGCAGTGATTTACATGTTCGCCATCGCCAGTACCACGAAGGCGGTCATCTTTCTGATTTGGTGCATCATCGTTGCCTTGATGGACAACGTGCTGAAGCCTCTACTGCTGGGACGTGGAGCCGCGGTTCCCATGGCAGTCGTCTTTCTTGGCGCGATCGGCGGATTCGTGGCGATGGGGATCATCGGACTGTTTGTCGGCGCGATCGTGTTGTCGGTGGGATACAAGCTGTTCCTGGCGTGGATCGAGCCGGCGACGGTCGTTGACCCTGAGGTTTCATCGATCTCCGGAGTTTGAGGACGAGTTAGGTTGACGCGCAAGGGGGTAGCACGTCGAAGAATTTGGAGGGGTCTATGAAGCGTTGGGTTGTTGTGTTTGCCTTGGCAGTAATAACGCTAGGAATAGGAGCGGCGGCGGTTGGACAGGAAGGGGTTCCACGCTCCACCGCCAAAGAGATACGTGACGACTTCATGGACGTGGATCGCCGGATTCTCGCCATGGCTCGCGACTGGCCAGCCGACAAGTACGACTACAAGCTGAAGCCTGAGATGCGCACGTTCGGCGAAGTGCTGGTCCACGTTGTATCCGGCAATGTGTATGCCGCGAAGGCAGGAAAGGGCGAGAATGTAAAGTGGGACGAACTCGATCCCAAGAATTATTCCGACAAGGCGTCGGTAGTTGCGCTGCTGGAGAAGTCGTTCGCTGATTCCGAAGCTGTGCTGAAGAGCTGGCCGGATGCACAGTTCACCAAGACCGTTGAGCCCTGGCTGGATGTGCTGGAGCACAGCGGCGAACACTACGGTCTGCTGGTGGCGTACTACCGGGCCAATGGGATAGTGCCTCCGGAATCGAGGCCAAAGAAATAGGCGGGAACCCACATTTGCCAACGCCGGCAAATGTGGGGTGACGCCGCGATCCTTGCCTGCCATCGATGACCGCCATACACTCTTGCCCCTGGGGGACGATATATGAACGTCAAACCTCCTTCTCGCGCTCGACAAAGAACTTCATTTCCACGAATTAGTCAGCTTCTCCGAGCATTGGCCATTCCCATGATCGTCCTAGCCGGTTGCGTCATTCTGGCCGCGGCCGTACCCGAAGGGTGGATGATAGCGGGAAGCCAACCCGCCAAGTATGAAGCCGGTGTCGATACAACCGTGCTTTACGAAAGCCATCGGAGCGCCTACCTCAAGTCGAAGGAGCAGGTGACTGGCGGATTCGGGACCCTAATGCAGAGTTTCGACGCAAAAAACTATCTCGGCAAACGTGTGCGCTTCAGCGCTGAAGTGAAGACCGAAGAGGTCCAGAGCTGGGCTGGATTGTGGATGCGCGTGGACAAGGGCTCGCAAACCGTGGAGTTCGACAACATGCAAGACCGTCCACTGAAAGGCACAGCGGGCTGGAAGAAATTCGAGGTCGTACTGGACGTGCCTCAGGATGCGACTGGCGTGTTTTTTGGGGTCTTGCTCGACAGCATAGGAGAAGTCTGGCTCAGCGACGTGAAGTTTGAAGTTGTGGGGACAGAAGTGCCGACAACGGGTATTCGACCTAAGCCCCTGCGGTCCGGTCCGGTCAATCTGGATTTTCAGCAACCATGACAGCTGGGAGTTCAGGCTGTTATTCGTAGCGCAAGGCCTCGATAGGCTGCAGGCGCGAGGCTTTGAGCGCGGGCCAGAAGCCACTGACGATTCCGACGAAAGACAGGATGAGGAACGAGACCATCATCACCCCGAGCGACGCCTTGAGAAAGATGTCGCCCTGGTGGTTGGCGGTCTTGTAGAACTCGCTGTAGAGCGGCATGGGAGGAATGACGACCGTCAGAAGCCATGAAGCGATGACGCCTATCGCTCCGCCGATGAAGGTGAGCACCAGTGCCTCGATGAGGAATTGCACGAGGATGTGACGGCGGCGTGCACCAATGGCCTTGAGCAGTCCGATCTCTTTCGTGCGTTCGGTGACGCTGACCAGCATGATGTTCATGACGCCGACTCCGCCGACACCGAGCGTGAGGGCCCCGATGATGCCAAGCAGGGCGTCGAGGCCGATAGTAAAGGCGCGCAGCATAGCGCCAGTTTCGACGGTGTCCCATTCGGGCGTGGCCTTGGTGTCTTTGGCGTCGAAGTGGTGGCGACGGGCGACGACGTTGCGCGCGGCCTGCAGCGCTTCGCGGTGCAGTTCGGTCGCGATGGGCTGAAAGACGATCATCTGCGGGTCTTTGGCATTGGTCAGCTCGTTGAAGACCTCGTAGGGGATGAAGGCTTGCTCGTTGTCGGGACCTTCATACATGGAATCCTGAATTTTGATGTCCATGACGCCGACGACTTCGAAGCTGCGACCTTGCACGAGAACCGTCTGGCCGACGGCGGGAGCTCCCTGGAAGATGCGCTCGGCAGCATGGTGACCTAAGACGGCGACCGGCTTGCGGGCGGCAAACTCGCCTTCTTCAATGTTGCGGCCGTCAGCAGCCAGGATCTTGCGCATCGCAGCATACGGAGCTTCAACCCCTCGAGTCTGAATGGAGACGACGCGGGTGCCGTACTTGAAGCCGAAGTCGGTGACCGACTCGGCGCTGACGGCATGGATGATGGGAACTTCTTCGCGAATCGCCTTGATATCGTCATACTCGTAGTGGATCTTGCGGCCGGCGCGCTGACCTCCGGCTTGCATGCTGGTCTGGCCGGGCCACAAGACGATGACGTTGTTGCCCATGTTGCCGACGGCTTCCATAATGCCGCCGCCGAGGCCTTCACCGAAAGCGAGCAGCAGAACTAGGGAGACTACGCCCCAACTGATGCCCAGCATAGTCAGGGCGGAGCGCATGCGATTGCGCCGCAACGCTGTCCAACTTTGCTGCACCAGTTCGGCTATGAACACAATTCACCTCGACTCATTCGTAACGCAGGCATTCGATGGGGTCCATGTCGGCGGCGCGCTGCGCGGGATACATTCCGGCGCTCACCGTAATGAGCGAGAGCGTCAGCAACGACCCGACGATCGCGATGACGGAAATTATTGGCTTGGGAACGAAGTCAGGCAGCGGAGCAATGGCCAGCAAGAGACAGAGTCCGACTCCGACCGCGTAGCCGAGCGTGCCGCTCAGAACGGTGAGAGCAACCGACTCGCTGAAGAACTGCTTGAGGATGTCGGCTCTCGTCGCGCCGATCGCTTTCAGGACGCCAATCTCGCGGGTGCGCTCGGTGACAGCGACGAGCATGATGTTCATGACGCCGATGCCGCCGAGACCGAGGGTCGTGACCGCCACGCATCCGAAGAAGATGGTGATGACAGCAAAAATGCGCGCCAGGACTTTAGCGAACTGCATGGTGTCCCAGATGAAGAGCGCGTCTTTGTCGGTTTCTTCGAAGTGATGCGTGCGTCCGAGCAGACGGCGGACCTCGAGGACGGCTTCATCGTGACTCTCAGGATCGGCCACTTCGAGCACGATGTCGGAGAGATAACCCTTGTTGATGATTTCGCCTTTGGCTGGCGGAGGTGGAAAGTCGCGCGCCATGGCGGAGTAGGGCACGTAAATCTTGTCGTTGTCGGGCCCGCTGTAGTTGGAGTTCTGCTTCTTCTCAGCCAGCACCGCGATGACGGTGTAGGGATAACGGGCGATCTCGACAGTCGCTCCGACGGCGGGTTGTCCGGGGAATAGCTGGCGTGCGCCGTTCCAGCCGAGGATAACGACTCGACGGCCTTCGCTCTCATCGTCTTCGGTCATCAGGCGACCGTCGGTAACGATCAGCGAGCGAAAGTTCTGATAGGCGGGCCAGATGCCCGAGACCTGGCGGGCGGCGGAGTTGAACTGGCTGACTTCGGTGACCGTGCGCTGAAGCTCAGGGCTCACGGCTTTCACGAAGTAGGCCTCCTTGCGGATGAGGCGGGCGTCATCGATGTTGAGCGCGATGGGACGTCCGGCGGCGAGGCCCCCGACCTGGGAGCTGGTCCGACCTCCCCAGATGATAACGAGGTCCTTGCCGAGGGTCTCCATTCTTTTCTTCTGGTCTTTGCTGAAGCCGAGGCCCAGGCCGACCAAAAGGATGACGGAGGCGATGCCCCAGATGATTCCGAACATGGTGAGGAAGCTGCGCATTTTGTGCGCTCGCAGCGTGGCCCATGTTTGCTTCAAGATGTCGCGTACGTTCATAGATGGACCCGAAGAACCGCGTCCGAGGTTAGCGCCCAGAGGAAGGGGCCGCGAATCTGGAACCCAGCAACTTCCCTATACCACTAAGGTACGGGTAACCACACCGAGTTGTTCCCTCATCACGGGATGACAGAAAAGCAGGCGCGGATCCCGCTCAGCGGACGGTCAAACACGGATTGGCTTTGTCCCGGGGAATCAGAAGCAACCGCGGAGCGTAGGGATGCTGCATCCGGGAAACAATCGAGGCGGCTTTCGTTTGGGGAATCTCGGTGGGAAGACGCTATGTCGTCCAGCGGCCACGGGCGGCACGGTTGGCGAGTTCGTTGGCCTCGAGGTTCTGGTCGCGGCTGATGTGAGCGATGGAAAATTCGAGACATCGGGCCAGTTTGCGGCAGGTCCAGTTGAGGGAGTAAAGCCGGGGGCTGCGACAGGCGTACTGGCCGGTCATCTGACGGACGACGATCTGGGAGTCGGAGTAGACCTGTAAGGTGCGGGCCTTGACGGCAACGGCGTGCTGCAGGGCTTCGAGGAGCGCGACGTACTCGGCGACGTTGTTGTCCTGGCGGCCGATGGCCTTGGCAATGCGGACTTTTTCAGAGCCGGGTTGCTCAATCACCACTCCAATGCCGGACGGCCCCGGACTTCCGTGGGAGCCGCCATCTACATAGGCGATGAGATCTGGCATCGAACTCCTTGATTCCTGAAGATGACGGAGGAAGAGGCTGGAGTCAAGAGCCTTAGCTGATTCGTGTTGTGCAAATATGCATGGTCGATTCTGTGAAAAAAATGTGACAAACGAGGAAATAATTTCGTGCTAAAAATCTCAACTCTATGAATTTTAATCAGTTACGATTCGATCCACACATCCGAAAATAATCACAAATTGCACCAACCTTGGGCGTTGACAATCCGGCTTTCTATATTACGATTCGATGCGTCGACGGCAGAAAAGCTTGGCAACAATTATGTAGCCAGGCGAAGTACGCTGAGTGATCCGGCGAGCTGAGGCGACTCGGCGAGTGGCCAGACCCGAAAAAACCGACTGCACTGCGAGGTGTCAGCCGGGGCCTGGAACCGTGAAAGCGGTGATCACGTCAGGGGCTGTGACGGTACATGCGTCCACGCTGGTGACTTCCTCGCAGGAGTTGCCGGCTAGAGCATAACCAAAGTCACAGCCTTTTAAATTGTCCCGCCTGTTTTTTCTCGCGAGCCTCCGGCTAGCCTTGATTTTGATTCGGTCTACCTCGATGCTGCGCCTTCGAGCACGAGCACTTCAAACGGCTTGAGCGAAAACGTATGTAGCTGGCCGCCCACGAGGCTCACACTGGGCTGCTCGCGATCTTCTTTCCATGGACTGTGGAGACTATAAGCAGGCGTAAAATTCCCCGGAAGCTCGAAGGCCTTTGTAATGTCGACTGCTATGTCCTGCGCTTTGTCTGAGGGATTGCGCAGGACCAGGATTGCTTTCTTCGGAGACCATGAGGCCCAGCCGTAGATCTCCGACAGTGCCGGATCGCCGCCAATCCAGTGAGTGTCGACCAGAACGTCGGCGTTAGCGCGTGACCAGGCGGCGGCCTCGGCGAGCGCGTCCCAATTCTCAGCGGAGAGCAGTGAGGGGGTGATGTACATCTCCTGCAACTGCGTGCCGTTGCCGAAGTAGTCGCGGACTTCGTTCTTGAAATCGGCTTGTGGATCGGTGCCCAGATCTTTGGCGTGTTTGGCGTAAATCATGCCGTGCAGCATGAGCGAATTGAGCGGGTACAGAGGCCCCAGAAGCACGATGTGCTCGTAGGTGTCAGCATCGCGATAGGTGATCCATTGCTCGCGCTTCGGGCCGGTGCCAAGGAATTCGTGATCTTCGCCTCCGCGCCAGATGGAGTCGGCATAGCGTAGCCAGAACGGAGACGGATAGGTGCCCGTCGTAAGGTTGATATACAGGTCGGGCTTGAGCGCGCGCAGCTCGCCAATCAGATTCATGGCGGCGGCGAAATCGCTGTCGAAACTGCTGCCGGGGACGACGCGATCGGCATTGCCGGTGCCGTCGAACTTGAATTGGTTGACGCCGTAGTCGCGCACGAATTTGAAGCAGGTATCGCGAAAGGCGGCGTAGTACTTAGGGCCGGAAAGCGCGAACCCGTTCTCGACGATCTCGTATCCAGCGGCTTGTCCGGCGGCGACCCGCTGTTTTTTGGGACTGCCATAACCACCCCAGGGAGACATCCAGACACCCGGGGCGGTGTTGTAGGTGGCGGCGGTGGCGCGCAGTTTGGTGAAGCCATGAGGAAAGCCGGAGTTGAATTGCCAGAGAGTGGAGGGATCGTCCCAGCCATCGTCAAACAGGAAGGAGGCGATGGGGACGCCGCGTTTTTTCGTCAGCTCTGTGCCCAAGGTGTTGATGACGTTGAGTGCGCCGGCCTCATCGTATTTGCTAAAGTAGCCAAGGTCGTACCAGGAGTTGTAGTTGAGAAAGGTCCGGTAGGGATGGGCGCGCTCGCGCTCGACATAGTGTAGAAACCCCCGTCGAAGTTGACCGTTGCTGATGACACCAGCCACCGAGCTATACGTCACCACCTGCCCGGCCTTCAAGGGTAGCTCGCGCTCCACCCAGCAGCGTGCACGCTCGCCGGCGACGGCACAGGTGGAGAGCGGGTCTTCAAATCCCGCAAACATCAGACCAGCTACAATCGGCGATCCCTTGCTTGTCCCGACTACGCGAGCCACCGGCGAGCGCCAATCGACCAGCCGTACTTCGCGCACCGGAACATCGGCAGATTTCGCCGCAATGACAACTTCCTGCCGCACATAATTGGAGCCGTCGCGTAGAATCACCCGCCACGTAACCTGTAATCTGCCTTGCACATCCTCGAACTCCGTAACCACGGCCTTTCCTGGGATTCGCTCGGCGAGCCGGAAGGCGTCTTCCTGCCCGTCCAGCTCGACCCGCCTCGGCGCGACCGCCATTTTCATTTCTGCGGCTCTAAGCACACTCCCGTCACCCAGCAGCAAAACAAATGGAATCAAGCGCTCCGGAGAGATGCCACTGACGAGCCGGTTTTCAAACTCCAACCAGTCCAGACGGCCGTCGGCCACAACCGCGCTCATGGATACAGCCCTATTCCATACGGCGAACCCATCCTGTCTGACTTCGGCTTGAGCGACACCCGGATCGGGAGCGAAGTACACGGGCGTGTCTTGCGCTTGCGCGAGTCCGGACAGACACATCGTGGCTATCAAGACTGATTGAAGGAGGAGAAGCTTCATCAACTAACCCTGTGCGTTCGGTGTTGCGTCTTCGACTGATGGTGCCTTGCGCCCGCTCAGCAGCGATCCCAGCACCATACCAATCGCCGCCAGTGCGAAGGCGCCGGCGCCCGCGTAGCTCGCCGGAGTCTTGAAGAAGAAAAAGCCGATGGTGGCGACTGCTCCGCCGGCCATGGCGAGGTAGCCGCCGAGCGTGGAGGCGCGGTTCCAAAACAGGCCAGCGACTACCGCGACCAGCGTGCCCGAAAGATAAATCGTCGCCGTGATGTTGAGATAGAAATACGTCGGCCCGGGCAGCGTGTACCACAGGCCATAGACCATCACGAACAGGCTGACGAACAGGTTTGCGCCGCGGTTCAGCATGACTTGCTGCAGCGAGCTGAGTGGGCGACGGCGAAGTGGCAGGATGATGTCCTGCGCGATGATCGCGCTCCAGCCCAGGAGGTACGAACTGTTGACTGACATCGTAGCGGCGAGCATTCCGGCGACGACCAGGCCGAGCACGCCAGAAGGGAGGATGGTTGCCAGCATCTTCGGCATGGCTTCGAGCGAATTCTGCGCCGGACCAAGCGTGGCCAGCGCCGCGATGCCCCACATCATGGGCATCATGCCGCGGCCGAGGAAGATGAATCCTGCCCACGAAAAGACGCGCTGGGTGACTTCGGGGCTACGGGTAGAGAAAGTTCGCATCGCCGTAGTCTGCCAGCAGGTGTGCACCGCCAGCCAGATCAGCACCTGAAACGCGACGTAGGCCCAGCCATAGTCGGGATTGGCGAACGGATTGAAGCCGCCGTCGCCCATGGTCCGGCGCACGGCGTCGTACATGCGCGAGACGCCGGCAGCGTGCACCGACCAGATGGTCACCAGGATCGTACCCACGCTGAGCGCGACAAACTGAATGAAGTCCGTGATGACAATCGACACCATACCGCCTAGCACGGTGTAAATAAGCTCGAGCAGCAGGATTCCGGTCATCACGGCCTTGATGTGATTCAGCGAGATGCCGGAGATGATCGCGAGGAAGGTGCCTTCGACCTTGAGGAAGACTCCCATGTTGAGGATGCCGCCGGTGGCGACGAGAATTCCGGTGAAGACCCGCAGATTGCGGCTGAACTTCACCTCGAAGAACTCAGGCACCGTCATGAGGCGCATGGCGCGCAGGCGCTTGACGATAAAGCCGGTACGACCAAGGAAGATCATCACCAGCCCGGCGATGAGGCCGTTGACGAACGAGGCGTAGCCGGTCTTGTAACCAAGCTCGGCGTAATACATGAAGGTGATGGTGCCGATCTCGGTTGCGGCAAGCGTTGCGACCGCGAGGAACGTGCCGAGTTCGCGTCCCGCGACCAAAAAGTCGGCGATGCCGCCAACGAACTTGCGTCCGTAGAGGCCGGTGGCGAGCGTGGCCCCGAGATAGGTGACGACGATGATCCAGTCGAGGGCGGAGAAGTGGGTACCGATCATTGAGGCCGATGCGCCTCGGCCCGAAGATTGGCAAACATCTCGCGCAGGTCACGCAAGCCAAGCACAAGAACGATGAGGGTGATGGCGGCGAAGGTTGAGCCCGCGAGCAGGAAGTTCGCCATCCAGAAGTAGTACCAGCCGTGCATAGTCGCGGTGATTGTAATTCATCGCCCGGCGCGGCAGCATTTGCGCGCTGCTTTACACTGTCTGGCAACTATGAGTGGCGCGCCACACATCACGAAGTGCGTGATTCTCGCGCGTGGGCTTGGCAAGCGCATGCGCCATGTGGATGCAGTGGCTCGATTGAATGCTTCGCAAACAGCTGCGGCCGACGCCGGTATGAAGGCCATGATTCCGGTTGGCCGGCCGTTTCTGGATTATGTGCTGAGTGGCTTGGCCGATGAAGGATTTCAGCAGGCGTGCTTGGTGATCGGGGCGGAGCACGAGGCGGTGCGCGAATACTACGCTTCGACTATCAGGCCAGAGCGAATTCAGGTGGCCTTCGCAATTCAGCAAGAGCCGTTGGGTACAGCCAATGCCGTGCTTGCCGCAGAGGAATTTGCCGGTGCTGACGAGTTTCTCGTGATCAATAGCGACAACTACTATCCGGCCGAGGCTCTGTCTTTAATTCAGAGCTTAGGACAACCAGGAACAGTTCTGTTTTCTGCCGAAGCGCTCGTCCGCGAGAGCAATGTTCCCAAGGAGCGTATTGGCGCGTTTGCGTACTGCGTGGTCGATGGCGATGAATTTCCGACCGACATCGTGGAGAAGCCTGACGCTGCCGCGGCCGCAAAATTGGGTGCCGAAAAGCTCGTCAGCATGAACTGCTGGCGATTTGGACCTGACATTTTCACCCCATGCCGGAACGTTCCGATGACGTCACGCGGTGAATACGAATTGCCACAAACAGTGCGGGTGGCGATCCAATTGGGTGCGAAGTTCAAGGTCGCAATCTGCTACAGAGGAGTGTTGGACCTCTCACGCCGCTCCGACATTGCAGAGGTTGCCGCCCGCTTGCGGAAGATCGAGGTGCGCTTATGAATTCGCCCGTCGCTGACCGCCTTACCGCAGCCGGCATGAGCGTGCCGGAGGCGCGGAAGAAGTCGGAACTGTTCGCGAAGATTGAGCGGCAGCTCGCTGCCGAGAGCGGCGGCTCGGTAATGCGTTGGTTCGTCCCGGGACGCATCGAAGTATTGGGCAAGCACACCGATTACGCGGGCGGACGAAGTCTCCTCTGCAGTGCTGAGCGGGGATTCTGCGTGGCGACGGTTGCGCGTGAGGATTCGCAGGTTCGCATCTGTGATGTAATTCGCGATCAGGCCTTTGAGTTCACGATTTCTCCTGACTTGCCGGTGCCGGATTCTTCGTGGCGGCTGTATGCCGCGGTCGTAGCACGCCGGATAGCGCGCAACTTTCCGAGTCCGGTGCAAGGCGCCGACATCACACTTGCCAGTGACCTGCCGTCGGCGGCGGGAATGAGCAGCTCCAGCGCGCTGGTCGTCGCTATCTATGCGGCGCTGAGCACGGTCAATCGGATCGACGAGCGCGCCGAATATCGCGCCAACATCGCTACTCCGGAAGAGCTAGCGGGCTACCTGAGCTGCATCGAAAACGGGCAAACGTTTAAGTCGCTCGCGGGGCATGCCGGAGTCGGGACCTTCGGGGGAAGCGAAGACCATACGGCGATCCTGTGCAGCGAAGCCGGCAAGCTCAAACAGTATTCGTTCTGTCCGGTGCGGCTGGAAAGGACCGTGCAGTTCCCGAGCAATTGTACCTTCGTGATTGGGGTAAGCGGCGTGGTGGCTGACAAGACCGGATCGGCTAAGGATCGCTATAACCGTGCCTCGCAGGGCGTGCGTTCGATCCTAGAGATCTGGCGCTCAGGATCGGCATCGAAGGCAACAACCCTCGCCGAAGCGGCGGCCAGTTCGCCCAATGCTCCGGAGCAAATACGCGCTGCGCTTAGGGAGCGCTCAGCTGCGGCGGATTCCGAATGGCTGCTGGATCGATTCGAGCAATTTTGGGGAGAATCCGAGGTGATCAGCCCCAGGGCGGGCGATGCCTTGGCCCGGCACGATCTGGAAGGGTTCGGTGAGCTGGCCGCCGAGTCGCAAGCTGGAGCCGAAAAGCTGTTGGGAAATCAGGTCCCGGAGACGATCTGGCTGGTGCGAGAAGCGCGGGCGCTCGGCGCTCACGCCGCATCGGCATTTGGAGCGGGTTTTGGCGGCAGCGTCTGGGCGCTGCTGGCGCGCGAGACAGCCGACGAGTTCCTGCGGTGCTGGAGGGAGGCGTACCTGACCAGCCGGTTTCATGCAGCACGGTCGAGCCAATTTTTCGTTTCCGCTCCGGGTCCGCCGATGGTTCGGCTGTAGCCGCTGTCACCGTTCCACGGCAACGTGAGTCTTAGTACGGATCACGCCGGGCATCCAGTGCACTTTGTCCAATACGAGCGCGTTAAGATCGGGTCATGCCGGGAATTCCACGACGGCGTAAACATCGCCGCCACCTCAGCAAGCGTCGGCCATCTCCACGCCGGGCAACGCCGTCATTGCGTCCGCGATTTCGCGGGTCGTTCCCGCTTTGGCAGTAATCACGACATAAGCCGTCATACCTCGGGCCTCCTGCATCGAAGAGTTCCTGCTTCTTGGCTTGAGGATACGGCGACGGGATCGCGTAATGCAGTGATATAGGCGAATTTCTTCCCAACGGTGATTGCTGACTTCAACCGGCAGAAAGAGCGCAAAAAGAAACGGTCTGACGGAAATTGTCAGGCCGTGACAAGGCGAGGAGCGAATTGTATGGGTAAGCCCTAAAGCTTGGCCAGAGTGTCCTGCGCCTGCTTGGCGTCGTCATGAGTGAGCGGGGGCGCCAACTGCAGAGCCTTGCTCAATTCCTCTTTCGCCTTGTCTTTCTGTCCAGCGCTACTTAATGCCATGCCCAGATGGTAGCGGAACTCGGCGCTCTGCGGCACCTTCTGTACGACTTCACTTAGCAAGCCGATGGCGATGGGATAGTTGCCTTTCTTATATTGGATCCATCCCAGGGTGTCGTTAATAGAAATCAGGTCGGGCGCTGCTTGCTTCGCCTGCGTCGCAAGCGACAGGGCCTGGTCGAGGTTCTGTCCCTGGATCGCATAAACCCACGCCAAGTTGTTCTGCAGGAGCGGATCATGCGGCGCAAGGTTCACAGCCTTTTCGAGGTATTGCTGTGAAGACTTGAGGTCGTTCTTCACCAGATACACGTTCCCCATAGCACCCAGTATCGTCGGGTTATTCGGAGCGGCGGCGAGTGCCTTCTGGTAGGTGGCCAGAGCGTCGTCCAGTTTGCCCTGAATTTCGTAGACATGGGCGAGCTGCATGTACGCGAGCGGCGCTTTCGGCTCCAGCTGGATGGACTTCTGGAATTCCGGAATAGCTTCGTCGAATCGCCTCGAATTCCCCAGCGCCGCAGCGTAGATAAAGTGCGCCTGAGCGCGATTTGGATTGGCCGTCACGTACTGGTTCGCGATCTGCAGCGCCTTCGGGCCCTGATTCAGCTGGTACAGCATCTGGACGTATTCTCCGACCGCCACGTCGTATTGCGGATTCAACTTCAGGGCCGTTTGAAATTCACGCTCGGCTTCGGGAATCTTCCCCAATCCCGCGTAAGCGAACGCCATGTTCAAATGCACGGACGGATCATTGGGCGCAGCCTGCTGAACCAACGTCAGTTGGTTCAGAGCCGCCTGATAATCCCGGGCTCCAAGATCGATGCTGGCCATGAGGAAATGCGCCTGCGGATTGCTCTCATTCATCTTGAGCAAACGATCGGCAAATTCCTTCGCTGTCGCGAAGTCCCTCGCATCGCGATAAGCCTCGGCTTGCGCCTGCAGGTACATGGGATTCTCAGGATTGCGCTTGATGGCCTCTTGGAACTCCGTCTTGGCGCCCGTCAAATCCCCGGTCTTCATCAAGCTCTGGCCCAGGAGGTAATGGGCCTGCGGATTTTCGGGATTGTCCTTTACCACGCTGCGGAAAGTGGTCACGGCCGCCGGAAAGTCGCCCTTGTGGGCCTGGAGACGCCCCTGAATCATGCGCCCTTCGACGTCGTGGGGCTTGTCTTTCAGGATCTGATCGTCGAGCTTCGTTGCTTCTTCGATATGACCCGACATCAGGTATGCTTCGGCGAGAGCAATCTGCAAGCGATCGTTCTTCGGAGCAATCGACAGACCCCGCTGGTACTCCTTGATGGCAGCGTCGGGATTACGGGCTGCCAGATAGAACTCCGCGATGGCTCCTGCGACGTCCGTGTTCTTGGGAAGCTGGTTGCGCAGATTCTGAATGACCGTCTCGGCATCCTGGGGACGGTTTTGTTGCAGCAACAATCCAGCCAGTCGCAGGTAATTCGCGGGCGCATCCGGATTGTTCTTGATGCCTTCTTGCAACACCTGTTCGGCTTGTGGCAGGTCCTGCTTGTATTGGTAGAAGCGTGACAGGTTGGCATAGCCATCGAGGTTCTTCGGATCCAGGCTGATGGCCTTCTTGAAGTCTGCCTCAGCCTCGGCATCCTTCCTCATGCTGGCGTACAGCACTCCACGATTCATGTATCCGCTGGCCTGGTTTGGCTTCAGCTCGATGACTTTGTTATAGGCTTCGAGCGCCTCAGCCGGTTCCTTCTGGGCGAACAGCGAGGTCCCGAGTAGTGCGTACGCTTCGCCGCTGTTCGGGTCCTGCTGGAGT